>Ga0210064_1000551_pt1 | contig 17633 bp, 18 predicted proteins | sample Muzzi_CordC_D2_FD_185531 | JGI IMG/M metagenome (GOLD analysis project Ga0210064, IMG submission 185531) | Wetland microbial communities from San Francisco Bay, California, USA, that impact long-term carbon sequestration - Muzzi_CordC_D2 (SPAdes) | ecosystem: Environmental > Aquatic > Marine >...
CACACACCATGAGCATTTATCATTAAACCCGTATAGTGCATGGTAACAGGGCTCCCCTGTAGCATCATATCCTATTCTTTTAACCATTGCCGGATTCATATACGTTACACGAAAATCGTGTGAACAAATATACACAGAATCAATCATGGATTCCATCATAGAGCGATATTTTTCTCTACTTTCTCTTAACGCTTCTGATGATTTAACTATTTGGAGTTCAATTTGGCCTAAAATAATATAGAACATTAGAAATAAAATACCGCTGACCATAAGACAGATTGTTCCTGCAATTACAATGGTGGTATGAAGGTCTGCCACTATGTCGGTAACGTCAAACATAATTACCATGTCTCCTACTTCACGGCCGCTCACTTCCTTCAAACGAATGAATCCAGTGTAAAATCGCCGATCATTCAATGACAATTCTGCCTTAATCTCCATGGATGTGTGGTGCTCTTCGTCTAAAAGCTCAATGAGAACTTCTGGAGGAACCTCCATAGTCTGCTCAACCATGATAACCGAAGGGAATTGATCCCATGCGGCCTTCCGATTCAACATATGCATACCCGCTTCCCAGTTCTTGCGGATTAAGAATTCCTTTTCTATAAAAACGTAGATCTCTACCCCCAAGATGCGGCGCATTTTTTTTATGATGTGTTCGATTTCTTCACCAAACTCTACATAGCCAATCAACCGATGCTCTTCATACCAGGGCGCGACTACCCTGAGTGTAAACGTACCCAAAGGGCCCAATTCGATCCCGTAAGAGATTTTTTCACTCCTCTCGGTCTCTAATGTTGTATAACGATCGATCTTATCACCGTATTTTTGTGGCTTGTGAACTCGCAGGATATTTATACGGTCTGGACCGGTGTAATATAAGTGAGTGATTTGATGTTTTGATTGTAACTGTTTGAACAAAGGTAAGGTTCGCTTTAGTAGCGCTTCCCTATCTTTAGTCTTAAATGCTTTCAGGAGTTTTTTGTCACGTAAGATCATTTCTAATCCAACTCCCATCATTTGAGCATCATTGTCCAGTTGAGTAGCAAACAGATTTTCCACGGATTCCAGTTTTCTTATAACGTTAGCAGTTAAGTACTTATTTTGGTTCCGGTAGAAGCTGACGACAAATCCCGAGAATAGAATCGCCAAAGTCAGCGACAGTGGGATGAGAATACAAATCTTAAGGTTATGCATTTGTATAGATTGACCTTTCAGCAAGCCAGATCTTATTGTGATAAGTCTTTACAACAATCTCTTCATCTGGACTCAGACCTATCATTTCCAGCGCGGTTTTATTTGCCAAGCGTATTTTTTTATCCTTTTATTACTAAAGAATGGAAGAAGGATAAATCAGCCTACTTTTCGATGATTATCTTTAGCAGTCTTTTTGCGGTCCGGTTTGCTATATAACAAATAGCCTCTTCAGCTTGTCTGGAAATTGTTTCTTTTGCTTTCCTTTGGAAATTGACAAGTATTGAATCATGAATACAGTAATACCTGCTTAAAAATTCCATCGCAATTTCAATGTCTGACTGCTTCCCAAAATCGGATATACTTTCAGAACTTTTGTTATGATTCATCATTATTTGGCCTCATCTGAAACTGGTAATTTGATTATATTAATATTACAAAAGGCGTGCCAAGCATGAATCAGAATGTTCAATTAGATTAATCGCAACAATATTAGGTGGATACAATTTTTTAAAGACGAAGAGCGCATCGACAATGGAAAATGTGTTCGAAAATATCGGACAAAATACGAAAAAACAGGATGATATCCTATATTTTCGAACTTTCGGTTATTCGTACGGTAATGTGCCGATAAAATATTTTGCCTTCTTGCCAAAAGCGGACAAGAACAAATTAATTTCGGGCCTCTGCTTCAAAGGATTTTTAACAATTTTAGGGTATGAAACTTGACTTATAGAGTCACAAGGGACAGGATTGAGAGCACAGGCTTGACCTTTAGGAGACATGTGAATATCATGTAACTTAAACTGAGCGTTCTAAATTTTAAAGGGGATAAAATATCTCTTATTTATAGGAATTGTCTTGGTTTTTATTTTTAAAATTTGAAACGCTCAGCTTGAGTGTAATTATCAAGTGATGTGAGGGGTTATTAAGATGCGGAAACAGAAAAATTCTCGCGGATGTTTTTTGTGCGGGCTTGAGAATGAATTTTCGTTGAAAATGAAATGGTATGAAGATCACCAGGCCCAACAGATACGGTCGACCGTAATAATTCCGGATCATTTCAACGGCTATCCGGGAGTCGTTCACGGCGGGATCGTTTCGGCAATACTGGATGAAACAGCCGGGCGTTCGATAATGCTGAAATCCGGTGAAGATGCATTAATGGTTGCGCTGAAATTGGAAGTGACCTTCCGTCGACCGACACCGACCAATACACCGCTGACGGTGATCGGCTGGGTGATCAAGCAGACCGCCAGCCGGGCTCAGGTTGCCGGAGAGATCCGCCTTCCCGACGGAACCCTCACCGCCGAATGCAAGGCCATCGTTGTTCCACCGCCTAAAGAGATACTCGACAAATGGGAACATGAAAAGCCCTATTGGAAGGTATATGATGATTGAAAATTTCTCCTTTGGAAATATAGTGGTCAATGGAATTACCTATACGAATGATATTAAAATCATTCAAGGAAAAGTGATTCCCACCTGGTGGCGAAAAAGCGGTCACAAGGTGAACATTGATGACATACAAGATATCATTGATGTCAATCCCAACATTCTGGTGCTGGGCAAAGGCAAGCCCGGCATGATGAAATCGACTCGATCGTTATGCGAATTTCTCAAACAAAAAGATATTGAATTGGTCGAAGAAAAGACATCAAAAGCAATAAAGACATTTAACCGGCTCTTTAAACAAGGAAAAAATGTTTGCGCCGGGTTTCATCTAACATGTTAAGGAGGCTTTTCATGCAAATTCTGGTTCTTTATTTTTCAAAAGGCGGCAACACCAAAAAACTGGCTGAAACGATTTTAAAAGGAGTTGAAAGTGTCGACGGCGTTAAGGGCGTATTAAAACATACCGATGACGTCACCAAAGAGGATTTTGTGTCATCAAACGGCGTCATTGCCGGATCTCCCGTCTATTTCGGCGTTATGGCGGCCCAGCTCAAAAAGATCTTCGACGAATTTGTGGGTGTAAGGAAGAAAATGGAAGGCAAGGTCGGCGCCGCCTTTGCAACGTCCGCAGATCCATCGGGCGGCAAGGAAACCACCATGATGTCCATTATCCAGGTCATGTTGATTTACGGTATGGTGATTGTGGGGGATCCCATGTCTGCCACCGGACACTTCGGTACGGCCTGTGTCGGTGCGCCGGACAGCGGCAGTTTGGAAAACGGCATGAAACTGGGACGGAGAGTGGCGGATCTGGCTAAAAAACTGGGGACTTAAATTACTCTGGTTTCGCACCGATTTATTCTGCTCTCCGAGCCGGAGGCTGAAATTTTATCTGACATCAGTCGGATTGGTTTTGTTAAAGTGAATTTGGATCAAAAGCAGCATATCGCCTTTTTGAAACACACATGGCAATGATCCTTCACTGCCGACATTAGATAAAAACATCGGCATAAAAAAAACTTACATACAAATACAGGCGCGAAATTTCGCTTTCAAAAATTATAGGAAAATTAAATGAGAGGACTTTTTCTAAGATGGTTGATCCTGACATTTTCAATCATCGCTACGTCATATTTGATTGATGGAATACAGATCAGCGGTTTTTTATCTGCATTTTCTGCTGCCGCTATCCTGGGAATACTGAATGCTTTTTTTCGACCCATACTGTTAATATTGACGCTCCCGGTGAATATACTGAGCCTGGGACTTTTTACCTTTGTCATCAACGCCATCGTTCTTATGATGGTTTCCGGGGTGATATCCGGATTTGAGGTTTATGGATTCTGGTCGGCCATGTTTGGATCACTTTTGATCAGTTTGGTCAGTTGGCTTCTGACATCTTTTATCAGTGAGCGGGGAACGGTTCAGTATATTGATTTAAAAAATGTTGGCGGCAACCGATGGGAAAGGTAAATAGGGAGCGCGTTTCTAATGAACATTATGTATTTCGAAGATGTTGAGGTTGGAAAGAAAAGGAACAAATCCGTAACATACCAGGTTAATAAAGAAGAGATCATCGAATTCGCCCGCCACTGGGACCCGAGGTCTTTTCATCTTGACGAAAAAGCGGCAGTATCATCCGTTTTTGGAGGACTCGTTGCCTGTTCGGCTCATATCTTTTCCATTCTGTCGTGGTTTGCCACACATGGCAATAGACGTACCGCATCCATGGCGGCACTGGGCTTTGATGAACTTCGTATGCGTCATCCTGTTCGACCAAACGACACGCTCTCTTGCACGTTCACTTGCCTTGAAAAGCTCGAGTCCCGGTCCAAGCAAGATCGAGGAATTGTTCGAACCCTGGCATCACTATCCAATCAGTTAAGTATAGAGGTGTTTTCTGCCGTCATTACCACGATGGTCGCGAAACGTCCTCAATAAGGTTACACGTTAATAAAAATGAAAATTATCGCCCAGTGGTTAATATCACACATAAAGCATCTTTAAAGCGAGAAATTAATAATGAATCCGACACCTTTCTCGAGATTTTTTGAACAGTCCCCAATCATCCTTGGCGAAGGGGCTGTCATCGAGCGCCTGCGCCGTAACACCGATTTTGAACTCGACCCTTTTATCGTTAATTCCGCATTTATTTATGACCCCAAAAAACGTTCGGCTCTCGAAACCATCTATCGGCAGTACCTGGACGTCGGCTTTAATTATGATTTGCCGCTTCTTCTCTCCACCCCTACCTGGCGGGCCGGTCAGAAGCGGATCGCAGCCGCCGGTTATGAAGGAACGGATGTGAACGGCGACAATTTCCGATTTCTTGATGCATTGCGGACCAGCTACGGTGTGTATGCGCAGAAAGTTGTCATCTGTGGCTTACTGAGCTGCCAGGGAGATGCCTATAATCCAAAGGAAGCACTTGAAATCGATGTTGCGCATGAGTTCCATACTTGGCAGGCCATGAATCTATCGGAAGCCGGCGTGGATTTCCTCCTTGCCGCCACGCTTCCTGCCCTCAGCGAAGCCACCGGACTGGCTTTGGCCCTGGCCGCCACCGGTAAGCCGTACATCGTCAGTTTCGTTATCCGCCCCGAAGGCACACTTCTTGACGGTACACCGCTAAAGGACGCCATCGCCACCATAGATGCCACAGTCATCCCAAGACCAATTGCCTACCTGGTCAATTGCACTCATGCCTCCATCTTTAGGTCAGCCATTTTACACGAAGTCAATTCCTCATCGCTCGTCAGAGAGCGGCTTGTCGGCCTCCTGGCCAATACAGCGGCGCTCAACCCTGAAAAATTGGACAACAGCAACGGGTTGGTGGCGGAAGAACCGGAGATTTTCGGCCAAACCGTCGCTGGCCTGCATGGGGAACTCGGCATGAAGATTCTAGGCGGCTGCTGCGGAACTGACCACCGGCATATCCGCCATCTCGCAAAACAGCTCACTTCAGATATCCTCAAACCTGAACCTGCGAAATAGTTAGAAGCTATCTCAAAAAAGTCTTTTGGCCAATCTCTTTGTTGGGTCCTCATTTCAACTCCTCGGAATACTTGAGTATGTCTCCGGGTTGAACCTCGGCCCCGCCTCGACCTTGAACCAAAATCCAATTTTTGAGATAGCTTCTATCATTATATGTCATATCAATTGAATTTCCAGGATCTATTAAAGGGAGATAAAATGCTACCTCATTAACAAAAGTGACATATAAGTCGTCTGATAAGCGAATTTATATGCGGTGGGATTTTAAAGTAAATTTGTTTCTTAAATATTTGGGAATTTAATACAATGGTGTCAGGACAAAAAACCTCTTATTATATTTGATAGAGGCTATATTTGCGAAAAGGAGTGTGGAAAATCTGGTATATGCTCATCGAATTTCACACCGATTCCTTTTGAATCGACTCTTACAATTTTGCCACCGACAGTGATGTCTTTTCTAATTTTGGGAGGCGACAAAATCATGGTAATTTGCTGATCAATATGAAAGCTAAAATCAGTCTGAATAAATGCACCGGAATTGCTAATATTTTGAGTCAAACACATGAATGTAAAACCGTTTTTTGAAAGCTCAACGGGGGTTTTTAAAGGTTTCCGAGGACATTCCCTTAACTCGGCATGTTTGGAGCACCCCCTTAATTCTGAATGCCTGGAGAGATACCAACCTGTCAGCTTTTCCAGAAGTTCACACCTTTTTGTTTCTGATATACTCGTAATCAATGACGATAGGTCTTTTCCATTCCTTGCTTTAGCCATCAATACAGCCTGAAGTTTTCGTCTTTCGGTCTCCGACATGTAAGAAATTATTTGAAACAAAAGAGCGTTGACTTCGTATATGTTAAATCTATCATTATTGGTCATAGAAAAAGTTCCAATTTGTTGTCCTTTTTTTCGAATTTTTAGACAAGGTTCCTGATGGCTTCTTGAGCAAGATCAAAGATAGGCTTTTCAGCATCAATGATAGGGGTTCGCGTAAAAATAACTTCATATTTTGCATTTCTGCGAAGTTATTTTTACGCGAACTCTAAAATGCTTCAACGCCTTTAGTAAAACGGGATCAATCCTTGTCGCGAACATCTCTTTTCACTTTGGAGGTTTTTATAACAGAAAAATATAATGCCTGCAAAGAAAATTATATGACAAGATAACCTAAAACAACGGTAAAATAAAATATCAAGCATCGCGCTTGAAGAAACCTATGACTATAAATATGTGGGTGATTTATTACTGTGGACCGGAAAAAAGCCCTCAGGCGATTTTGTTTTTGCAGAATAGAAGCAGAAAAGATTACACTCCGGCACGATATTTATTTTTGAGGCATACAGGTAAATTATTAACCTTTAAACCGATCTTTCAGACTTTAGGTAAAGGTAAATAATCACAGCAACATAAATAAGTGTGATGCCTAAAATTATATACAATAGCATGTCATTTCTCCTATATGTATATATCGGCAGATATATCTAAATTTTAAACACTTTCAAGAACAGTTGACGATTTAAACAAGAAGGGGTTAACCAAAATCATGGCCAACCCCTTTAAAATAATGTCTTTTATGGGTGTCGAGAGACAGAATCGAACTGTCGACACGGGGATTTTCAGTCAGTCTTAAGATTTTTCATGGTTTTTTATCTTTCTCCCCGATGTCTTTTTTGGATTTACGATCATCCGTAAATTAGTTGACCATGAATTGGGCTCTGCGATTTTTGCCCCAAGAAGCCTCATCTTGACCCATAGCGATGGGTCGCTCTTCACCGTAACTAATGGTTTTCAATCTATTGGCGCTGATGCCCATATCGACGAGGAAATTTTTGACTGATTCAGCGCGTCGTTCGCCCAGGGCAATGTTGTAGGCTTCTGTTCCACGTTCATCACAATGTCCTTCAACAGTCACCGTAACACCCGAATTAGCGCGCAGATAATCGGCCTTGCTGTGTAAAATCTGCTGGGCTTGATCCGACAATACAGAGCTGTCGAATGAGAAGGGGATATTCTCGTTGACAAATGCCATTCCGGCAGCTTCACTGGCAGCTGCTTCCGCCCGAAGTCGATCTTCTTGCAGCTGTTTGGCCGGCTCGGCCGCCTCGGCGGGTCTGTCCGATGCCGTTGAAACTTCCGGTTGAGTCGTCGATACAGGCTCATTTTGCACCACCTGTTTGGCGCATGAAACTGTGAAGAACATGGCAAATAAAATCATTACCAAAGCAAAATTCAACCATTCGTTTTTTGTCATTTTTTCTCTCCTTTGTTTTCACGTTGACAGATCGTTTATTAAAATTCCCGCATTCATCTCCGCCATTTATATCGGAAATGAATGCGATGCGGGTGTAAGGCGATTCAATCCCACCCAACGTCGTTAAAAAGCCCCGCCCCTCAAAGCGGAACGTTTTACTGGTGTGTCGTCAAAAAACCCTACGGAGCTGTTCACAACCTGGATATCCGGATGAAAACTTGCTGGTTTCAATCCGAAAATTCCGATTTCACCTCAAAGTGACGCCTATTGAAATTGGAGATACTGTTCAGCGCTTTGACCGATGCCATCTCCAGGCTGTCTACGATCTGACCCGTTGTCGACGTCAGCTTGGCATGAAAAAGCAAAAGCGGAATCGCGGACATCAGGCCAAAGGCTGTGGTGTTCATGGCCACCGAGATACTGGCGGACAAAAGATCGGCCTTTTCAGCGGGGTTCGCATTGGCAACCGCGGTAAAGGCCTCGATCAGTCCCATGATGGTGCCGAGCAGTCCCAGCAGTGTAGCGATATTCGATAGCAGCGCCACGTACGGCGTGCGCTTTTCCAATTGAGGGATGATCTCCATCATGCTCTCTTCCATGGCGATTTCGATGTCTTCACGACGCCGGACCGCACCCAATCTCGCCAGTCCCATTCCCAGCATTTGCGATATGGTGGATTTATCCTTTTTGATGATGGCCCGTGCTTTGTCGAAATCTCCCTTGACCAGCACCGGTTGAAGCAGGTTCCACATTTTGCGGTTCATGCCCTGGATACGGTTCAACCGGAACCATCGCTCCACTGTAATGGCCATACCGGTCACAAACACAATCAGAATAGGGTACATGAACAGCCCACCCTTTTGGAAAAATGCCACCATTGAATAGACACTCATAACTTTCCTCCTAAAGCCTGATTATCAATGATTTTTATATTTTGCCTCATGTGTTGACTCACTTCACCTTTTTATCCGGAAGGCAAAAAGTCGATCGGATACAAAATGGTTATCTTCGGCACGCCTTCTTTCGGACCAAAGTTGAACCTCTTGATACGTTCAACGATCTTGGATACCAATTCAGGCGAAGCCAGATCGGTAGACTCCACTTTACACATGGACACCGAACCATTTGTTTCGATGCGAATTCGCATCAATATCTTCCCGCGCAGTGTCGGGTCCTTTCGCAACTCTCTGTTGTATATCCGATAAAGCGCGGCTTTGTACCGATCGAATACGATCTGAATTTCCTCATCAGTTCGGCCCGCAGCAATTCCATCACTCAGCGGTCTGGAGGATTCCTCCAGATTCGCAATGGCGCTTTCTGCCCGCACAAACCCCACGCCACTGCCGTCGCCTACGCCGCTACCGCCGCCACCGAGTCGCCCGACATTTCCGTTTCCGATGTTGCGGCTGACCCCGGCATTGGCAATGCCACCGCTGAAGCCGTCTTTCGCCTGAATGGCCACCAGTGAGCGCCGGGCCACGGCCCGCCCTTTCACCCGCGGGCTCTTATTGCTCAGACGGGCCTCGGTGCCGAGTTTTGCAACAGGAGTTTCATTCATCAGGTCCGCAAAAGCGTTTTTGAACTTCAGAACACCGACATGCTCAGCTTTTTTCCGAGCCGCCGCCGCTCCACCGCCTTTAGCAGAAGCCAGTTTCGTCTCTTTCTTTGCGGGACTACCGCTCTTTAGCGGTTTATCCGGCTTGGCTTTGGGCTTTTTCTTCGGCTGTTCGGGCTCTTCCTGGGCCTGTTTCGGCACTGGTTTTCGCACCGGTTCGGGTTTTGGTAGTTCCTCTTTGACCAGCTTGACCAAGCGTTTTGGAATTTCAGCCACAATGACAGAGCGATCCGGTATCGGAACTTTTATCAGAGGAACAGGAGCGCCAAAAACAAAACATAGCATTAGCGCTATGAGAACAGCACGGCGGAAGCGGCTTTCACCCTCGGCATCCTTGTTCCAGGGCATGATCATCGCTCGATAACGAACCGTCGAAATATCCCGTTCTATGACGAACTCTTCCTTGCGCCGTTCTTCACGGTCATATGCATCACGCACTTCTTCATCTAGTATGTTCAGTTCGTCAAAACATCGGCTGATCTGTTCCCGGTACGATGCCTGTTTTTCCAGAATCCCGCTGATCTCACCTTCGAAGAGGGCGATACGGCTTCGTACCCGTTCCACATGCCCGACGGCATCCTTTCCCTCAGGGATTCCTTCCCAAAAAAGCTCATCCGCTTCTAGTTCTCTCAGCTTGTCGAGTGCATTGCAGACGTTTTGCAAGGCATCGAATCGCTGTCTATCGGCGGAAAACGTTTCGATCTCTGCCTCCACAACGCGCAACTCATTTTCGAGCGCCTCGCGATTTTGCTCAATTTGCTCGATCTGAGCATTCAAAGGCGTCAATTCTGATTCAAACATGGATGTATTCACGGCATCCCCACTAGCCCTGGACGGCCTTCTGAATGACGGCAAGGGAAATCCTTCCGTATCCAGAACCCGTGCAGGTTGACATTATTTTTTTAAGCACCTTGAATGGAATCGTTTTATCCGCAAGGATAGTGACTTCCTTGCTTTCAGCAATCGTTTTGGTGCTAATCCCGATAATATTGCGTTCAAGCTGCTTGAGCCGATCTCTTATTTCAGTAACCGTTCTGATCCTGTCCTCTAGAAGTTCGGGAGTGCTAATGACGGCTTTACCCTGAACCAGTACCACCTCGGGACTGACCATGATCACCACTGTCTCCCTTGGCTTGGTCTCCACTACGGAATCGGGCAGCTTGATCTGCTTTGGCGTTTCCAGAACATCACCGCCGGATGAGTGGAATAACAGAAAGAACACCAGAATGGTAAAAACATCCATGAGCGGTGTCAGGTTAAGACCTGTAATCTTCTTCCTGCTACGCCCCATCCGTTTCATTCGTCTGCTGTTTCTCATGGTGCGTCTCCTATGGATATGTTTGGGAAGAGAACCATTTTCTTGACCTCCTCGCTTCCTTCCGTCTGCACTTCAGCGCCGCGTACCGCATCCATGATCTGAATAAGATGGTCGTATTCGATATCCGGTTCCATCAGAACTGTTGCGTCATCCTTTTCCGGGTACCGCGCCTTCAAGCGTTTAAGCAATTCGTACAACATCTGCATGTTATATTGACCGTCTTTCTTCGGAAATGCAGCCTCCACGGAAGACCCGTTGGCAATCTCCAGTCCATTTTTACGGACAATCACCTCGATGGCGAAATTCGGCGCTTTCACGGTCGACCCGCCCGCGCTGGTGGGTACCGTGAGTTCCATGATCGTAACGCGCGAAAAAACGGCACTGATGAGTAAAAAAGGTATGAGCACCACCATCAGGTTTAAAAAGGTCGTGATATCCAGTCCGGGTGTCTCTTCCCTTTTCCTTCTATTATATTTTCGTCTGATCATGATCAGCTCCTATCGAATTGACGTTTAGCGAAGTTGGAAATCGTATTCAGCGTCTTGACCGATGCCATCTCCAGACTGTCAACAATCTGGCCCGTGGTCGACGTCAGCTTGGCATGTAAAAGCAAAAGCGGAATCGCGGACATCAACCCAAAGGCCGTTGTGTTCATGGCCACTGAGATACTGGCAGAAAGCAGGTCGGCCTTTTCGGCAGGATTCGCATTGGCAACCGCTGTAAAGGCCTCGATCAGTCCCATGATGGTGCCGAGCAGTCCCAGTAAAGTGGCGATATTCGAAAGTAACGCAATATACGGCGTCCGCTTTTCCAGCTGAGGGATGATCTCCATCATGCTCTCTTCCATGGCGATCTCGATGTCATCACGACGGCGGACCGCACCCTGGCGGGCCAGCCCCATTCCCAGCATTTGCGCCATGTTGGATTTGTTATTGTTGACCATTTTCCGGGCTTTGTCGAACTCTCCCTTGACCAGTACCGGCTGTAACTGCTTCCACACTTTTTGATTGGTCCCCTGAATGCGGTTCAACTGAATCCATCGCTCAATGGCAATGGCCATGCCCACCGCAAACACGAGTAGAATTGGGTACATGAACAACCCACCTTTTTGGAAAAACGCCACTATTGAATAGAATCCCATTTTTTTTCTCCTTTCTTACAAACAAGACAGCAAATTTACTTCGTGGTGCTGATTTTATAAAAATCAAGCTGTCGCTTGAAAACATCCCGGTCCACCGGGACATCACCATCATTTAACATCGTATCCAAGCTGGTCTTCACACCGATTTCCGAGCTTTTCCAAGGAACGATGTAAAGAGACTTCGGTGCTTCATCGTTACCAACGATGGACATCCCGGATAGCTCCTTTGCTTCCGATTGCTTAGCCTTATTCACATCCTTTACATCCTTAGCCAAGACCATGACTGTCGGAAGCAGGAAAATAAACAGACACAAAACCAATTTACGATACATAACCGTCTCTCCTTAGTTTCGCTCAAGCCGGGCACGCAAATCCGCGATCCACAATTTGACCTGTTTATCTTTCGGCTTAGCCTCGCTGTAAATCTCGTAGTGTTCGAGGGCACATACCGGATCATTCAAATACAAATCGCAGAGAATTCCGAGATTTCTGTGAACTGGATAATAATCCGGAAAGCGCGCAATCGCCTTCTCATAAATCGCACGAGCATCATCGAATCGTCCGGTTTTGCGACATAGCAAGCCGTATTCATTACTGGCCACCGGATGATCGGGAACCAGTTGCAGCGCGGCTTTAAGATTCTCTTCGGCCTGTTCCGGTTTATCGATATGCTGATAAGCAATGGCAATATCGATATATGGCGCCGTGACGCCCGGGGACTTCTCGATGATTTTTTCCAGAATGTCGACAGCCTTCTCATAGTCCTGGTTCTTCATTATGGCCACGGCGCGTTCGAAATCTTTTCGAGATGACTCATCCATTTTGGAAATTTCCGTTATGATGAAGCCGTTCCGGCCGTCTTCGAACTGCGTAATCGAAAAACCTGTGTCCAACGAGGATTCCTGAGAAACCTTTTCCGGTTTGATCTTCCCATCAGTGGCACACCCGGCAAGAACCAACAGGATGACGAATCCGACCCATATTCGTATTTTCAGCTTTCGTAATATTCTGTTTTGCATGCTCTGCATGACTTACCTCCTAACCGCCGGATTTGTCCCTGTCGGCAGCAGATCCGTGGTTTTGTGCTTAGCAGGCCCCGTGGTTTCTGACGTCGTTACAGATCCTGGTTCTTTGATCTTTACAGATTCAACAGGTTCGGTTCCCTTGACAGACTCGGATTCCGTGTCTTTCTTAGCTTCTGCAGATTCGGGCTCAGTGATGGGCATAACTTTTTTAGTCTGCACAGACTCGACGGATTCGGGCTCGGCAACAGATACCGCTTCTTCGACTTTTGCAGGTTCCGACAATTCGGCATTAGTAGCAGATTTATCTTCTTCAATCTGAGCAGACTCCGGGGTTTCGGATGCCGGGGCAGATCCGGATTCCTCGATCTGATCAGGTTTGCCTGATTCTGAATCGGGAAGCGCGGCCAGTACCGGGCTATCTATCTCATAAATATACGTATCCAGCGAACCGATGACATCGGTGGTCTCTTCGGGTTTATCATAGCGAGCGGGCACTAATTTAGCCAATTTCTGAAGGCTCTTTTCGATCCACTCATTATAGACGCCTTTGGTGATCAGGGCGAGATTGCTTTGATGGACTTTGATGGACTTCTCCTCGAAGGGATAGGCCTGCTCTTCCATGGCCAGTTCGTACTGTTCTAGCTCTGCGGGGTATAAGCCTCGTGGTATTTTAAGTTTTTTTCCTGCAACGATAAAATTTGATTTATTTAAATTGTTTTCGCGGGCAATCCTTCTGACATCGCTGTCGTATCGTTTAGCAATTGTAGAAAGGGTATCGCCAGGTTTTACCTTGTAATAATCAAAGGTTAGCACAGGACGTTCAGAGGTCATCAAGGCCTTGCTGAAGTGGAAGTATATCTCGGCCAGATAGAATGTGGCCGCCGCGGTAAGCTCCCCCAACTCGTAGTCCAGGAGGCTGTTGAAGCGATTGATTGCTTTTTTCATCAGGCCCTGCTTTTTTTGCATATTGTCCTTTAACGGCCTAACCAGCTTAACCTCCAAAAACGTTTCATATGTGTTTTCAGCCAGCACCAGGGCAGCATTTCCAGCCAGATACCGTGTCCTTGGGGTTTGTTCACTTTCTGCTGAAGCGTCGATGGCGACAATCTTTTCAAGTTCTTCCAGATAAGATTTCCTATCGTTCTGCGCCTTGAGGATCTCGGCGATTTTGTTGCGCGTCTCTAGGTTGAGCTCAACGGGTTTTGCGAAATACTCAACATAACGCCGGTAAACCTCAAGAGCACGGAGTTTGTTGCCGTCTTTTTCATGCAATTCGGCTGCAACCATGAGGGCATCTCGTCTGATTTCGTCGTCTTTCGATTCCTTTTCAATGCGTTCATATTCATCCGCTGCCAGGGAGAACTGATCGTTCTCCTTATAAACATAAGCGATCTTTTTAGTGACTTCAGGTTGTAGCGGGTTGTCGGGAAAGCTGTTGCGGAATCCTACCAGCACTGTTGCTGCCGTCTCCCAATCCTTGAGCTGGATGAGAGCCGCGGCAGCGTCATATTCGGCATTAGGCCTGATCTTTGATGCAGGTGCCATGCGACCCACTCGCATGAAGTGGTCTGCCGCAGTCCGATAATCCTGGGCGTTATTGGCCAGTTCACCCTGTTTGTAAATGGATGCCGCGAGATTGTCCATCAATTCGCCGCGTGATTTATCCTCTGCGGGCAGCAATGCCAGCACTTTCGAATAAGCGCTCTCGGCTTCGCTATAACGCGAAAGCTCGTAAGAAGAATGTCCGACAACCAACCAGGCATCTCGAACAACGTCGGCATCGGCGTCGGAGAATACCTCGAGAAGCTTGTTCGCGGCTGCCAGCGACTGTTCATATTCCTTCATGCCGTAAAGATCGTCTGCAGCTACCCCAAGAACGATGGCTGCCTTTTTATGTTTCGGAAATGTATCAACAAACTTCATCGAACTGCGAACAACGTCCACTTTGACAGCATCCTTGTCCTCCTGAGCAACACCCGTCAGTTGCGCTCGACGCGCAGAGACCGCCGCGTATCCGGCTTGGGAAGATTTTTCGTGGAGCGGATAACCATACGCAGTTTTCTCGAATTCCACGGCTGCTTCGCCGAACGATTTATCTTCCAGCAATAGATCCGCAAGCTGGTAGTTGATAACCGGTGATTCGATATCCGCGGAGAATGAGGTCAAGAACTCTCGATACCAGCGCAGTGCCTCTTTGAAATTCTCCGGCTTCTCTTTCGCCTGCCGCTTGTCCTGGTAGCAGGCGTGATAATGATTCGCCAGATCGGTTAGATTTTTCTTCAGAAGACTCAAAACATCAGGCCGGTCGCTTGGATTGAAATATTTCCAGTATTCGGCCTTCAGACCGTAAGTTGTAGAAAATTTCTTTTTAGACTCAAGAACCAGACTGGGGAACCCGCCGGCGGCTTGAATTTCGATCACCCGCATATGGAAGTTCGGCGCCTTCTTGTGGAACGGGTTGCGGTTTACGAAGGCGTTGTAAATTGCAGCGGCGTCTGCGTAACGGCGCTTGTCGAAATAAAATTCGCCAAGGTTGCTGTAGATGCTGTCCTCATAGCTGCGCTTTCCGTAATGTGAAAAGTATTCAACCACGGAATCAGCACCACCGAGATTGGAAAAACTCAAGCTGATAACGCGAAAGGTGTCTTCCATACGCTTGCGTTCCGGTTCATCTTCTATCTGAGCGAAGTCATATCCCGCGGATACCTTATGATCCAACAGCGAAATGAATCGATTCACGGCGTCTTCGTAGAGTTCCTGCTTGTAAAATGTCCAGCCAAGTTTATACAAAGCGAGTTCGTAAAATAAGGAACCCTCTCCCATATTCACAATACTCGAATAGGCATCCTCGGCATCCATGTGGTGTTTATGCGCAAAGAAGTATTCAGCACGCCGGAATTGCACTTCATCGATATATCGGGACCGGGGATAATCGCGGACCATTTGTTCCATAACCGCCATGGCCTCTTTGGTCTGTCCCAGTTCTTCATATGCTCGGGACATTTGATACAGTACCTGGTCGTTGCGCTCGTACAGAGGGTAGTCGTTGAGCAGTTTCGTATAAAGCTTGATGGCCTCGCGGGTACCTGCCCTTTCAAGATCATCAACACCTTCGCCAATTTTGTCCGCATTCGCTGTCATACCATCCACCCGCTGACTCCGGGTCGTCCGTCTTTCAAAGTTCGCCTCGGACTCGTTGTGAACCGGAATATGAATCAATGCCTGATTCGACGGCCCACCGGTAACCGGAGCGTCCTTCGGAAGGACCGCAGGTTCCGGGATGGGTAGTGCAGGTGTCGATACCGGTCCGGCAGATTCGGCGCCCTCAGTAAGCGTGCCATATTCTTTTTCGATCTTCAGGTCGGCCAGACGGCGAATGGCCTCGGGCGTCAGGGCCGGGTCCGTTGTCTGCTCCAGAAAACCCTGATAACTCAGCATTGCTTTCTCAAGTCCGCCTTCGATCTTCTCTTCCTTGATCTCGATCTGTATATGACGCAACTTGGCAATGGTATCCTTGTCGTTGATCGAATGACAGGCAACCAGCATCACCGGTAACGCCAATATGAAAAGTCGAATCCGGTTCATCGCTCCACTCTCTCCTGGGTCTGGTCCCTGGTGGCACGATCATAGCTGTCCGCCATGGCGAATCGCGCCTTGATTTGGAACTCGGTGAGACGCTCGCGGCGTCTGGTAAGTTCATTCACCGCCATGGTTTCAAGCATATGACCCTGACGTGCCATCAGTTCTTTCACCTTTTCACGGGCCTTTTGGATCAAAAACCGTTGACGGCGGATCACGCCGTCATAGCCTTCGTAGCTTTGGGTGGCGGCCTGACGTGTACGCACGAAGGCAGTGTACTGCTCTTTTAACCGATCCACCTCGAAATTAAGATCGCGAAGATGCTTGTAAGCTTCGGTGAAACGCCGGTTATAATCCGTATAGATGTTCCAGTGCAGAACTCCGCGCAACCGTTTGATCCTTGCTTCAACCCCGCTGGGTACAACCGTTCCGCCCGTAGTCAGCTTTCGTTCCAAAAGTGCAATTTGTTCACTACTGATCCGCTCCTTAAAGGTTGCCAGGTAATCGGGTCTCGGGACCACCAGCATGGCCTTCAGGCGTTGTTCGATACGATCCCGCTGTTCCAGGCGAAGACGCATTTGCGAATCGAGCTGTCGGAACTCTCGATCGATGATGGGAAGCAGCGGCTGGTAATAAGCCCTGCGCTTTTCAATGATCTCTTCAAAAGCATCCAGATCTTTTTCCCAGGCCTCAAGCTTTTTACGCAATTCCTCCAGGTCAAGATAGTTCTTTAAAGATTCCTGGAAATCATGGGATGCCATCAATTCAAGCAGATAGTAGGTCTCGGGTGTTTGGGGAAGCTCACGCAGCTTGACGACCCAGTTGGCATCCTGTCTCAGCTCCTCTCGAACCAGGGCCTTGAGAAAATGACCTTCACGGATGCTCTTTATGGATGCATCGAGCTTGTCTATTTCAGTGCTGAATTTTGTTAGCGCACTGCCGTACATCAGGGCAGCCTTACTGTGCACGTCCAGTTTGCCATAAGAATAGGGAACGGCGAGCATGGCTTCCTGTACCGAAGCGTCCGTGACCTCCCTCGTTACCAGAGTGCTCCAGGGCACCAGTGCCCTTTCAAAACGCCCCTGGAAAGCATCCGCCCATCCCGAACCCAGCAACGCGCG
>Ga0210064_1000552_pt1 | contig 17612 bp, 15 predicted proteins | sample Muzzi_CordC_D2_FD_185531 | JGI IMG/M metagenome (GOLD analysis project Ga0210064, IMG submission 185531) | Wetland microbial communities from San Francisco Bay, California, USA, that impact long-term carbon sequestration - Muzzi_CordC_D2 (SPAdes) | ecosystem: Environmental > Aquatic > Marine >...
ATTTCTTTCAGCACCGAGTAGGGAAACACGCCGTATTTGCCGATGCCGATACCCCAGCCCACGAGAACGAGGGCAAGCAGGTAATAAATGGCGATTTTTTGCAGCAACTTCATTTAATTAATCATACCAGCCTTACTGTGTGGCAACGCAACATGCCTGTGCCGCGACGCATATCGTGCCGCAGTCCGCTTCGGGCTGGCTGCATGGCGGGTGCTGTCCACGTGCCAGGGCGGCGGTGCGGGTCCAGCACCCTGCAATTCGCGCTCCCTGCGCCATGGGGGTGCGGCGATCGGTCGTCCGGCTCCGTGTCATGACGGCGACGACAGCGGCGCACGAGGTTTACCTTCCCGCTTGAGTGGCATTCAGACCCTGTATCTGGGAAAAAAATCTATGCATAACCCAAGATATTGGGTTTGAAGCGGGGTTATAATGCCCACCATATTCTGCATATCCGGCCAAATCGGGTGTCGGAAGTGCACTGAAAATGATCTAGCTGCCAATCTACTCAAGATAAACGTGACAAGCTTTTGATTTCTAATTCATATGCAAGGGCGGCTCCCCTGTAAAATCGGGAATCTGGCCTAAGTTACTGTCCAGAAGGAGATTTTTTCAGGGATTAGCTTGACGTCCGGGAACGTTCTCCCTATAGTGTCGCGAAGTGGGACTCAGTGGTAATAAATGGGTTTCAGGGGAGCAAAAGGGGGTCGAATTGTTCAGAGGTGGTAGCACGGTCAATCTGGATGCGAAAGGGCGCCTGGCCTTTCCCACCCGCTACCGTGGTGACCTCATGGAACGATGCGAAGGCCGGGTCGTGCTGACCGTCCATGATGACCGCTGCCTGCTGATGTATCCCCAGCCCGAGTGGGACGAGATCGAACGCAAGCTCGTCCGCCTTCCGAACCAGAACAAGCGCACCCGTACCCTGCAGCGGATGCTGCTGGGTCATGCCACCGAACTCGAGATGGACAGAAACGGCCGTATCCTGATACCGCCGCGTCTGCGAGAGTTCGCCGGCCTGGACAAGCGCGTGGTGCTGGCCGGACTGGGTAACAAGTTTGAAATCTGGAATGAAGAGGCCTGGGACAGGAATTGCGGTGAGTGGGTGGCTGAAGTCGATGATGAAGCCAGCATGCCGGATTCACTGGAATCACTGACGCTCTGATTCATGGGCGCGGGATATCCACACCAGCCGGTACTTCTTAAAGAGGTCCTGCAGGGGCTCGCGGTCAGGCCCGACGGGGTCTATGTGGACGGAACATTTGGTCGTGGCGGACACGCGGGTGCGATTCTGGCCCGGCTCGGTCCGCAGGGACGTTTGCTGGCCATGGACAAGGACCCGGCGGCAGTGGAATCAGCAGAAAGGCAGTTTGGCGGTGATCCGCGTTTCGAGATTGAACAGGGTGCGTTCACGATGTTGAGCCGGATGGTTGCAGAGAGAGAGCTGGATGGTCACGTCAATGGTCTGCTGCTTGACCTGGGTGTTTCCTCGCCCCAGCTGGATGACGCCTCCCGTGGTTTCAGTTTCTCCATGACCGGCCCGCTCGACATGCGCATGGACCCGACGTCGGGTATCAGTGCGGCGGAATGGCTGGAAAAAGCCAGTGAGCGGGATATCGCGCACGTGCTGAAGACTTATGGTGAAGAGCGTTTCGCGCGCCGCATTGCCCGCAGCATCGTGGCATCCCGCCACACGACTCCGTTGCAGACCACCGCGCAGCTGGCCGAGCTGATCTCGGCGGCAGTGCCGGTGCGCGAGCAGTACAAGCATCCGGCTACCCGCAGCTTCCAGGCGATCCGCATTTTCATCAACCATGAGCTGGACGACATCAAGGACGTGCTCGGGCAGGTGCCCGATGTGCTGGCGCCACGGGGCCGCCTGGCCGTGATCAGTTTCCATTCGCTCGAGGACCGCATCGTCAAGCGTTTCATTCGTGATGAATACCGGGGAGAAGCGCCGCCGCCGGAGTTTCCGCTTGCCGGTATGGACTACCGCCCGCGGCTGCGGCCGGTGGGCAAGGCGATCCATCCCGGTGATGACGAGGTCCGCGCCAACCCGCGGGCCCGCAGTGCCGTGCTGCGGGTTGCGGAGCGGCTGCAATGATCCGGCGTCCCGCTGTCCTGCCACTGCTGTTGCTGACCGTCGTGGTTTCGGCCCTTTGCGTGGTATACGCCAAGCACCAGGGTCGCAAGCTGTTTATTGAACTGCAGTCGCTGGAAAACGACCGCGATGCCATGGATGTGGAGTGGGGGCAGCTGCAGCTGGAGCAAAGCACGCTCACCACCCAGGGCCAGGTCGAGACCGCCGCGCGTGACCGGCTTGGCATGGTCGTGCTTTCCGCTGACAACATGATAATGGTCAAGCCATGAACCGTCATTCGAACCCGGCGGCATTCGAGGGAAGGCGCATATTCCTGTATCTGTGCATGGGGCTGGCGGCGGTCACGCTGCTGTGGCGTGCCGTGTGCCTGCAGGTGCTGGACAAGGAGTTCCTGCTGCACCAGGGCGAGGCGCGCCATCTGCGCGTCGTCAGCCTGCCTGCACATCGCGGCATGATCCTCGATCGCAACGGCGAACCGCTGGCGATCAGCACTCCGGTCGAGTCGGTCTGGATCAACCCGCAGGAGCTGGGTGGCGAGCAGCAGCGGATTCCGGAGCTGGTGAAACTGCTGTCAATGGATCGGGACAAGGTGCAGCGCCTGCTGGCCAGCCGCGCCGACCGCGAGTTCGTGTATCTGCGCCGGCATATCAGCCCGGCACTGGCGGCAAAGGTGAAAGACCTGCGGATTCCCGGTGTCTACCTGCAGCGCGAATACCGGCGCTATTACCCGGCGGCTGAAGTCACTGCGCACGTCGTCGGCAAGACCAATATCGACGACGCCGGCCTGGAAGGACTGGAGCTGGCCTACGAGGAGTGGCTGGCCGGCGAACCGGGCGCCAAGCGTGTCGTCAAGGATGGCCAGCACCACATCATCGAGGACGTGGAGAGCATCAGCCGGCCGCACCCCGGCAAGGACCTGCGGCTGAGTATCGACCGGCGTATCCAGTACCTGGCCTATCGGGAACTGAAGGCGGCGGTCCAGGAGCACAAGGCACGCTCCGCTTCGGCAGTGGTGCTGGACGTGCGCAGCGGCCAGGTGCTGGCGATGGTCAACCAGCCCTCGTTCAACCCGAACAGCCGCAAGCGGATGCAGCGCAGCAGCATGCGCAACCGCGCCGTGACCGACGTCTTCGAGCCGGGTTCCACCATGAAGCCGTTCATCGTGGCGACCGCGCTGCAATCCGGGCGCTATCGGCCGGATACCCCGGTCAGCACCTCACCGGGCTGGTTCCGCGTGGGAAGGAATACGGTGCGCGATGTGCATGACTACGGCGACCTGGACGTGACCGGTGTCATCCGCAAGTCCAGCAACGTCGGCATTACCAAGATTGCCCTGTCGCTGCCCGTCGAGGATATCTGGACCGGCCTGTCGGAGGTCGGTTTCGGCGAACAGACCTACAGCGGATTTCCCGGAGAGGCCTCCGGGCTGCTGTCGCATTACAGCGGCTGGAACGCCATCGAGACCGCCACACTGGCTTTCGGCTACGGTATTTCCGTGACCTCGCTGCAGCTGGCGCAGGCCTACGCGGTGCTGGCGGCCGACGGCATCAGGCGCCCGGTGGCTTTCCTGCAGGACAGCGAGGTGGCGGAGGAACGCCGGGTGATGCCGCAAGAGGTGGCTCGCCAGGTGCGCGCCATGCTGCAGCAGGCGGCGGGCCCGCACGGCACGGCCCCGGCCGCACAGATCGCCGGCTACACGGTTGCCGGCAAGACCGGCACCGTGCACAAGTCGGTTGCCGGCGGTTATTCGGAGAACAAGTATCTTGCCGTGTTTGCGGGCATGGCCCCCGCAAGCGATCCAAGACTGGTCATGGTGATCATGGTCGACGAGCCGAGCAACGGCAAGTATTACGGTGGCCAGGTGGCGGCCCCGGTGTTTTCCCGGGTTATCTCGGGCGCATTGCGCCTGCTGGCGGTGCCGCCGGATAACCTGCCGCTGCTGCAGACGAAACAGGCCAACGCGGAGGATGCTGCATGATGACGGCCGAGGTCATGACGAACCGGTACAGCCTGAGCGGGCTGCTGCGGGGATTTCCGGATGTCAGCGTGAAACGTGACAGCAACGTGTCCGGACTGGCGCTGGACAGCCGCAAGGTGCAGGCGGGTGACCTGTTTCTCGCCGTGGCGGGTACGCAGGCGCACGGGCTGCAGTATGCGCGCCAGGCGCTTGCCCTGGGCGCTGTTGCAGTTGCCTGGGAACCGGTAGCCGGCCAGGCGGGCCTTGCCGAGACCGCCGCGCTGTTGCCGGTGCCGGTGGTGGCCGTGCCCGGACTCGGCCAGCGGATAGGGGAGATCGCCGACCGCTTCTATGGTCATCCTTCCGGCGGCCTGTTCATGATCGGCGTGACCGGTACCGACGGCAAGACATCCACCAGCCATTTCATCGCACAGGCACTGAACACCGGCGACCGGCGCTGCGGCGTCGTCGGTACGCTGGGCTACGGCCTGTATGACGAGCTCGCGAATGCGACGCACACCACGCCTGACGCGCTGACCATGCAGCAGGCCCTGGGCAGCATGCAGCAGCAGGGCGCCCGCTGTGTGGTTGCCGAGGTGTCCTCGCACGCCATGGATCAGGGGCGCGTCCGCGGCGTGTCTTTCGACGTGGCGGTGCTGACGAATCTGACACGGGATCATCTCGACTACCACGGCAGCGTCGAGGCCTATGCGGAGGCCAAACGCAAGCTGTTTCATGCCGACGGCCTGCGCTATGCCGTCATCAACGCCGATGACCCGTTCGGCAGCGCCCTGCTGGACGCCATCCCGCCGGGTGTCGCGCCGGTGGCCTACCGCCTGGAGAACGAGCCGTTCCGCACCCGTTTTCCCGCGCAGTGGGTGATCGGCCGTAACCTGCGCTGCGACGACGCCGGGTTGAGCCTGCAGGTGGCGACACCCTGGGGCAGCGGCTCGCTGCAGTGCGGACTGCTGGGACGATTCAATGCCAGCAACCTGCTGGCAGCGCTGGCCACGCTGTGTGTTTCCGGGCTGCCGTTCACCGAGGCACTGGCCCGCCTGGCGCGGACGCACACCGTGCCGGGCCGCATGGAACGCTTCGACGTCGGCGCCGGCCATCCCCTGGTTGTGGTGGATTACGCGCATACCCCCGCCGCGCTGGAGGCCGTGCTGAAATCCCTGCGGGCACACTGCCGCGGCCGGCTCTGGTGCGTGTTCGGTGCCGGTGGTGACCGCGATCGCGGCAAGCGCGTGGTGATGGGCGCCAAGGTGGAGCAGCATGCCGACCGCGTGGTGCTGACCGACGACAATCCGCGCACCGAGGACCCGGAGCAGATCGTGGCGGAAATCCTCGCCGGAATGAAGCATCCCCGCGCTGCGCATGTCGAGCACGACCGCGGCCGGGCGATCGCCTGGGCCATGCAGAATGCCGTATCCGGTGACGTGGTGCTGATTGCAGGCAAGGGCCATGAGGCGGTCCAGCTTATCGGTACCCGGGTCATCCCGTTCAGCGACCGGGAACGCGTCCTGCAGCTTGCCAGGGACTGGACAAGATGATGGCCATGCAGCTCTCGGAAGCCGCCAGGGTACTCGATGGACGCTGCAGCGGCGCCGATGTCGGGTTTCGCGGGCTCAGCACCGATACCCGCAAGCTGGTGCCGGGCAGCCTGTTCTTTGCCCTGCAGGGACCGAACTTCGATGGCCATGCCTATGTGGATGCCGCGCGGGAACAGGGCGCTGCAGCCGCGGCGGTAAGCCGGCAGTGTGATTCACCCTTGCCGCAGGTTGCGGTGGATGATACGCGCCTGGCCCTGGGCCGGCTGGCGGCACACTGGCGCAGGCGTTTCGACCTGCCGGTGATTGCCATTACCGGCAGCAATGGCAAGACCACGGTGCGGGCGATGACCGAGTCCATCCTGTCCCGCTGCGGACGGACACTGTCCACGCAGGGCAACCTCAACAACGATATCGGCCTGCCGCTGACGCTGGCGCGCCTGGATGCGGTCGACGACTTCGCCGTGCTGGAAATGGGCGCCAACCATCCCGGTGAAATCGAATACCTGGCCGGCATCGCACAGCCCTCGATCGCGGTGGTGACCAATGCCGGACCGGCGCACCTCGAGGGTTTCGGCGATCTGCAAGGCGTGGCGCGTGCCAAGGGTGAAGTGTTCGCACGGCTGGCGCCTGACGGGCTGGCGGTGATCAACGCCGACGATGCCTTCGCACCGTTGTGGCGGGAACTGGCCGGCCACTGCCAGGTGATCGAGTTCGGGCTGCACGCCAGTGCGCCCGTGACCGCGGCATGGCACGGTGATGCGGCGGGCAGCCGGGTCTCCCTGGTCACGCCGCAGGGCGGGACAGACCTGCAGTTGCCGCTGCCCGGCCGGCACAACGTCATGAATGCGCTGGCCGCCACCGCCGTGGCCCAGGCGGCGGGTGCCGGGCTGGATGCCATCCGCGCCGGACTGGAATCGCTGCAGCCGGTTGCCGGGCGTTTCAATATTTACCGGCTGGCGGGCGACATCGTGCTGATCGACGACACCTATAACGCCAACCCGGAGTCGCTGCAGGTGGCGCTCGACGTGCTGGCCCAGGCCCGGGGGAAGACCTGGCTGGTGCTGGGCGACATGGGGGAGCTGGGAGAGACGGCTGCGGACCTGCATGCGAAGGCCGGCAACAGCGCGCGCGCCGCAGGCGTGCAGCGGTTGTACGGGCTGGGCGAACTGGCCTGTGCAGCGGTCCGGAACTTCGGGGGTGCGGGGGGCTGCTTCGATGATATGGACTCGCTGCTGGCCGCCTTGCGCGCCGATCTGTCAGGACCGCTGCATATCCTGGTCAAGGGGTCGCGCCGGATGCGCATGGAGCGGGTGATCAGCACGCTGCGCGCGGAACTGGCGGACAACGCCACCTCACACGGGGAGAACAACTGACATGCTCCTGTATCTCGCCGAATACCTGAGCCAGTACTACAGCGGCTTCAACGTCTTCCAGTACCTGACCCTGCGCGCCATTCTCGGGGTGTTGACGGCGCTGCTGATTTCGTTTCTCGTCGGGCCGGAGATGATTCGCCGGCTGGGCCGCTACCAGATCGGGCAGCCGGTGCGGGACGACGGTCCGCAGACCCACCTGGTCAAGGCCGGTACGCCGACCATGGGCGGTGCCCTGATACTGGTGGCGGTGGCGATTGCTACCCTGCTGTGGGCGGACCTGGGGAATCGCTATGTCTGGGTGGTGCTGCTGGTAACGCTGCTGTTCGGCGCCATCGGCTGGGTGGACGACTACCGCAAGCTGGTGTTGAAGAATTCCGCGGGGCTGCCGGCGCGCAGCAAGATCTTCTGGCAATCGCTGATCGCCCTGAGCGTCGCGGTGTTCCTCTATATGACCGCAACGACGCCGGCGGAGACTTCCCTGATCGTGCCGTTCTTCAAGGATATCGCGCTCAACCTCGGGTGGTTCTACGTGGTGCTGGCCTACTTCGTTATTGTCGGGTCCAGCAACGCCGTAAATCTGACCGATGGCCTCGACGGCCTCGCGATCCTGCCGACCGTGCTGATTGCCGGCGCCCTCGGTGTGTTTGCCTATACCACCGGCAACGTCAAATTCGCGGTCTATCTGGGGATTCCCTATATACGCGATGCAGCCGAGGTGGTGGTTTTCTGCGGCGCCCTGGTAGGCGCCGGGCTCGGATTCCTGTGGTTCAACGCCTATCCCGCAATGGTCTTCATGGGCGACGTCGGGGCGCTGGCCCTGGGGGCGGCGCTGGGTATCGTTGCCATCCTGGTGCGCCAGGAGCTGGTGTTCCTGTTAATGGCGGGCGTGTTCGTGATGGAGACCGTTTCGGTGATCCTGCAGGTCGCTTCCTACAAGCTGACCGGACGCCGCATCTTTCACATGGCGCCGCTGCATCACCACTTCGAACTCAAGGGCTGGCCGGAACCGCGCGTGATCGTGCGCTTCTGGATCATTACCGTGATCCTGGTGCTGGTCGGTCTGGCCACGCTGAAAATTCGCTGACAGGAATATGTACCGGCAGGCAAACACAACGGATAGCGGGTGATGGCACTCCCGGCGATCAATATGGCAGAACGATTAGACGAGTCACGCAGAACACTGGTGGTCGGTCTCGGCGAGACCGGGCTTTCGGTTGCGCGTTACCTGCTGCCCCGCGGCGTGCCGGTTGCCATTGTCGACAGCCGGGAAAACCCGCCGGGGCTGGAGCGGCTGCGCAGTGAACTACCGGCGGATGTCGCGCTGTTTCTGGGTGGTTTCCGCGATGAGGCCTTCGCGCGTGCCGAGCAGATCGTGGTGAGCCCGGGCGTACCGCTCGCGCTGCCGGAACTTGCGGCCGCCAGGGCCCGCGGGGTTGTCGTGACGGGTGACATCGAGCTGTTTGCGCAGGCTGCCACGGCACCGGTGATTGCCGTGACCGGTTCCAACGGCAAGAGCACGGTGGTGACCCTGCTGGGTGCCATGGCGCGCCGCGCCGGTCTGGATGTGCGGGTCGGTGGCAACATCGGTATCCCGGCGCTGGACCTGCTCGGGGATCAGGAGCCTGACCTGTACGTGCTGGAGCTGTCGAGTTTCCAGCTGGAGACGCTGCAATCGCTGCGCCCGTGTGCTGCCGTTGTGCTGAATGTCAGTGAAGATCACCTGGATCGCTACCCGGACCTGCACGACTATGCCGCGGCGAAGCAGGTTGTCTACCGGAATGCTGCGCTGCAGGTGGTTAACCGTGATGATGCTGTGGCTGCGGCGCTGGCGGACAGCGCCCGGCCACAGGTCGGCTTTACCCGGCAGGCTCCTGGCGGGAATGACTACGGGCTGCTCAGTCATGCCGGTGAACTGTGGCTGGCACGAGGTGCCAGACCCCTGCTGCCGGCTGCCACGGTATGCATGGCAGGGCGCCACAACCTGACCAATGCCCTGGCGGCACTGGCGCTGGGTGAGGGGGCGGGCCTGTCACTGGATGCGATGCTGGATACCCTGACCGAATTCCAGGGGCTGCCGCACCGCATGCAGTTTGTCGCCGAGCATGACGGCGTGCGCTGGTACAACGATTCCAAGGGCACCAATGTCGGCGCCACGCTTGCAGCAATTGACGGTATAGAAACCGGCCTGGTGCTGATTGCCGGCGGTGATGGCAAGGGGGCCGATTTTTCCCCTCTGGCCGCGGCGCTGCGCCACAAGGGGCACGGGGCGGTGCTGATCGGCAGGGATGCGCCGTTGCTGGAACAGGTGCTGCAGGGAGTACTGCCGCTGACTCGCGCCGCCGACATGCGCGAGGCGGTTCGCCAGGCGGCGACCATGGCTCAGCCGGGCGATGCCGTGCTGCTGTCCCCTGCCTGTGCCAGCACCGACATGTACCGGAATTTTATCGAGCGTGGCGAGAAGTTCATGCAGGCCGTGCAGGAGCAGCTGCGATGATGGGAGCGACGATCAGCCAGGCACGCCCGATCGGCAGCCGCGGTGTGCGGATTCCCAGGGTCGACTACTGGCTGCTGTTCTGCGCCATTGCCCTGGCGACGCTGGGGCTGGTGATGGTGGCCTCGGCTTCGATTACCCTGGCGGACCGCGAGCTGGGGCAGCCGCTGTACTATGCGATTCGCCAGGCGATCTACATGCTGGCCGGGGCGCTGTGCGGCGTTGCGGTGTTCCGCCTGCGGCTGGTGCTGCTGGAACGTATGGGCCTGACGCTGCTGTTGCTGTCCCTGCTGCTGCTGTTGCTGGTGCTGGTGCCCGGCATCGGTGTCGAGGTCAACGGGGCCAGTCGCTGGATCAGCGTCGGGCTGTTTCGCCTGCAGGTTTCCGAACCGGCCAAGCTGTTGTTCATTATTTACCTGGCAAGCTACCTGGCACGCCACGGTGAGGAAGTGCGCACCCGGATCCCGGGTTTCATCAAGCCGGTCGGCCTGTTCATGATCGCCGCGCTGCTGCTGTTGCTGGAGCCGGATTTCGGTGCCACCGTGGTGCTGGCCGCGACGGTGATGGGCATGATCTTCATGGCAGGCGTCCGGCTGGTGCAGTTCGGCGGTGTGCTGGGTGTCGGGGCCCTGCTGCTCGCGAGCCTGGCGGTCTCGTCGCCCTACCGCATGCAGCGCCTGACAACGTTTCTCGATCCCTGGGCGGACCCCTTCAACAGCGGTTTTCAGCTGACCCAGTCATTGATCGCCATCGGCCGGGGTGAATGGTTCGGGGTGGGGCTGGGGGCCAGCATCCAGAAGCTGTTCTACCTGCCCGAGGCGCATACTGACTTCGTGTTCGCGGTGTGGGCGGAGGAGATGGGCCTGCTGGGTGTCTGCTTCATCATCATGCTGTATGCCACGCTGGTGTGGCGCGCCTTCGGCATCGCCGCCCAGGCCGTCAAGGCCGACAACCTGTTCGCCGCCTACCTTTCCTACGGTATCGGTATCTGGTTCGGGCTGCAGAGCTTTATCAATATCGGGGTCAACATGGGACTGCTGCCGACCAAGGGCCTGACGCTGCCGCTGATGAGCTACGGCGGCTCCAGCATGGTGGTGATGTGCGTCGCCGTCGCGTTGCTGCTGCGGGTCGATCATGAAACCCGCTGCACTGCCGCCGGCCTGAGCGCCAGCGGCAGCGCCGCCGCCAAGCGCCGGAGGAAGGCCGCATGACGGCGACTCCCGTAACCCGCCCGGTGCTGATCATGGCGGGCGGCACCGGCGGCCACGTTTTCCCCGCGCTTGCCGTGGCGGAGGAACTGGTGGCCCGCGGTGTCGCCGTGTCCTGGCTGGGTACCCGTCGCGGCCTGGAGGCGCGCGTGGTACCGGCCGCCGGCTATCCGCTGGAAACCATGCGGGTTTCGGGGCTGCGCGGGAAGGGGTTGATGCGCCTGCTGCTGGCTCCCTTCATGCTGCTGGTCACCCTGCTGCAGGCACTGGTCATCCTGCTGCGCCTGCGCCCGCGGGCGGTGCTTGGCATGGGCGGGTTTGCCTCGGGACCCGGTGGTGTGATCGCCTGGCTGCTGCGCCGGCCGCTGCTGATCCACGAGCAGAACTCGGTCGCCGGCATGACCAATCGCTGGCTGGCCCCGCTGGCACGCACGGTCATGGAGGCCTTTCCCGGCAGCCTGCCGGCAAAATACCGGCCGCTGCACACCGGTAACCCGGTGCGCAGGGAAATCACCCGCCTGCCGGAACCGGCGGAGCGCCTGGCGCGGCGCCAGGGTGCGCTGCGCGTGCTGGTGATTGGCGGCAGCCTCGGGGCGCATGCCCTGAATGCCGCCGTGCCCGCGGCCATGACGTGGCTGTCACCCGGCAATGCCTGCCGGGTGCGGCACCAGACCGGTGCGGCGGATCTCGATGCCGTGCAACAGGCCTATGCGGCCGCGGGGATCGATGCGCAGGTCAGCGCATTCATTGAAGACATGGCTGCGGCCTATGCCTGGGCGGACCTGGTGATCTGCCGTGCAGGCGCATTGACCGTGGCGGAACTGGCCGTGGTCGGTGTGGCTGCCATCCTGGTGCCGTTCCCGCATGCCACCGATGATCATCAGACCGGCAATGCCCGGTTTCTGGCCGATGCCGGTGCGGCCGTCCTGGTGCCGCAGGAGGCACTGGATCCGGAAAGGCTGGGACGGATGCTGGACGATTTCGCGGCACAGCGCGAGGTGCTGCTGGAAATGGCAGGACGGGCAAGGTCCCTGGCACTGCCGCAGGCTGCCCGCCGGGTTGCGGAGCTGTGCCTGCAGGCTGCAGGGGAGGGGGCGGCATGACGCTCCAGCTGCATCCGACAGCCGCCGCCCAGCCCCAGGGAATGGGGCGGGTGCGCTGCGTGTATTTTGTCGGCATCGGTGGTGCCGGTATGAGCGGTATCGCCGAGGTACTGCACAACCTGGGTTACGCGGTCCACGGTTCCGATGTGCGCGAGAATGCGGTCACCCGGCGGCTGGTTGACATGGGGGTGCGGGTATTCATCGGTCACGATGCCGGCCATGTTGCGGATTGCGATGTCGTGGTGATGTCTACCGCGATACCGGCGGACAATCCCGAAATCCTGGCCGCGCGGGAGCGCCGCATCCCGGTGGTACCGCGCGCCGAGATGCTTGCCGAGCTGATGCGCTTCCGTTTCGGCATCGGCGTCGCGGGTACCCACGGCAAGACCACGACGACCAGCCTGACCGCCAGCCTGCTGGCGGAGGGTGGTCTGGACCCGACCTTCGTGATCGGAGGGCAGCTGAACAGCGCGGCCAGTCACGCGGTACTGGGCACGGGCTACTATCTGGTCGCGGAAGCCGACGAGAGCGATGCCTCGTTTCTCTACCTGCAGCCATCCATGGCGGTGGTGACGAATATCGATGCCGATCACCTGCCGACCTACGAGGGTGACTTCGAGCGCCTGCGCCAGACCTTCATCGATTACCTGCATCACCTGCCGTTCTACGGGCTGGCGGTGCTGTGTCTGGATGACCCGCAGGTGCGCAGCATCCTGGATGAAGTGACGCGGCCGGTGATTACCTATGGGATCGACACGGCTGCAGACGTGCGGGCCAGCCAGCTGCGCCAGGAAGGCCTGCAGACGCATTTCCTGGTGCAGCGTCCCGGGCACGCGCAGCCCATGGCAGTCACCCTGAACCTGCCGGGGCACCACAATGTCCTGAATGCCCTGGCCGCGATTGCCATTGCCACCGAACTGGGCGTGAGCGACGAAGCCATGCGGCGCGCACTGGCTGAATTCCAGGGGATCGGGCGGCGTTTCAACCTGCTGGGCGAAATTGCCGTACCTGCAGGGCAGGCGCTGCTGATCGACGATTATGCGCACCACCCGCGCGAGATCGCTCCCACTCTGGCGGCGGCGCGCGCCGGCTGGCCCGGGCGGCGCCTGGTGGTGGTCTTCCAGCCGCATCGCTATACCCGTACACACGACCTGTTCGATGACTTCATCGAGGTCCTTTCCACGGTCGACGTGCTGCTGCTGTGCGAGGTGTATGCCGCCGGCGAGGCCCCGATCGTCGGTGCCGACGGTCGCGCCCTGGCGCGCGGTATTCGCGCCCGCGGCCAGGTCGACCCGGTGTTCGTGGCGGACCTGGCGACGCTGCCGGCGTTGCTGGGCGATATCCTGGATGACGGTGACATCCTGCTGACGCTGGGCGCCGGTGACATCGGGTCGGCAGCCACCCGGCTGCCGGCAGAGCTGTCTGCCGCATCACGGGGGGCGGGGGAATGATGGCGGCCAGTACCACACAGCGCTGGCGTGGTGAACTGAGTCATGACGAGCCCATGGCACGGCATACCTCGTGGCGTGCCGGCGGCGCCGCACGGCGTTTCTACAAGCCGGCGGATCTCGACGATCTGTGTGCCTTCCTGCATGACCTCGACCCGGCGGAGCCGCTGTTGTGGGTCGGCCTGGGGAGCAACCTGCTGGTGCGTGACGGGGGCTTCCCGGGCACGGCGATTTTCACGTTTGGTGCGCTTACCGCACTCGATTGGATGGACGACAATACCCTGCGCGTGGAGGCCGGCGTTGCCTGTGCCCGGGTTGCGCGGGAGACCACGCGGCGGGGACTGACCGGGGTGGAATTCCTGGCGGGTATCCCGGGCACCATGGGCGGGGCGCTGGCCATGAATGCCGGCGCCTTTGGTGGCGAGACCTGGCCGCGGGTTGCCGCGGTGGAAACCGTTGACCGCCACGGACGCCTGCAGCGGCGTGAGGCGGCTGAATTCCAGGTGGGTTACCGCTCGGTTACCGGGGTGCCCGGCGAATGGTTCGTCGCGGCCTGCCTGCGGCTGGAGCCGGGCGACGCGGCCGCGGCGCAGCGGCGGATACGCGAGCTGCTGGACCGGCGCGGCGCCACCCAGCCCACACAGCAGTACAGCTGCGGCTCGGTGTTCCGCAACCCGCCCGGCGATTTCGCCGCCCGCCTGATCGAGGCGGCCGGCCTGAAGGGTGCGCGGCTGGGCGGGGCGCAGGTGTCCGAAAAACACGCCAACTTCATCGTCAATACCGGCAATGCCAGCGCTGCAGACATCGAATCCCTGCTGTTGCGGGTGCAGTCGGAGGTCGCGCGGGTATACGGCGTGTGCCTGGAAACGGAGGTGCGCATCGTCGGTGAGGCGCGAGCGGACACGGGAAGGCAGGAACATGAATAACGCGATCGAGCCAGTGCGATACGGCAAGGTGGCGGTGCTGCTGGGCGGGCATTCCGCCGAGCGCGAGATTTCCCTGCGCAGCGGGCATGCCGTGCTGGCTGCGCTGCAGGCCGCCGGCGTGGACGCGCATGCTGTCGATGCGGCCGCTGCCGATCTGCTGGAGCAACTGAGCGGTGGACGCTTCGCTCGCGCCTTCATCGCCCTGCACGGGCGCGGCGGGGAAGACGGCGTCATTCAGGGCCTGCTCGAGACGATTGGCATGCCCTACACCGGCAGCGGCGTGCTCGGTTCCGCGCTGGGTATGGACAAGCTGCGGACCAAGCAGGTCTGGCAAAGCGCCGGGATACCGACGCCGGCATTCAGCGTGCTGCCCGATGCCGCTGCGGTCACTGTCGCCAGGAACACCCTGACGTATCCCGTGATTGTCAAACCCGCACGCGAAGGCTCCAGCATCGGCGTGACCAAGGTGGAGTCGCCGGACGAACTGCTGGCCGCCTGGGAGCAGGCCGCACAGTACGATGACAGCATCATCGCCGAGCAGTGGATTCACGGCGTCGAATATACCGCGGGTATCCTGCAGGACACGGCCCTCCCGCTGATCCGGCTGGAAACCCCCAACCTGTTTTATGACTATGCGGCCAAGTACCAGGCCGATACCACGCGCTACCTGATCCCCTGCGGACTGGGGGAGGTGCGGGAGGCGCAGTTGCAGTCAGTCTCGCTGGCAGCCTTTCGCGCCGTCGACGCCAGTGGCTGGGGGCGCGTCGATTTCATGCTGGATGCGGCCGGCCAGCCCTGGTTCATCGAGGTGAATACGGTCCCCGGCCTGACGGATCACAGCCTGGTCCCCATGGCGGCCAAGGCCGCCGGCACCGATTTCACGGCACTGGTCTGCCGCATCCTGGACACCAGCCTGGATGCTGCTGCGGCTGCAAACCCGGGAGGGCGGCATGTCTAGGTCGAGGTCCCTCCTGAACCGGCAACTGCTGGCAGACCTGCTGCGCCGCCATGTCAGGACGCTGTCCGGCCTGCTGTTGCTGCTGGTGCTGGCTGGCGTGCTCATGCTGGGGGTGCAGTGGCTTTCCGATCCGTACCGGTTTCCACTCAGCGTGGTGAAGGTCACCGGTGACTTCAGGTTCCTGCAGAAGCAGCAGCTGCAGGAGGCGGTGGCGCCGCATGCCCAGGGTGGCTTCTTCACGGTGGATGTGGTGGCGGTGCGCAATGCGTCCGAGGCGTTGCCGTGGGTCTACAAGGCTTCGGTGCAGCGGATCTGGCCGGCGACCCTGCACTTGCGGGTAGAAGAACAGCAGCCCATCGCGCATTGGGGCGAACAGGGCTTCCTGAACCGATACGGGGAGCCGTTTTTCCCCGAACAGGCCGGTGTCGTCGGCGACCTGCCATGGCTGGCAGGGCCGGAAGGCCAGCAGCTGCGGGTGCTGGAAAACTACCAGCGTATTGCAAGGACACTGGCACGTATCGGGGTGCGCACCACCCGGCTGGAACTGGACAATCGCCGGGCCTGGCACCTGCAGCTGGCGAGCGGCGTGCAGCTGGAGCTGGGGCGTGCGGATGCCTGGAGGCGATTGCAGCGTTTCGTGGTGGCCTACCCGAGCGTTTTTGCCGGCAGGCTGGCTGAATTACAGCGGGTCGATCTGCGTTACAGCAATGGATTTTCCGTCTACTGGCAGCAGGCGACGCCAGAGGACACTGCCGGCAGGCAGGGTTGAGGCTAGTCAGGGATACAGCAGGATGTCGAAGAAAACTGAAAAGAATCTGATCGTGGGTCTGGATATCGGCACCTCCAAGGTGGTTGCTATCGTGGGCGAACTGACTCCCGAGGGCAGCCTCGAGGTGATCGGCATCGGCTCGCATCCCTCCCGCGGGCTGAAGAAGGGAGTGGTCGTCAATATCGAGTCAACGGTGCATTCCATCCAGCGGGCAGTAGAGGAGGCCGAGTTGATGGCGGGCTGCCAGATTCATTCGGTCTATGCCGGGATTGCCGGCAGCCACATACGCAGTCTGAATTCGCACGGCATTGTGCCCATCCGCGACAAGGAAGTGGCGCCGGGGGATGTCGAGCGGGTCATCGATGCCGCGCGTGCGGTCGCCATTCCGGCGGACCAGAAGATCCTGCATATCCTGCCGCAGGAATTTGTGATCGACAGCCAGGAGGGCATCCGGGAACCGGTTGGCATGTGCGGCGTGCGCCTGGAGGCCAAGGTGCACATGGTTACCGGTGCCGTCAGCGCGGCCCAGAATATTATCAAGTGCGTGCGTCGCTGCGGGCTGGAGGTCGACGACATCATTCTCGAACAGCTGGCGTCGAGCTACTCGGTGCTGACCGAGGATGAGAAGGAACTGGGCGTCTGCCTCGTCGACATCGGCGGCGGTACGACCGATATCGCGGTATTCACCGACGGCTCCATCCGGCATACCGCCGTGATCCCGATCGCCGGCGACCAGGTGACCAATGACATCGCGGTTGCACTGCGTACACCGACGCAGAATGCCGAGGAAATCAAGATCAAGTACGCCTGTGCACTGACCCAGATGGCCAGTGCCGAGGAAAGCATCGAAGTGCCGAGTGTCGGCGACCGCGCGCCGCGCAAGCTGGCGCGCCACACGCTGGCCGAGGTGGTGGAGCCGCGCTACGAGGAACTGCTGACGCTGATCCAGGCGGAGCTGCGACGCAGCGGTTTCGAGGACCTGGTTGCCGCCGGCATCGTCCTGACCGGTGGCAGCGCCAAGATCGAGGGCCTGATCGATCTGGCAGAGGAGATTTTTCATATGCCGGTGCGGCTGGGGACCCCCCAGTACGTTACCGGGCTGGTTGATGTGGTACGCAACCCGATCTATGCGACCGGTGTCGGGCTGCTGTTGTTTGGTCATCACAATCGTGACCAGCGGTCGCTGGAGATCGGGCTGGGCAAGGGTATGCGGGGTGTGTGGGACAGAATGAAGGGCTGGTTTCAGGGGAATTTCTAGGATGTGGGTAATCGATATGGCGGTGTGGTCGTCTTCGGCAAGGTCCGTGCGGCGACGCCTTTTTTAAAATTTCAAGTGCTGTACTGCTGTTTCTGACTAGGAGGAGACATCATGTTTGAATTACTGGATTCGTGTGGACAAAGTGCTGTAATCAAGGTTATCGGTGTTGGTGGTGGCGGTGGCAACGCCGTCCAGCACATGGTTGAGGCAAATATCGACGGCGTGGATTTCATCTGTGCCAATACCGATTCACAGGCGCTGAAGAACATGTCCGCGCGGACCACACTGCAAATCGGCAGCTCCATCACCAAGGGGCTGGGCGCAGGAGCCAATCCCGATATCGGGCGGCAGGCGGCGCACGATGATCGCGAGCGCATTGCCGAAGTCATCGAGGGTGCGGATATGCTGTTTATCACGGCGGGCATGGGTGGCGGTACCGGCACCGGGGCTGCGCCGGTCGTTGCCCAGGT
>Ga0210064_1000557_pt1 | contig 17570 bp, 14 predicted proteins | sample Muzzi_CordC_D2_FD_185531 | JGI IMG/M metagenome (GOLD analysis project Ga0210064, IMG submission 185531) | Wetland microbial communities from San Francisco Bay, California, USA, that impact long-term carbon sequestration - Muzzi_CordC_D2 (SPAdes) | ecosystem: Environmental > Aquatic > Marine >...
GAGGAACTGCACGATCGAATAGATCTCGTCGATGCGATTCTCCAGCGGCGTGCCGGTGAGTACAAAGGCATAGGGGCTGTGCAGTCGCTTGACCGCGATGGCGGTTTTGGTCTGCCAGTTCTTGATGCGCTGGGCCTCGTCGAGAATGATGACATCCGGGGCGAGAAGGTTATTGATTTCATTTACGTCGGGTCGCACCTGCTCGTAATTGGCAAGAAAGAAGAACGCAGGCTCGTCGTACTGGCGCAGGCGCCGGGCGCGTGGGCCCTGGATGATGTGCGCGGGCAGATCGGTGAACTTGGCGATCTGCTCCTCCCATTCTCCCTTGAGCGAGGCGGGGGAGATCACCAGCACCCGCCGGATACCCCGGGTGCGGCGCAGCAGTTCGCAGGCGGCGACTGCCTGCACCGTCTTGCCCAGGCCCATTTCGTCGGCCAGCAGGGCGCGACCTGTGAAGGCCAGGTGCAGCATGCCTTCCTGCTGGTAGGAATAGAGGGGGTGCCTGACCAGGTCGAGACTTGCCTTGCCGGCTGCCACTTCGGTCTCGAGGTGCTGACGGGCGCGCCGTTGCTGGGCGGCCCGATCGAGTGCCTCGAGCCAGGGGTTCAGTTCTTCTGAAACCCGGATTCGGCGCCTGACGTGGGCGGATGAGGCGTTGATCGACCTTTCCAGTGCCGGCAAGGTGTCGAGGGGGCTGCCCTTCAGGATCCCTGCATCATTGAAGTAGGGGGCGAGGAGTTCCCGCGCCATGGAACGCTGCTGGCTGCCCTGCGGCCAACGGGCCCGGACCTGGTGATCGCGCCGATCCAGAAAAACCTCGATAAAGGGACTGCCCTTGTCTGCCGCCTGCTTGAAGGCGCGCTTGCGCCGGTACTGGAGCCGGTGCAATGTTGCCTCGATGTGCTTGCAGGTGCCCAGACCGTTGACGCGGTGGTCGGGGCAGTCGCAGCTGTTGATCGGATCAGCCAGGGAGCGTATCTCGACGCGATAGGTCTGTCCGCCGCCGGAGCGGGCCCGATAGCAACCGAAAAAACCGGCATCCGGCGCTTCGGGTTCGATCCGGATGGCTTCGCTGGCACCCCGCACACGGCGGCGTTCGATTTCATCGGCGTCGCTGGTGGCCCAGCCGGATGGCCGGGCCCGTGTTTGAGGAATTTTCCGCGGTTGCTTTGTTTTCGACATAATAGTGGAAAGGCAAGGTATGGATGGCTGTCAATCTTATAGAATGATTATTTGAGTGGGAACCGCCAGCCGTGGTTTTTAACGAAGAACCTGACGGGTACGTAAAAACGCTGCTCTCCGATCTGCAGGGGAGCTGGCAGAACCTGCGTGACGCGGTAGTGGAACATGCGGGCTTTGCCGGCTGGGAGCGTGTGTTGCTGCATATCGATGAGGGGATGAGCTGGGAGTCAGTCAGAAACCTCCGGTATATGAACCAGTGTCTGCTCCTCGTGCGCAACCTGCTTATGCAAGGCGAGGCGCCGGATGAGGTCGCCTTTTGGTTAGAGGACGTGAGCCGGGTGATGGCTGAGGTACTGCAGGCTCTCAGAGAGGGTGAGATCAATTAAGCCGTTGCATCGGCATCGTTCCCGTTCAACAAACCACCCGGTTTCGAAGTGATTATGCTCATTGCTGTCCCGTTAAGTTGCAGTGAAATCCGGTAACGTCCTGTAGACAAGGCTGATGGCGGTGACAATGGCACGCAGGACATGACGAATCACTACTCGAACCAATAAGAACGTTCCTTCGCCTATATGCCCGCTTTTTGGGTACTCCGGGAGAAGGCCGCGACTGCAGGGATGCAGGAGGTCGGGCACCAACAGTAGGCGCCTTGGGCGACGCAGGCGCAGTTGCCGAAGTTGAGGGGATATAAAATCAATCAGTTACCCAGTTTTATTCCCTCTCCCCAACCCATTTATGCCCTTCAGGGTGCTTCCGAAGGGAGAGGGAGTTAACGGGGCAGCAATGGCTTTGCCTTTGGCTGAAATTGATAGTCTAGACCACCATGCTCGGGTCCAGTGCAACACAGTGACGGAGGACTCTGTGCTACTGGCCAGACACGTTTTTTGGTTGCTCGATGGTCATGGACTTCAGGGATAAAGGCTTCTATTCTCCTTCTGGTTCAACGGAGGTGACCCATGAAACTGAATCCCGCGGGTCTGCTGCTGGTATGTCTGGCTGGTGCAGGGGCTATCTGTCTGGTCGACGGTCCGTCAGCACCCACATATGAAGATCAGTTGATCGGGGTGGCAGTCCGTCAATCCTTCGGAGACTCAGCAACACAGGTAACAGCTGAACCACTCGAGGTTCAGGCTCTGCTACTCGACTATGCCGATGATGCGCCGCTTATCCTGCAGGCCCGGTTGGCTCTGATGAGATACCCGGGCCTGGCCCGTCGTATCCTCCCGGTCTACGGAAGCGAGGCCGAGTTTCAGGAGGTCCTGCTGACCTACGGGGAGGCGGCCCTGCCACCCATTGCCTACTTTATGGATCATGACATGACCTCCCTGGAAATGCGCCGTGCTCTGGGCGATCGGGTCGAGGAGATCATGCTCCTGTATGCTCAGCTGGTGGGGACGCCGCCTGATGTCGCGCCTCCTGCCCAAGACCCTGTCACCGATCTGACCGCGGAGGAGCGTGGTTGGTATGCCGTCCAGTTCCTTCGGGATGAGGGCTATGACTTCATCGGACAGTTCGCCGTCTCCCCTGATGGTAAGGCTGAATGGGTACAAACCGAGCGTTTGACGGAAGGCCTGACAGGCCTGTTCCTTGGCGGTGTGCGGGGCCTGGAGGCCAAGTGGCGCCAGGGGGCGGAAGTCGAGGGCTCGGATCTGGGCTGGGCCGCTCTTGATTTGGCCGTCATCGCTTCCAGTGTGAAGCTGCTCAAGGCGACGCGGGTGAGCAGGGCGGCGGCGCCTGCCGACGCAGGTATAGTCGCCGCTCGGTCCGGTGGGTTCTCCGGGAGGGTTGCGATGCTGGGCTCGCGGGTGCTGGCGCGTGGCGGGCGGCTGGCAGTCGCCGTTGCTGGTTACGGGGCCATCCCCATGGCCGTCTACCTCATGTTTCGCTACCCGTCGCTGATCAATGCAACATTGGCAGAACTGGGTGGGGTGCTGGGCGTTGAGCCCTGGTTGTTGCAGTTCCTTTTCTGGTTTGTGGCCATCCTGGTCATCGCCCGTATAGCACTGTTCCTGCTGGGACCGCTGTCCTGGCTCTTGCGAAACCTGGCCTGGATGACCGGTGCTCTGGCATCATGGTACCGGTCAGCATATGCGAACCGATGATTTGATTGGCGCGTCATCCAGGCGGTCAAGGTTCCGCGTCTTCATAATCCCAATAGTGACTATTTGAAATACGGATATATATGCCGCCGGCACCCATTCCTGTTATGGCCTGGCTGGCTCATCAAAGCTCCTCATCTGGCATGTTGCGAACAACCCGGAAGTGACATCGTCGATGGCCTTGAATTCCAGCGGTCGCCGTAGAAGGCGCGTGCCTCGGCTAGCCCGCATTTCTCACAGTCCCAGCCACTACCCGGATTTTGGTCAGGATGTGGAACGCGAACCTGATGAGAGTCTTCGAATCGGCTGAGTTCGAGTGGGAGTCCGTTTTTTTGTGTCCATGTGACCCGTGGAGCGGGTGATTTCCGGGGATTTTCTGAGGTGCAGACAAAGAAGAGCCTGCGCTTGGTCAACAAGCGCAATCATCGTCGCTGGATGCGGTACTGAGTTAACAGCGCAAAGGTATCTGTTGCAGCCGCTGCATGATCTGCCGGAACAAATCGGCATACGGATAACTTTCAGAAAAGGCGATCCGGACGCGGCGTACACTGATCCGGATGTGTGCGCCGACCTTGAACAGCCTCAAGCGAATGGTGTCGCACTGCGCCCTGGCCATGGAGGTGCCTTCCAGTCCCAGACGCCGTAACGTCTGCATCAACACATAGGCAAATGAAGAAAAATATAACCGCAACTGATTGGAGCGCATCTCATGGGTTGACGTGCGGTCGGCAAACAATGCCAGTTGCTGTTCCTTGATGCGGTTCTCCATATCACCCCGGGCGCAGTACAGATCTTCGTACAAACTGCAGGCGTCCCATTCTTCTGTCGATAGCGTGGTCACGACAAAACGCGGGTTCTCTCCCTTGGCCAGATGCTCGGCCTTGCCGATCACGCGGCGCTCACACGACCAACTGGTGCGCGTTTGATAACGAAAATCCTTAAACACGCGTGCCGCCTGTTCAGTTGCCTCATACTGTGACCTTGCCTGTGCCATTGCTTCGGCAAGGATTGTCTTCAGACGGCTGTTTTTAGGCACTCCCAGCACATATTCGACCCTCTGCGCTTCGCACCAGGCCATCAAGTCTTCCCGGCAAAAACCACTATCACCCCGGACGATAATCCGTGTCTTCGGCCAGCTTAAACGAATGCGCTCGACTATCCGTGCCAGTTCATCGACTGTACCCGCCGCCCCGTCCTGGTCGGCTGTGCGCAGCCGTGCGCACAACAGATGCTCGCCACAAAAGATATACAGTGGCAAGTAGCAATAACTGCGATAGTAACCGTGAAAGAATCGGCCTTCCTGATTTCCATGCAGTGGATCATCTGTCGCATCGACATCCAGAATGATCTCGGCAGGTGCCGTATCATGCGCCTCAAGAAAAAGATCAACCAGTAGTTCGTCCATGCCCTCAATATCAGCCACAATCTTTTTGTAGCGGCTCCCCGCATCAGCATCCAGCGGGGTTAACTCCAGACGGTTCAGCGTGCTCTTGCCCGCCAGCGCACAGCCTTTGTCCTGGTCTCGCTTACGTGTCTTGCCTGACAAGTCCTGCTTGTCACTGAGCAATGCCAGTAGCGAGTCATGGCGCAAAGTGTCGTGATCATTGAGGTCTTCATAGCCCAGGGCCAGACCCATCACGCGTTGCTTGATCAGTGACTCTACGCTGTGTTCGACCTGATCAGGGTCCCGATAATCGACGAAACAGCCGGCCAGCCGCTTGAGTATATGGGTGCGCTGCTCGACTTCCCGCAGCAACAGCCCGCCACTGTCGGAACTGATCTTGCCACCGTCGAATTCACCCACCACCGCACGCCGTCCAAGGCCGTGAAATTCCAGTTGACCTGCAGTACACTCTGTCTTCATAAGGCTGCTGCTCCTTGGCTGCATAACTGATTGTTCGCACAACCGTTATGTCAGAGTACGCAGCCTTTTTCTATACTACCGGTGAGAAATGCGGGCTAGTACCCGGGAAATACCAGGGCAATTCTGCAAGCTGGTCGATTAGTTCCAGGTCTGCTGCGGACTAACGGAATCCTGTTCCGGCGACATCCTGTCAAGTCGCGCCGTCAGGTTTGCCGCTTCTTCCTGCAACCGGGTTACCGTCCGCTCAAGCTACTCCATGTGCCCGGCATCCGGGTACTGTCGCTGCGCGCACAGCAACCCCTGCATTTCCGGCGCGCGCGCTGAACAACTGCACAAACCGGGACCCGCGCTTTCCCGGTTCACTGGGAAGTGTGTTGCCACAACGGGACCATCGTCACGCTGCATGAGCCGGTCCAGCGTCTTCTCGCCCTCGCCAACGTTGTGGAATTTAAACAGGCGCTCGGTGCGGGTGCGCAGTTCACCCGTGATCTGCGGTCCGAGCAGCGCGAGTGTCCAGAATTTTTCGCGCATTTGTGCAGCGGCGGTCCCGATCTGTTGTCGAGCCCGATGGTTTCGCTTCCTGATATTCAATCCAGGACGCTGAAGCTTCCTCCCGGATCGATCGTGTATAACAGCCACTTGGGTCTGGCTGGCTCGCGTCTCCTTATGGCGACATAAGTTTTTTCTTCCAATCAGTGACATATATGCGGCCATGAACAATCCGTCTGGCAATGGCGACAAAAAAGGCGTTCCAGATCCTGTCGATGCCAGATTCAAGACCCGCAATCGCTTCAAACCGCCTGATCTTCCCCGATTTGCGCACAATGGCACAGGATATGCTAATGATTTCAACACTGTATCAGGACGATGATCTGGAATAAATGCAGCTATTTCACAACGACAAGGATGCTCCCGGCGCACACCATAGCGGTATCGCAGAAGGCGGAAATTCCGGGAACGCCGGCATATGGAAAACAGTCAGGGTCCATGCCGGTCAGGTAGCGAGCAATTGGTTTCACCGGGACTTGCGTGAATACGCAAAGAACACGAGCCAGAATAAATGGAGGACACATAAATGTTCAACACCCTGCTTGTTGACGATAATGTCTGCTACAGGCAAATGCTCTCGGACGTATTGCTACTGAACTTCCCGTTGATTGGTGTCGATGAAGCGTGCAGCGGGAGGGAAGCACTGAGCAAGGTGGAATATCTGCGTCCAAATCTGATCTTTATGGATATTTACCTGCCTGAAGAAAACGGCCTGGAGGTAACAAAAGAGATAAAGCGGGTATACAACGACATTGTCATCGTGATACTCACCAGCAACGACCAGCAGGAGTACCGTCAACAAGCTTTCCGGAACGGCGTGGACTACTTCCTGTCGAAGCAGGATGACTTCTGTATGGAGAAAATACTGGCGCGTATCGACGTCGCCCTGGCAAGGGAATCACGCGACTGATTTTGGGTTTTGCAGGCCAGGTCGGCAGAACCAGTTCGAAAGCCTGTATTAAAGTTCTCTTGTTTCCGGGTCGGGGGTTTCTATGATGCGGACAATCTATGCCTCGCTGTTCGGCGCACTCATACTTATTGTCGCCTTGATACCTCCCGCTATTCTGATTATTGATAAAGTCTTATTCTGACGCCGGCGCATATCAGAACGGATTGAGTGACAAATCGCCGGGTGTGGCAGCCCCCCGGGTGCCGTCACATTGTGATTTCTTGCCTGCTGTTTTCTACTGATTCTGCCCGGGGTTTTCCGAAGGTAACTGTGAAAACAGGACCCATAGATCCTCCATGGAAGCAGACGATTTCCGCCGGTCACTGCCATTTCGGCGATCATGTGCAACACGCACGCCGTTATGACCTGCCAATGGAAACTCAGCCGGCATTTCCCAACGTCTTTCCCCTGGCTGTCTTTTTACGATGCCCATATTTTCAGGATCCTTGACTGTCACAGGCAAAAGTATAGACATAGCATTGTTTATAGGTCCATAAAAACATCACGCAAAAGCTGGCCGGTGCCTGCTTCCCGAATGGCAAGTTCGCAACCCAGGCTGGATATATTGACAGTATCCATTTGTTTTTTCTGTATTTTACAAGCCTTCCCCCAGACAGCATTTGCACCAGAATCGCCGCGCCGCGGTTCAGAGCAACTTTCCGGACCCTGGTATTGAAAGTCTGATTGGCGGCGGGAAATGCCGGCTTTCAGCCCTGATCGCCTGCCGCCTGGTTCCAGGCCTACTGCGGACTGCCTGAATCCTGTTCCGGCGATATCCTGTCTAGTCGCGCCCTCAGGTTTGCCACATCTTCCTGCAACCGGGTTACCGTTCGCTCAAGCTGTTCCATGCGCCCGGCATCCGCATCCGGTTCGGCAGGCACTGCAGCTGCATGCACAGCAACCTCCTGCATTTCCGGCGCGCCACCGAACAGCTGTGCAAACCGGGACTCGCGTTTCCCGGGCTCACGGGGAAGTTTCGCCACAAAGGGACCATCGTCACGCTGTATGAGCCGGTCCAGCGTCAACTCGACCTCGCCAACATCGTGAAATTTACACAGGCGCTCGGTGCGGGTACGCAGTTCACCCGGGGTCTGGGGTCCGCGCAGCAGCAGCACGCACACGATTCCGATTTCCTGTTCGGAAAATTTCAGCGTACCGAACTCGGTATTGCAGAAACGATGCTGATACTTGGCGACCCGACTGCCGAAGCCACTCTTCTCGGTGACGTAGTGCTTCTTCATCAGAACATCGATCGTGTCCTGCACCGTAGCCTCGTCGATATCCAGCACCGGGTCACGGCTGCTTTTCTGGTTGCAGGCGTTGGTGAGCGCATTGAGTGAAAGCGGATACTGCTCGGGTGTGGTGCGCTGCTTTTCAAGCAGGCAGCCGATCACGCGCGCCTCATAGGGTGTCAGGTGAATATCCACTAGGGCCCTCCAGACCGATTGACCCGGCCAAATATAACACCTCGCGGAATGTGGCACGACAGTGAAGTCCCGCGCGCGTCGCAGCCTTTGGCCGGTCTGCAATCCCGTGCCTTGTGTCCCGGAACACCCGCAGTATGTTTTTCATACTTGCCGGGCAGACACAAGACCAGCTAACCGGTGCGGGCTGTAACTGCGAGCTGCTGCAGTTAGCGATTGAAACAACACCGGAATGGGTGTTTCATACACCGGTCTCAAATCACTTCAGTCCTCGGGTTCAATGACATGGGTTGGGAAGCCTGGTTGACGCTGGCCGTGGTGGCGGGTTGTTTCGCCATGATGGCGCTCACCCGGATTTCGACTGACATCATCATGTCGGCCGGGCTCACCCTGCTACTGGTTTCCGGCGTCCTGTTGCCCGATGAGGCGCTGGCCGGGTTTGCCAATCAGGGCATGCTGACGGTGGCGGTGCTCTATGTCGTGGTCAGCGGCCTGACCGAAACCGGTGCTATCGGCTGGATCGTGCAGCACATCCTGGGGCGGCCGCAGAATACTCACCAGGCACAGGCACGGCTGATGGTGCCGGCCGCCGCCCTGAGCGCCTTTCTCAACAATACGCCGGTGGTAGCCGTATTCATGCCCGCGGTCAAGGAATGGGCACGGCGCAACAACCTGGACCTGTCAAAACTGCTGATCCCCCTGAGTTACGCCAGTATCGCGGGGGGGACCTGTACCCTGATCGGCACCAGCACCAATCTGGTGGTCAATGGACTGCTGGTAGAGCAGAACAGTTCGCCGGGACTGAAGATGTTCGATCTGGCCTGGATCGGTCTGCCCATCACGGCAAGCGTGCTGCTGTTCGTGTTCCTGTTCAGCGGGCGGCTGCTGCCCGCGCGTACAGAGCCGCTGGCGCATGGTGAAAACATGCGTGAGTACATGGCGGAAATGATGGTGGAACCGGGCAGCGCGCTGGAAGGCTGCAGTATCGAGAACGCGGGACTGCGCGCCCTTCCCGGGTTGTTCCTCGCCGAGATCGAACGCGATGGCGTCATCCTGCCGGCCGTGGAGCCGAATGAACGCCTGCATGCCAGGGACCGGCTCATCTTCGTCGGCGCCATCGAATCCGTGGTCGACCTGCACCGCATTCGCGGCCTCGTCCCCGCGACGAACCAGGTACTTAAACTGGATGGCGCCCGCAAGGACCGCAGTTTTTTTGAGGCGGTTCTGTCTGACACCTGCCCGCTGGTGGGCAAAAGTGTTTGCGAGGGCCGCTTCCGCACCCAGTATCATGCGGTGATCATCGCCCTTGCCCGCAACGGCGTACGCCTGCGCGGCAAGATCGGCGACATGGTACTGCGCCCGGGGGACACCCTGCTGGTCGAGGCACGGCCCGATTTCAGCGATCGCCAGGGGCGCTCGCGGGACTTTCTGCTGGTGAGCGAGATCGGCGGATTTCATCCGCCCAATCACAAGGGTGCCCCGGTGGCACTGGCAATTGCCAGCGGCATGGTGGCGCTGGCGGCGAGTGGACTGCTGAGCATGCTCGAAGCAGCCCTGGTGGCGGCCGGTTTAATGATCCTGACGGATTGCACCAGCGGACGTGTGGCACGACAGGCGCCGGACTGGCAGGTCCTTGTGGTCATCGCAACCTCGTTCGGCGTCGGCGCGGCGCTGCAGAAGAGCGGTGCGGCCGGGTTTCTCGCTGACGGCATCATCGGTCTGGCCGGAGGCAATCCCGGGTACACGCTGGTGCTGGTATTTATCGCCACTGCACTGCTGACCGCCATCGCCACCAACAATGTTGCAGCAGTGCTGGCCTTCCCCATTGCGCTGTCTGCGGCACACCACATGAATGCAGACATCATGCCGTTCGCCATCACCATCATGGTGGCTGCCTCGGCCAGTTTTGCCACCCCCATCGGCTACCAGACGAACCTGATGGTATACAACGCCGGCGGTTACCGGTTCGCGGATTTCGTGCGTATCGGCGTGCCGCTCACCCTGCTGGTGGGCCTGGTGACTATCGGGCTGGTGCCCCTGATCTGGCCGTTCTAGCCCCCATGGCGCCAGCATGATTCCAGACAACCCGCCGCACCCCCTCGTGAAGCCAAAAACACACGATCACACACCCGCCCCTGCACCCCGCTATATATTTTAGGCACCCCCGCTTCTATGCTAGGCGACGAGTGCCGCAAAAATGTTCGGGGCCGGGGAAGAATAGAACGAGCATGCAACAGGACATCGTCCATACCATATTTCTGATCTTTACCGGGGCGGCCGTGCTCGCCACGGTTGCGCTGTATGCGCGTCAGGCACTGCTGGTCGCCTACATATTGCTCGGTATTCTGCTGGGGCCTTCTGTCCTGGGACTGGTCAACGATCCGGACCTGATTGGCGACATCGCGCATATCGGCATCATGTTCCTGTTGTTTCTCATGGGCCTGGAACTCAATCCCCGCGAGTTTCTGCTGCTCATGCGCAAGACCATCATGGTCACACTGGCCAGCAGCCTCGTGTTCTGGTGCAGCGGGACACTGCTTGCCCTGTTGTTCGGCTACGCATTCCGGGAAACGCTGCTGATCGGTTCCGTCATGATCTTCTCCAGCACGATTATCGGCGTGAAGCTGCTGCCCACGACCGTCCTGCACCACCAGCGCACCGGCGAGATCATCATCAGCATCCTGCTGTTGCAGGACTTCATCGCCATCCTGTTGCTGCTGGTCATTGAAGGCAGTGCGACGCAGGGGCATTCCGCCATGGAATTCGTGAAACTGGGAGTATCACTGCCACTGCTCATCGGCGGGGCCACGCTCTTCGTGCGCAAGGTCCTGTTGCGGCTGCTGCAGAAATTCGATACTTTCCGTGAATACATCTTTCTGCTGGCCATCGGCTGGTGCCTGGGCATGGCCGAGGCGGCAGCGGTGCTGGGCGTCTCGCACGAGATCGGCGCTTTTGTGGGCGGCGTGACCCTGGCATCCAGTCCAATCTCCCTGTACATGTCCGAGAACCTGAAGCCCCTGCGTGATTTCTTCCTGGTAATGTTCTTCTTCTCCCTGGGTGCGGGGTTTGATTTGAACATGCTGGGAACCGTGCTGCTGCCTGCCCTGGTCTTTGCGCTGCTGACTGTGGCAGTCAAGCCGCCGGTGTTCAGTTTCCTGCTGCAGACAACCGGCGAAAGCGGGAAACGCGCCCGGGAGGTCGGGACACGCCTCGGACAGTTGAGTGAGTTCTCGCTCCTGGTCTCGATACTGGCACTGGAGCAGGGACTCATCGGGCTCGAGGCCGGTTACCTTATCCAGTTGGCGACCCTGCTGACCTTCTTTGCCTCTACCTACCTGGTAGTCCTGCGATACCCCACCCCGATTGCCCTGTCCGATGACCTGCGGCGGAACTGACAGGCTGCCCGCCAGCCAGCGCTGCGATATAATGCGAGCCGAAATGCAGACTATTGAAACTTACTTGAATGGTTGACATATCCGTAGTAGCCCGGGTGCAGGTCCGCAGGGCCGACAAAAGCGTGCAGCGCGTAGAACGCCTGAAGGGCGGCCCGTAAGGGTGAGCGACGCGAATAAACCCGGGGGAAATCCCGCATTGTCCCCGGATTCCGCTACGCTCCAACCGGCTACGGGTCACCCAATCACGAATATAATGCTCGATAAAACCACACAGCATTGGCAGCACGATCATATCTTCGGCCAGGACAAGGTCAGGCATGGCGAGCGCCGCACCCTTTGGGTGATAGTGATCACCGCGACGATGATGGTAGTCGAGATCACCACGGGCCTGGCCTATGGCTCCATGGCCCTGCTGGCAGATGGTTTACACATGGGATCACATACGGCCGCGCTCGGCATCACGACAGTTGCCTACATCTACACACGGCGGTGCGCGGCAGATTCACGCTTCTGCTTCGGGACCGGCAAGGTCAACGCCTTCGCCGGCTATACCAGTGCTGTACTGCTCGCCCTGTTCGCACTCCTGATGGCATGGGAAAGCGTCCACCGCCTGTACAATCCGGTCGCTATCGCCTTCAACCAGGCAATCTTCGTGGCAGTACTCGGCCTGGTCGTTAATGGTGCCAGCATGCTGATGCTGGGGGACCAGCATCATGACCATGACCATGACCATGACCACCCGCACCACCACGGCCACGGACATACGGACCACAACCTCCGCGCTGCCTACCTTCATGTCCTTGCGGATGCCCTTACCTCGTTGCTGGCAATCTTTGCGCTGCTGGCAGGAAAGTTCCTGGGTCTGAACTGGATGGACCCGGCGATGGGCATCGTTGGCGCCGTTCTGGTGGCGCGCTGGTCAGTGGGATTGATTCGCGACACCAGTGGCATACTGCTGGATCATCAGGCACCGGATGTCATGCTGGAACGAACCCGGGCCGCGATCGAACGTGTCGATGACAATCAAGTCGCCGACCTGCATATCTGGTCCATCGGGCCGGGTATCTATTCAGCCTCACTGGCGATTGTCAGCGGCACACCGAAGCCCCCGGAATATTACAAGGCCCTGATCCCCGGGGACCTCGGCATCGTACATACCGTTGTCGAGGTGCATCGCTTTCCGCAGTGAATAGATCACCTGCAGCAGTGTAGCCTGGGTGCAGCGGACGCCTGCAGGGATGTAGGCGGTAGAACGATACAGGAGCAATTGTCGAGCGAAATACGGGAAAGAGGCATCATCCCGGACTTTGGCCCGACGGCCTGCATCCTGGCCACCCTGCCCACCAGATGCACCTGCAGTCACCGGCCTGCGGAACGATTGCCTAACAACGACATCGCGGTCAGATGACCGCAGACTGCAACCGTATTGAATCCGCGATCACTGGCGCAGGGGTGCAACCCTGCCATTTCCCTTCCAGTCGAGGTAATCACGGATGATCAGCCCATGGTCGAATGCCAGCACGGGACAGTCGCGCGGATCGAACAATTCCAGGTGCTTTGCATCGTCCGCGGCCTGGGGTTCACCCGTGGCGGAAGCGATATACACCGCGCTGGCGGTGTGCCCGCGCGCATCGCGACCGGGATCGGAATAATTTCCCAGCAGCAGCTGCAATGTCACGTCGAGCATGGTTTCCTCCCGTGCCTCGCGCAGCGCGGCTGCCTCCAGGGTTTCACCGACATCAACGAAACCACCGGGCAGCGCCCAGCCGGGCGGCGGATGCCTGCGCTCGATCAGCACGATGGGCCGACCAGGTCGGTCGCGCATCTCGATTATGATATCGACGGTCAACAGGGGGGTGACGGGTTTATCCATGATCTGGCCTGGTGCCTATTCAACTTCATAATGACAGACATTATGGCCACGGGATCCACGGAAGAACACGGAAGAACACGGAAATGTTCCTGGCGGGTATTATTTCTTTCCTTGCTTTTCCGTGGATTCCGTGGCCATTGAGAAATCCTGGCAGCCGGCGCAACCTGCCGGCATTCGTTACTTTTGGAGTCAAAAGAATACTATTGCTGCTGCTTGAACTTGTGAATCAGGCGACGGGTGCGCTTGTCCGGGCGGTGCTCGTGTTGTCCCGGACCATGCCCCTGCAGCCTGCGCTCTTCATGCAGGCTGAGTCGCGCCGCGACGCTGTCCTCCGATTCCTTGTACAGGGTGCGCGCCTCTTCCGCCGGCCGCCGCTGGGCCGCGAGTCCGGCCACGGTAATACTGAACCGATAGGGACCTTTTTGTACCGTCAGGGACTCACCCGGCGTGATCCGGCGTGACGGCTTGACGCGGTCGCCGTTGACATGGACCTTTCCCCCGCTGATCGCAGCCGAGGCAAGCACCCGGGTCTTGAAAAAGCGCGCCGCCCACAGCCACTTGTCAAGACGCATGGACGGGTTGTCGTCGGGTGACACCTTCATATGCCTGCTTCGAACAATCTGAACATGCCGCCTGTCAATCGGGAAAGCCGCGCCTGCCACCACACCCTGGCACGCTAAATGTCCGCCGGCTTGCCTGGCGCCGGTTCGGCCTCGTTATGCTGCGTTGCGGCGCCGGCCCGAGCGGCCCGCAGAAAAGCCTCGAAGGGCAAGGCGCCGTTCAGGCGGTTTCCCCTGCCGAAGAAGATCGTGGGTGTGGCATGCACCTCGAGTTCGCGCGCACCGGCCAGGTAGCGCTGCAACTGCTGTTCGTAACGCGCATCCCGCCAGGCGCGCTCAACCGTGTCCTCTGCCACACCACATTCAGCCGCAAGTTCCCTGAGCACCGCCGCGTCACCGATATTCCGGCCCTCGGTGAACCAGGCTGTAAACAGGCGCCGGTGCAGCCGGTAAAACACCGCCGCGCCCTCCTCCTTGGCGGCCTCCGCCAGCAGCAGCGCGCGGTGCGAATTCGTGGTGGAATCGTGTTCCCGGAAACGGATTCCCTCTGCCGCGCCCATGGCCTTGAGATTATCCATCATTTGCCGCCACAGGTCGTCGGGGTAGCCCAGTTCCTGCACCGGCATGCCGCTGGCCGGTGTGTCCGGGTGAATCTCCAGAAAACACCAGTTGATCTTCAGATCGAAGTCGTCGCGCAGCCGCTCCAGCCGCACATCACCCACATAGCAGAAGGGACAGATGTAATCCGTGAACACGGTGGCCAGCAGTACGGGCTTTTCCATATGATCCCCCGGTCCGGCAACGCCCCGCCGGCTTGCTCCCGCAATCGGCGGGAGCCTTCACACTACTTGGTCATTTCCAGCAGCAGATCGTTCAACCGGTTCACGAAAGCGACGGGGTCATCCAGCTGCCCGCCTTCACTGAGCATGCCCTGGTCCAGCAGCACATTCGACCAGCTCGCAAAGCGCGCAGCGTCGGCCTCGTCCTTCAGCCGGCTGACCAACGGGTGTCCGGGATTGATTTCCAGGTCAGGCTTGTTGACCGGCACATCGTGACCCGCCTGGCGCAGCATCTGCTGCATGTGCACAGCCAAATCCTGTTCGCCCATCACCAGGCAGGACGGGGAATCCGTCAGTCGCTGGCTGACGCGCACTTCCCTGACACGCTCCTTGAGCACCTCCTGCATGCGCTTGACCAGGTCGGCATACTCGCCCTCGATCTGCTTCGCGGCCTCCTGCTCTTCCTTGTCGGCCAGCTTGTCGAGGTCCAGCTCACCCTTGGCGACGGAGGCCAGCGGCTTGCCTTCATACTCGTTCAGGTGGGCCACCAGCCATTCATCAACACGATCCGACAGCAGCAGTACCTCGATGCCCTTGCGGCGGAAGATTTGCAGGTGCGGGCTGTTCTTCGCGGTCGCGAAACTGTCGGCGGTAATGTAGTAGATCTTTTCCTGACCCTCTTTCATGCGCCCGATATAATCATCCAGTGAAACCGTTTGTGCATCGTTGTCCGCCTGCGTGGAAGCAAAGCGCAGCAGCTTCGCGATGCGCTCGCGGTTGGCGAAGTCCTCGCCCGGACCTTCTTTCATGACCCTGCCGAACTGTTTCCAGAAGGTCGCATAGGTATCCGGTTCATCCAGCGCCATCCCTTCCAGCAAGCCGAGGATCTTCTTGATCGAAGCCGCGCGGATGGTGTCAATCAGTTTGTTGTGCTGCAGGATCTCGCGCGACACGTTCAGCGGCAGATCGTCGGAGTCGACCAGGCCGCGCACGAAGCGCAGGTAGTAGGGCATCAGCTGCTCGGCGTCGTCCATGATGAAGACGCGGCGCACGTACAGCTTGATGCCGTGCCGGCTGTCGCGGTCGTAGAGATCGAATGGCGCACGCGCCGGGATGTAGAACAGCGACTTGTAGGACTGCGCCCCCTCCACATGACTGTGCACCCACTTCATCGGGTCCTCGAAGTCGTGCGCGACATGCTTGTAGAATTCCCTGTAGTCTTCCTCGGAGATGTCCTTGCGCGGCAGTGTCCACAGCGCCGAGGCCTTGTTGACCGCCTCGTATTCTTCCACCTGGTCCTGCTCTTCGCCCCCGGCTGCCTTGCGCATCTCGATCGGCAGCGGAATGTGGTCGGAATACCTGGCGATGATACTGCGCAGCCGGTAAGCCTCGAGGAACTCCTCTTCGCCTTCCCGCAGGTGCAACACGACCGTGGTGCCGCGTTCCGGCCTTTCCACGGTTTCCAGCGTGAAGCTGCCGTCACCGGTCGACGACCAGTTCACGCCCTGGTCAAACGGCATGCCGGCACGCCGGGTCGTCAGGGTGACCCTGTCAGCAACGATGAAGGATGAATAGAAACCGACGCCGAACTGGCCGATCAGTTGCGTATCCTTTGCCTGGTCTCCAGTCAGTGATTCAAAAAACTGCCGGGTGCCGGACTTGGCAATGGTGCCGATATTCTCGACCACCTCGTCCCGGGTCATGCCGATACCGGTATCCGTAATCGTGATGGTGCCGGCCTCCTTGTCGAAATCCACACGAATCCGCAGGCTGGTGTCCCCCTCGTAAAGCTTGTCGTTCGCCAATGCCTCGAAGCGCAGCTTGTCGCAGGCATCCGAACTGTTCGAGACCAGTTCGCGCAGGAAGATTTCCTTGTTGGAATACAGCGAGTGGATCATGAGGTGCAGCAGTTGCTTCACCTCGGTCTGGAATTCAAGCGTTTCCTTTTGGGTATCGACTGACATACCGGCTATTCCTCTGGATTTCTGGTAAATGACGGGCGCGGTTCATATCTGCCAGCGTACAGCTACGGGCTGAGAGCCCCTGGCGGAACACTGAATACCGCGGATCAGCTATTGCAATGGGGGCAAATCAGCCGTTTTTCAAGCCCGGCTCACGACTTTCATGGCGCAGCAGCCACTGTTTGCGCACCAGGGGGGGACCCTCGGTTTTGCCGGAATAGCCACCGATACCGGCGGCAGCCGTGACCCGGTGACAGGGCACGATGATCGCGATCGGGTTGCGCCGGCAGGCATTGCCCACGGCCCGCGCCCCGCTGTTGAGTCGCTCGGCCAGATGCCCGTAGGTGACAGTGGTGCCGGCAGGGATGGACTGCAGCGCCTGCCAGACCCGCAACTGGAACGGCGTGCCGTGCATCTCGAGCGGCAGCTTGAAGCGACTTCGCGGATCCGCAAAATAGGCTTCCAGTTGCTGCACGACGCCTTGTTCCAGGGCTGTCGTCGCCGGCCGCAGGCGCCAGGTTCTTGGCAGGTAATTCAGCCGGGTCACATGCCCGGCCTGCAGGCATACACCCAGCCGCCCCAGCGGCGAGTCCAGCACGATGGAATAGTCGCATGTTATCTGGTTCATCTACCCCGACCCTCTCTCACGCTGTCTAATGTGACAATCTTATCATTTTCCCACCTGTCATTTTTCTTCTGCCATTGACCCCTTGACACATCGCTCCCGCGCACGGCCCAGGCCGGCCTCTCGACCGCTTCGCAGTCTCACCTTCCCCCTGCGCTCCGCGATGTACCTACATCCCTGTAGGATCGGGTAGGAGGCGGGGTTACCCCCGCCGTCCTCCCACACCACCGGACATGCGGTTCCGCATCCGGCGGTTCAAGAAAGACACTGGAGCCCGCGCGCAGTATCGAGCAGCGACACCAGCCCCAAA
>Ga0210064_1000559_pt1 | contig 17545 bp, 18 predicted proteins | sample Muzzi_CordC_D2_FD_185531 | JGI IMG/M metagenome (GOLD analysis project Ga0210064, IMG submission 185531) | Wetland microbial communities from San Francisco Bay, California, USA, that impact long-term carbon sequestration - Muzzi_CordC_D2 (SPAdes) | ecosystem: Environmental > Aquatic > Marine >...
AGCCAACGGCTGCATGCCGCACAATCAGACTGGGAAGCGGGGGACGTGCACTCCGGGCCCGGTGTCGAGAAACCTGCACCTGCCACACATAAAACACCTACACAGGTTCATTGGCATCACTCCCGTTCAGGCATTGTCTTTCTTGCAGCGCTCGGGATTTTGTTGCTCGGGTGGTTCGTGCCGCCGCCGCAAGGCCTGTCGCCAGACGGTTGGCGCGCCCTGATGACCCTGTTGGCGGCAGTGCCTGTACTCGCAGTTGGCGCGATTCCTGATGGCGTGCTGGCTTTACTCATTGCAACGGTCTGGGTGGTGAGCGGTGTGGTGCCGATGACCGAGGCATTCTCGGGTTTCGCATCGACAAGTTGGGTACTGGTCGTCAGTGTCTACCTCGTCGGCAGTGCCGTTGCAGCCTCCGGCCTGCTGTTTCGACTGGTGTTGTGGACACTGGCTCATACGGGGGGTGGTTTTACCCGGCGAGTGTTGTCGCTCGGGGTTCGGGTCTACTGCTCGGCCCTGCGGCACCCAATGCCACTGGGCGTATCAGCATTATGGCTCCGGCGCTTAACGAGCTTGCCGAGGGCCTGGGCTATGCGCCGCGATCGCAACCAGCCGCCGGACTCGCCATGGCTGCGCTTGCAGGATTCGGACAAATGACCGCCGTCACATTGACCAGTTCGACCACTGCGGTGCTGGTTTTCGCGGTATTGCCCGAGTCCATCCGGGCGGAGACCAGTTGGCTGGCCTGGATGTTGTACGGCGCGGTATTCAATCTGACGGTATTCGCCGGCCTGATGGCGACAATCGTGTTCATGTATCGCCCGCGGGCTGCAGATACCCAGGCGTCTGAGCAGGCTTCCAACACACTTGCCTTGCAACGAGTGTTGCTGGGCCATTTGTCACACCATGAAAAGTGGTCGATGCTGGTCGTTGTCCTGATGCTGCTCGGTTTTGCATCCCAGCCGCTGCATGGCATCCACCCGGCGTGGATATCCGTGGGTGCGCTTGCGGCCCTTGGTGCCGTCGGTGTTATAACAGAAAACACCTTTCACATGGTTAACTGGAGTTTCATCGTGTTGTTCGGTGTGCTGGCCAGTATGGCGACTGTCTTCGCCACCAGCGGGGTCAGCATATGAATCACAAGCCTGGCCGCGCACGCCGCACAAGGTGCAGCAGGTAATCCGCTGCTGTTCTTGTTGTTGACGACGTGCGCGTGCTTCGCCGTCCCCCTGGTGTTGCGCTGGTAGGCGGCGGCGCCGTTAATGACGATTGCCCTGGCGCCGGTTGCGAGCGCCGCGGGCATCAATCCGGTGGTGGTCGGGATCGTGGCCGTGGTGGCATGCAGTACCTTTTTTATGCCGTATCAGAGCACGATTTATCCGGCGCTTTACCACGGTACCGGAGGTGATCTGTTTACTCACAACCAGGCACGGCCCGTGGCGATTACCTTCGCCCTCGCTACTTTGCTCGCAGTAATTGTCTCCGTGCCGTACTGGCGCACTTTGGGGTTGATTTATTGATTCGTTAAATAGGGACAGATATTTTCGCAGTCCCGGGCATCGTGTGTCGGGTTATAGACACGCATCAGCCGAGGAATCCTGGGTGTCTCGCTCGGACGGTATTGCCAGGACCCCTAAGCGCTGGCCGGCAACCCGCAAATCCAGTCTTACACTCATGATGGACCCCAAATATTCTACAAATATTTGGCGCCTAAAGGATGGATTGGGGAATGAAGGACCGCCGGGCATGTGCCGCAGGGCTGTCTCAGAATCGGGAACAATGGCCGATACAAACAGCTGACACCTGATTTATGGGCCGCGCCCCTGATTCTGATGACCCGGTTACGGATTACACGCTCTCAACTGTATGCATGTACTGAATCACAACCTTCTCCTTCCCGGACCTCCCGGTTCGATCAGCCAGATGAACCTGATGACTGGTGTGCAGCTTGACAGGAGCAGATTCTCCCGGGTGATGTGCAGGGAGCCTTGGGAATAACCAAAAGCAATGAGCGTGAAGATTCCCGGCTATGAGATGTTGCGACCCATCGCCGAAGGCGGCATGGCTTCCGTCTATCTTGCCGTGCAGGAGTCCCTGGGGCGGTATGTCGCCATAAAGCTACTTAAAAGGTTTGACAACCCCGACCAGGCAAGGCGTTTCCAGAACGAGGGGCGCATTATAGCCTCTCTGAATCACCGCAATATCATTACTATCCATGACATAGGTGTCCATGAAGACCGGCATTATATTTCGATGGAGTATCTCGAGGGTGGCGATCTGGAAGAGCGCATCCAGGCGGGGATGAGTGCCGAGGCAGCTCTTGATCTGCTCGAGGTTATGGGGGGTTGCCTGGACTTTTTGCACTGCAAGGCGATCATCCACCGTGATATGAAGCCGGCGAACATTCTGTTTCACAAGGACGGTACACCGATACTCACGGATTTCGGAGTGGCCAGGCAGCTGGAGGCAGACATGCGGTTAACGATGGAAGGCAGCGCCGTTGGCAGCCCCTACTATCTCAGCCCGGAGCAGGCCGAATGCAAGCCACTTGATGGCCGGACTGACATCTACAGTCTCGGCATCATCTTCCATGAAATGTTGACGGGTGTGAAGCCCTTTCAGGGTGACTCCCATATCGAAACCATCCTGGCTCACCTCACGGAACCCGTACCCTCATTGCCTCCCGTGCTGAAGCGATATCAGAGCCTGCTGGATCGGATGATCGCGAAAGACCCTGCCGAGCGTTTTGCAACGGCCGGGGAAATGCTCGGGTACATCCACCAGCTGCGGCAATGCGGACCGGGGGTTTGTACTGCATCAGGCGGGTTCACGGACCTCAGGGGTATTTCTCATTTCGGTGTTCTGGCTCGTGCACAGCAACCGCTTCACAAGCTGATAAAGACCTCGCGGGACATGATCAGTAAGATCATGGCACTCGTTCCACGCAGAACCCGCAATCGCTGGATCACAGCAGGCGCGTTGACCGCATTCATTGCGACCTCCGGTTTGCTTATGTATCAACCATCCATCCTGACCGAGGAGACGGTGAGTGACACGGATTCGCTCGCGTTGACAGTATCGCTCGGGCCTCTCTCGCTGGATGAACGGGCTGCGCATGAGATGAATACGCAGCCAGGTAATAAGCCATTAACAGCGGTGATGATGGGACACGCTGAAGACAGGTTATCCCGTGAAGAAGGCATGGAAACGGATGTAAACAAAGAGACGGGTTACACGTTTACGGTGCAGGACAGTGATGCCCCTGCGCGGCCGCGTGAGGAACTGTTGCTGCTGGCCCAACACGCGCTGGATGAATACCGTCTCACCACCCCAATGGGCGATAACGCCTATTATTATTACCACAGTATCCTGGAAAATGAGCCAGGTAACGAGGAGGCGCTGGCGGGTGTACGGCAGGTCGCCGGTATCTACGCAAGTCTTGCCGAAAAGGAAATCGATCGCTTCCATTACAACAAGGCCAGAACCTATATCGAGCGAGGGCTGGCTATCGACCCGAACAATGCCCAACTTCGGACGCTTGAAAGTAGCAACACCTTCTCGGGCATGTCACAACGCGCCTTTGGCAAGGTCAAATCGCTGTTTCAATAAGGCACCAGCGCCGATACATCAGGCTCGCGTATAACGTTGTCCTGCCTGCCGGACAGTTAGCAAGTCTGCTGACCAGGATAATGAATGCCCAGAAATGCGTGAGCGTACGGTTATGCTGTATGTCCTCCCTTCACATAAATATGGATAAAGGCATGTTCGTACTGATGTTGTACCTCCAGATTCAGGTGGTTGGCGGCTCTCATCGAAACAGCTCGAGAATCCAGCAAATGTAACTGATTACCCGGGATACAGCATAAACCAGACATGCATATTATTTACCAACGTATATTTCCAGTCTGGCGCAATCACAATGTAATCAATTCCAAGTAAGGCTCAAGCGTAACCCGTTAGTTGCATAAACTCGGGGCTGTAATCCGGCTTTGTCAGGTGATTTTCAGGATGAAATGTATCCTGGTGCATTGATTCCGGAATTCACCGGTAGTGAGGTCCTGGCTCTATCCTGCAGGAGCACCCCGGTGGGCACAAGCGCCGTCCTCCGGCGCGATCACGGCCAGTACCCAGAGAACGGGCATAAAGCGGCCGCTCCTGCAGGAGATTTTTGTAATGACCGGGGTAAGCTTCACCTGCAGAGCGACAAGCTGGTTCCAGCGAAGGATCCCGCCTGCAAGTTCGGCAAGCATCAACTGGCTGCAGGCAGTCCGGTGACCGAATCCCGTAGTCTGGAATGTCAGTCACAACCATCGTCTTCGTAACTGAATTCTCCATCCATCTCTGCTTTGCGGGTGCGGACGAACATCATATGTTCAATGCGATCGAACTGTTCATCGAAAGCGCGTTCAACTACGGCATTATCCAGGCCGTCGTAGATCATGATGTGTCCTCGCTTCTCTGCCTTTAACTGACTGTTGGTCGGGCTGAGCAGGACCTTCTGCTGAAAGTCATCTTCCGCGCCGGCTGCCGTCGAAAATGGCACCAGCAGCACACCCGTCAGCACTCCGGCAAGTACGTGATGGATGGCGCTGGTTTCCCCTGACAGGTACTTCAGTGTTGATGTGTTCATGATGTCAACCTCCTCATGCAGGTGGTGGTTACCGGGGCCGGTAAGGAGGAATACTGCGTGCTATTCTCACTACAGGCTTGCCGTTGTCCCGTGAATTTCCATTGCCTCTGGGAACTGTTTTAGGGCCAGGCAGGGTGAGATACCGGACGGTTTACAAATGAATTGCCCACATTTGCCAAACGAAATGCTAACGGCAAAGGGAAACAATGAGTTACGAGGTCAGCCGGAGAATGTCGAAAGCCATGAGTCAGACCCTGGAAGCTGCGCCTGACTGCCTGAAGATTGGTGACTGGCAGTTTCGTGTCACAGCACACGAGCTGGAACGTGACGGCGAAACCGTCAGGCTCGAGCCCCGCGCGGCCGGCCTGCTGCTGTATCTCGCCACACACGCCGGGGAGCCTGTAAGCCGGGTGGCGCTGCTGGAAGCTCTCTGGCCGGGCATGGTGGTCAGTGACGAGGCTTTGACGAATGCCGTCAACAAGCTGCGCAGGGCTTTCGGAGACGACCGCGCCAACCCGCAGGTGATCGAGACCATCCCAAAGGCAGGCTACCGTTTGATTGCGCCTGTCCAGTCATTGGCGTCCTCGCCCACACCCTCGATAGCGGATGACAGCCATGGGGCTGGGGGTGAGCGGCCCCGGCCTCGCTGGCTGATATCTGCCACGGTACTTGTGCTTGTTGCGGGTATGATTATGCTGTTCGTCACGTATCTGCAGCAGACAGTTACAGAACCCGTTGTCAACGGGCCGGTCGCACAGGATGTCTCCGGTACCGTAAAGACACGGCCCGCGGTTGCGGTTTTGCCGTTCGACAACCTCAGTGCGGAACCCGCCCAGGAGTATTTTGCCGATGGCATAACGGATGACGTGATCACCCGCCTGGCAAAAAATCCCGGCCTGATGGTCATTGCACGTGACTCGACCTTCTTCTACAAGGGCAAGACACTCGACCCGCGGGTTATCGCAGAGAAACTCGGCGTAGGTTATGTGCTGCGCGGCAGCGTAAGGCGAGAAGGTGAGGTGCTGAAAATCAATGCCTGGCTGGTGGATGTCAAGACGGACGACCATGCCTGGGCAGAGCATTACGAACGTAAGGTCGGGCAGGTCTTCGAAATCCAGAACGAGATTTCGAGTGGCGTCATCAGGGCCCTCTCGGCAGCGGGTACCAGTCACCCGGATACCGGTACGGAAACTGACAATCCACGGGCCTATGATACCCTGCTACTAGGCAGGTACCATTTCTACCGGTTCAAGAGTCGCGAGGAGAACCTGAAGGCGCGCGCCTTCTTCGAGGAGGCGGTTCGGCTGGATCCCGGGTTCGCCACGGCCCACGCGATGCTGGCCTGGACCTATGCCTTCGAGGCCATGAATGGCTGGGCGGACGATCGGCTGGCTGCGCTGCAGCAGGCCGAGCGCATCGCCACCCGCGCCATCGAGATCCAGCCGGTGCTGCCACTGGCCTATTTTGTGCGCGGCCTGTCCTACCGGGAACAGCACGAATATGTAAAGGCCCTGGTCGAGGCACAAAAGGCCATTGAATATGATCCCAACGATGCCAACGGCCACGTGCTGCTGGCAACCCTGCTGTACTATGCCGGCCGTCCGGAAGAGGGGTTGGCACGTATCCGGGAAGCGATGCAGATCAACCCGCATCACCCCTACAATTACCACTTTCACCTGGGTCAGGCCTATTTCGTGCTGCACCGTTACACAGAGGCTATTGCTGCATTCAATCTTGGACTCTCCAGCAATCCGTCCTCGGAACGCATGCGGGTCTGGCTGGCGGCTGCACTGGCGCACTCAGGCGACATTGAGGCAGCGAAGTGGGAGGGCGAGCAGATCATGATGGTCGATGCCGAATTCTCCTTAGAACGCGTGTCGCAGGCATTCCCGTTCAAGAATCCGGCTGACACCGAGCATTTCCTCGCTGGCCTGCGACTGGCCGGCCTGCATTAATTCGCTTGCAGGTTTAACTTCCATGCCGATTGCTATGTGCGCATCAACCGGCCGTTCACTGGTAGCCTGTGGCAAACAGTTATATTAGCCACTATTAAACTTTTGCCACCAACCCAGAACTACAAAACTATCTCTCAGACAGGCTTGTGAGTACTTTCCACTATAGACACACTGGAAAACACCAGCTACCTTTATAAGGTTTCCGAGATGTTGACAACAATAAGCGAAAGCTACTTACAGGATGGCATCATGACCCTGCACAATTTTCAACCACTTGTGTACTTCATAAGTGGACTCGTAATGACATGCAATTTCAACTCATCGCTTAGCTTTTATTCCGGCATTCTCCTCATGCTAATCGCCTGTCTGATATGGGAGCGGCGCCTGGAGAACCAGTAAGGTTGGTCTCTGCTGTTTGAGACTCTATCCAGGATGACTCCAGTATTGAAAAGTTTTCAGGATCTTGTGATTCCCCGGGGATAGATCCGCGGCTCCCTGAATCCTGGCTAGAGCAGAAAGATCGTCCCCAGTCCGAGGAACACCATAAACCCGACCACGTCGGTAATGGTTGTCAGGAGCACCGTGCCGGCATGCGCCGGGTCAATGTTCAGGCGCTGCAGGACGAAGGGAATGGAAAGGCCGGAGAGGGCGGCGCACACCAGGTTGATGATGAGTGCTGCGCCGATGATCAGCCCGATGTTCACGCTGTCGAACCAGAGCGCAGAGATCACCGCGACGACCGTGGCCCAGGCGATCCCGTTGAGGGCTGTGACGGACAGTTCCTTGTACAGCAGCCAGCGGGCATTGCTGCCGCCGATCTGGCCCAGCGCCATGCCGCGAATCACGATAATGAGGGTCTGGCTGCCGGAGATGCCGCCCATACTGGCCACGATCGGCATCAGCACGGCGAGGGCGACGACCTGTTGCAGCGTGGCCTGAAACAGCCCGATGACCCAGGATGCGAGAAAGGCGGTACCCAGGTTGATGCCGAGCCACACGGCGCGGCGCCCGGCGCTGCGAATGACCGGTGCGAAGGTGTCGTCTTCCTCGTCCAGGCCGGCCATGCTCAGCAGCGAGTGATCGGCATCCTCGCGGATAACGTCAACCACGTCGTCGATGGTAATGCGTCCCAGCAGCATTCCCGTTTCGCTGATGACCGGTGCGGAGATCAGGTCGCGATCCTCGAACAGGCGGGCCACCTCGACATCCGGCAGGTCAGCCGGAATTCCGCGGATATCCCGTTCCATGACGGTGGCGACCAGGCTGTCCGGGTCGTTGGTGAGCAGCGAAATCAGCGGCAGCATGCCGCGGTACTGGCCGGCGCGATCGACGACGAACAGTGAATCTGTCGTCGCGGGGATATTACCGTGGAGGCGCAGGTAGCGCAGCACCACGTCCAGTTCGACATCGGCGCGAACGGTTACTACATCCACAGCCATCATACCGCCGGCAGAGTCCTCCGGGTAGCGCAGCACGGACTCCAGGCGCTCACGATTCTGCTTGTCCATGGCGTGCAGCACCTGCAGCGTGAGGGTGCCCGGCAGGTCCTGCAGCAGGTCGGCGAGATCATCGGTATCGAGGCCGTCGGTGGCCGCCAGCAGGTCGCTGGTATCCATTTCGTCGATGAGGCCGAGGCGCACCTCGTCGTTGACATGCAGCAGGGTTTCACCGTGGTCTTCGGGGTCGACCAGTTCCCACAGGATCTCGCGCGGGCCATGCGGGAAGGATTCCAGTACATCGGCGATTTCAGCGGGGTGGAGATTGCCAAGCAGCGTTCGAATTTGTCCGGCGGCACCCGAGTCCAGGGCCCGCGACAGCTGGTCGATGCGGCTGCGTGCAGTCTGTGCTTCTGTGGTTTCGTTCATAAGCTGTCCTGACCGGGCCGGTGATCCGGCCCGGGCGCGTGGTGTGGCAGCGTGTACAAGCCCGGATATCACACCGGGCGACGTTGGCAGATTATATGCTGTTGCAGGTGTTGTGGTAGCGGTATGTAGCCGGAAAATCGTGTGTTTCCCGGGCAGGCCGCTAGTGCAAATCCTGGTTGAGGGAATCGACACGTCCCGGAATGCGTCCGGGTTCCGTGTTGTCCAGCAATTCCGACACCAGTGGCTCGAGTGTAGCTATGGTGCTCCTGTTGATCACGTTCTTGACTTCCTGCAATGCCGTGTGGTGCATGCTGAATTCGCGCAGCCCCATGCCCAGCAGCAGCCGGGTGTAGCGCGGGTCGCCCGCCATTTCGCCGCACATGGCAACCGGGATGCCGGCGGCGCGACCGGCATCAATGGTCATCCTGATCAGTTTCAGCACCGCCGGGTGCAGGGGGTCGTACAGGTAGGTGACTTCGTCGTCGACACGGTCGATGGCAAGGGTGTACTGGATCAGGTCATTGGTGCCGATGGACAGGAAGTCCAGGTGCCTGGCGAAATCCGCCGCGGACAGGGCGGCGGCAGGGACCTCAATCATGCCACCGATGGGAAGGTCAGGAGCAAAGGCGTGGGATTCGCGTTGCAGGGCATTCCTGCTTTCGTTCACCAGGGACAACGCCTGATGCAGTTCATGGGTGTTCGATAACATTGGGATCATCATGCGTACCGGACCATGGGCAGAGGCCCGCAGGATGGCCCGCAGCTGCGGCCGGAACAGGGACAGGTCTTTCAGGCACAGCCGGATGGCGCGCAGCCCGAGCGCAGGGTTGTTGCAGCCGTGGGTGCTGCCGCCGCCGATGTGCTTGTCGGCGCCCATGTCGAGGGTGCGGATGGTCAGCGGCCGTCCCCCGAGGGCTTCGATGACGCTCATGTAGACCTCGTACTGTTCCTCTTCGCCCGGAGGTTCAAACCGGTTCATGAACAGGAACTCGGTGCGGTACAGGCCGACGCCGCCGGCGCTGGCCTTGCTGACGACCTGGATGTCTTCCGGCAGCTCGATATTCGCCATCAGCGTAATCGGGATGGCATCAAGGGTGACGGCCGGCGTGTCCGCAAGCCGTCCCAGGTCCAGTCGCCGCTGCTGTTCCTGCTGCTGGCGTTCACGGTAGTGTTTCAGCGTGGCTGCGTCCGGCCCGGCTATCAGGACGCCCTGCACCCCGTCGAGAATGACGGTTTCCCCGTCGCGAATATACTGCTGCAGGCTGTGGGCACCGACGATGGCGGGGATTTGCATGCTGCGCGCCAGGATCGCGGTGTGTGACAACGGTCCGCCGTACGCGGTGGCGAAGCCGTTGATCCCCTGGTGATCCAGCAGGACGGTTTCCGCGGGGCTCAGGTTGTCAGCCAGGATGATCGCCTGGTCCAGGGTGTCGGCGTCGCTGTGTGGGTCGTTCCCGACGGTATCGAGCAGGATGCGCAGGATGCGGTTGATGACATGGTCGACCTCGTCGCGGCGGGTGCGCAGGTAGGGGTCGTCCATCCGGTCGAACACCTCGACGACGGCGTCGCGCTGCAGTTTCAGGGCCCATTCCGCGTTGCAGCCCCGTTCGCGTATGAGTTCCACCGGCGTCTTGACCAGGGTGGCGTCGTCGAGCATCAGCCGGTGGGTTTCTATGAAAGCGGCGATGTCCGCGCGCGTGCCGGGGGGGATGCGTTCGCGCAGGGACTCGAGTTGCAGGCGCGCGTTGTGCACGGCCTGCAGGAAGCGTTCGACCTCGTTTTCAATCAGATGTTCGGGGAGGACGCTTTCCAGTACCTCGATGCTGCCGCGCAGCAGCACATGGGCTCTGCCGATGGCGATGCCGCGGGATACACCGATGCCGGATAGTGCCAGGCTCATTTGTGATCCTCCTCTGTGGCCGTGTCGAAAAAAGCCTTGCTTCCGCCTGTTGCGCTGCTAATCCTGTTCGCCGAACTTTTCTCCGACCAGTCTTTCCAGGCTATCAACCGCTTCCTGTTCATCCTCGCCATCTGCCAGGATGACCAGCCGGGTGCCGCGCGAGGCGGCCAGCATCATCACACCCATGATGCTCTTGCCGTTCACCTTCTGGCCATCCTTCTCAATGTCGATGCTGCTGGCGAAGCCGGATGCCGTGGTGACGAACTTTGCCGCCGCGCGGGCATGCAGCCCCAGCTTGTTGACGATGGTGACGGGACGCTGTTGCATGTCAGCCGGCCTGCTTGCGGGCGGTGATGATGACGCCGTCATGCGCGCCGCTGACCGCCTTTTCACCGAGTTCGTCAAGGTTCAGGCGCGGGTAGTTCAGGACCCGCAGCAGCATCGGGATGCTGGCGCCGGAAATCACGTTGACCTTGTGTCTTTCGATCAGCCGGGTCGAGATATTGCTGGGGGTGCTGCCATACAGGTCGGTCAGTACCAGTACCCCTTCGCCGTTGTCGAGCGCCTCGCAGGCGCGACTCGCCTCTTCATAGACCTCGTCGGGGTCGCTGTTGCTGTCCACGGACAGGGTCCGGACCTCGAGCGGGCAGCCACCGAGGATCGCCGTCGCGACATCCAGCATGTCCTGGCCGAGGCTGCCGTGGGTAATCAATAGCAGGCCTGTGTTCATTCAATTTCCCTGTGTCGCTTGACGACGTTGCTGACCTGGGTGGAGAGTTGTGCAGCCAGGCGCTCGACAAGGTACACCGAGCGGTGCTGGCCGCCGGTACAACCGATGGCGATGCTCAGGTAGCTGCGGTTGTCCGCCCTGAAGTGCGGTATCCACGTGGTCAGGAAGTCCGCGAGCTGCTGGTAAAATGCCTGCGCCAGGGGCTCCTTCTCCAGGAATTCCACCACGCCGCTGTCACGACCGGTCAGATTGCGCAGGGTGGGCTCCCAGTGCGGATTGGGCAGGCAGCGCGCATCAAACACGAAATCGGCATCCGCTGGTATCCCGTGCTTGTAGCCGAAGGATCGCAGCAGCAGGGAGAAACTCTCATGGCCGGCGTTCCCCTGGGTCTCCATGACCAGCTGGCGCAGCTGGTGCACGTTGGTGTGGCTGGTATCGATAAACAGGTCGGCGCTGGCCGCGATGGGAGCCAGCAGCTGGCGCTCCCGGGTGATGGCATCGGCCAGCGGGGTGTCTTTGCCCGACAGCGGATGCTTGCGCCGGGTTTCACTGAAACGTTGCAGCAGGGTCGCGTCGTCCGCCTGCAGGAACAGAATCCGGGCGGCGATGCCCTTTGCTTCCAGGCCGGCGATGATGCCGGGAAACTGTTCCAGCTGTTCCGGCATACTGCGGGCGTCGATGCCCGCCGCCGCCTTGCCGTCAGCCGCCAGGTGCTGATCACGGATCTCGCTGGCGAAGGCGTCCAGCAGGCCTGCCGGCAGGTTGTCAATGCAGTAGTAGCCCATGTCCTCGAGCGCATTGAGGGCCACGCTTTTGCCGGACCCGGACAGTCCACTGATAATGACCAGGCTCATCGGTGTGCGTTCTCGAGGCGGAGCTTCTGGCGTTCGATAAAGGCCTGGCTGGCGTCGTAGCCTTTGATGTAGAGAATATGGTTGCGCACCGCGGCCTCGAGCAGCACTGCCAGGTTGCGCCCGGGGCCCACGGGCAGGGTGATTTCCGGGATCTCCACGTCCTGGATCTTGCGTATCTGGCGGCTGCCATGCAGGCGGTCCACCCTGGCGGCTTCCTCCATATCCTGCAGGTTAATGATAAGTCGCAGGTTGCGGTTCTGCTTGATGGCGCTGGCACCGAACATGGCGCGCACATTGAGTATTCCCAGGCCGCGCACTTCGAGAAAGTCCTGCAGCATCTCCGGGCAGGTACCGTTCAGGGTGTCCGGTGCGACCCGGGATAACTCGGTTGCATCATCCGCGATCAGGCGGTGCCCGCGCGTCAGCAGTTCCAGGGCAAGCTCGCTCTTGCCGATGCTGGAATCACCCGTGATCAGCACACCCGTGCCCATCACTTCCATGAACACACCGTGCAGGATGATCTTGCTGGCGAAAAAGCTGGTCAGGTAGTACTGGATTTGCTGAATGATCTCCTGGCTGCCCAGTTGTGATCCCAGCAACGGTATGTGAGCAGTCTCGGCTGCCTCCACCAGATCCTGGGGTATGCCCGGTTGCCTGGTGATGATGACCAGTTTGGAACTGCCGGAGAACAGTTGTGCTATCGCATCCTTGCGCGAGTTCTTTTTCAGACTCTCGAGGTACTTCAGCTCCTTGCTGCCAAGCACCTGGATACGGTGCGGGTTGATCAGGTTCATCTGGCCGACGAGTGATATGTCAGCCGCTTCATCCTTGCTTGAATGTATCAGGCGCTGCTTGTGTTGCTTGCCGCTGACCCAGCTCAGTCCCAGCTTGTCCTCCAGGTCACTGAACAGGGTCTTGATTTTGAGCGTTGTGGTCATGCAGGGATTCTTTGCGTCTCCCACTGGAGCAGCTGCTCGTAGATGCAGCTTTCCGTGTCACACTGGCGCAGCGCGGCGCATACGCCGGGATTGCTGAAGACTTCTGCGATGGTCGAGAGTACCTGCAGGTGTTCCTCGGTTGACTCTTCCGGCACCAGCAGGGCAAATACCAGGTCCACAGGCTGGTTATCGGTGGCGTCAAAATCGATGGGTTCAGACAGCTTGATGATTGCGCAGAGCGGCTTCTCCAGGGAGGCAATCCTGCCATGCGGTATGGCGACGCCCTTGCCGAGCCCGGTGCTGCCGAGTTTTTCCCGGTTGATCAGGGCGTCGAATATATCATTCGCGGAAAGGATTCCCGAATTCCCGGCGAGCAGTTCACCAAGGCGTTCAAACAGGCGTTTCTTGCTGCCGATGTCTGCGCAGCACAGGATCCGTTCCCGGATCAGTAAGTCGGTAATATTCATGTCGGTATCAGGGTCACTGTGACGCCAGGTGAGGCGGGAACGCGGCTGCGCTCCCGCCGTCATGGCTAGAGGTCTTTGGCAATGGAACCTTCACTGCGGTGATGATCGGTCAGCTTTTCCTTGTGTTTCTTTACCTGGCGGTCGAGCTTGTCAGTCAGTGAGTCGATGGCGGCATACATGTCTTCCTGGACTGCGTCGGCAAACAGGGTACCGCCGCTCACGTGCAGGGTCGCCTCAGCCTTGTGACGCAGTTTCTCCACACTGAGGACAACATGGATGTCGGTAACGTGGTCAAAGTGGCGCTCGAGTCGTTCCAGCTTGCTGTTGACGTAATCATGCAGTGGCGGGGTCAGTTCAACGTGATGACCTGTCAGATTGATTTGCATTTTTATGACTCCTGTTTTACTGCCTAGGTGAGGCGTTTACGTTCATTGGAGGGGGATATTGATAATGATTCACGATATTTCGCGATGGTGCGCCGGGCGACGTTGATACCCTGTTCCGCCAGCACGCTGGCCATCTTGTTGTCACTCAGGGGTTTTGCAGGATTTTCGGCGGCGACCAGCTTCTTGATGATGGCCCTGATTGCCGTTGCCGAGCATTCACCGCCTGCTTCGGTGCTGACGTGGCTCGAGAAAAAATACTTGAATTCATAAATGCCGCGCGGGGTATGCATGTACTTGCGGGTAGTGACGCGGGAAATCGTGGATTCGTGCATGTCGATCGCCTCGGCAACACTGCGCAGTACCATGGGCTTCATTGCCTCCTCGCCATGGTCAAAGAATGCATGCTGGCGCTCGACAATACAATTGGCCACCTTGAGCAGGGTCTCGTGCCGGCTCTGCAGGCTTTTCAGAAACCAGCGGGCTTCCTGAAGATTATCCCGAAGGTAATTGTTGTCACTGCTGTTGCTGCCCCGTTTCACCAGTTTTGCGTACATGCTGTTGATGCGCAGGCGGGGCAGTGACTCGGTATTCAGCTCGACCTGCCAGCGTCCCTTTTTCCTGACCACGTAGACGTCGGGGACGACGTACTCCGGCTCGCTGGTACTGAAGCCGGAACCCGGTCGCGGATTCAGCGACTGGATCAGGTGAATAACATGCTGCAGGTCGTCGGTCGTCAGTTTCAGTTTGCGGCACAGCTTGCTGAAGTCGCGGTTGCCCAGCAGGCCAAAGTGGTCGCGCAGCAGGATCTTCGCCTCCCGCAGCCAGGGCGTGCCGGGCTCGAATTGCTGCAGTTGCAGTTGCAGGCTCTCCTGCAGGCTGCGTGCGCCCACGCCGATCGGGTCGAACTGCTGGATATGATGCATCACGGACTCGACCTCGTCTAGCTCGACCCCCATGTCGCTGTCCAGCATGCCGAGGATGTCTTCACTGCTCACGCTCAGGTAGCCATCCTCGTCGATGGAATCGATGATCAGGCGTGCGATGAGTTCATCGGTGTCAGAAAAATGCGTCAGGCCTGCCTGCCAGAGGAGGTGGTCCCGCAGGTCTCCGGCACTGACGCTGACAGTCTCGAAAACATCACGGTAGTCACCGCCTTCCGCGGGCGAGCTGTAGCTGGTCGCCCCGGTGTCGAATACGTCATCCCAGTTGCTGTCTGTCGGCAGTTCGTCCGGGATGTTGTCGCTATCCCCGGACGCGGTGAGCGGGGTCTCTTTTTCGCCGCCGTTGAGATCAGCCCCGGATTCGGCGCTTTCGGTCGGGATGCCGTCATCCTGTTCCAGCATGGGATTGGAATCCAGGGCATCCTGGACTTCGGTCTGGAGTTCGAGGCTGGAAAGCTGCAACAGGCGAATGGCCTGCTGCAACTGGGGCGTCATCGTCAGGTGTTGACCGATTTTGAGCTGAAGTGATTGCTTCATATAGGGTTATTGTTCAAAACCAGATCGCCGGGTACGCATGCTAAAAGTATAGGGCATTATTCATGCCAGTTGAAAATAATTCCCCGAATATCTCGGTTCAGAGATGGAATTTGCTGCCCAGGTAGACATCCCGGACATGCTGGTCGGCGAGGACGGCGGCCGGGGTGCCGTTGGCGATCACGCGGCCTTCATTGAGTATATAGGCATGGTGACAGATACCCAGCGTCTCGCGAACGTTGTGGTCGGTGATGAGGACACCGATGTTCCGGTCACTGAGATGCTGGATGATCTGCTGGATATCCAGGACGGAGATCGGGTCGACCCCGGCAAACGGTTCATCCAGCAGGATGAACCGCGGGTCGGCAGCCAGTGCCCGCGCGATTTCCACGCGGCGGCGCTCTCCGCCGGAGAGGCTGACACCGGGTTGATCCAGAAGGTGCCCGACATGCAACTCATGCAACAGCGAATCCAGAATTTCCCGGCGTGCGGCCTTGTTCAGGTCGCGGCGCAGCTCCAGCACCGCCATGATGTTATCCGCGACCGATAACTTCCTGAATATGGACGGTTCCTGGGGAAGATAGCCAAGGCCGTGCCGGGCCCGGACATGCATGGGTTTGCCCGTCAGGTCAGTGCCATCAAGCATGATGCTGCCTTCACCGCAGGGTACCAGCCCCACGATCATGTAGAAACAGGTGGTCTTCCCGGCACCGTTGGGTCCCAGCAGGCCGACGACCTGTCCACTGCTGATGTGCATGGAGACATCATTGACCACGCGGCGTGTCTGGAACTGTTTTCCCAGTCTGTGTGCGACCAGTTCGCTCATGGAGTGGTGTCTGTGGACGTCGCATCCGCGGGTGCGGGTGCGGGGGCGGGGGCGGGTTCAGGTGCGGTTTCGGTGTCGCCGAATTTCCTTGGCGGTAGTGTGATGCGCACGCGGTCGCTATCGCTGCCGCCACCGGCGCTGACGGTGTTGTCAACGAGATTGAAGATGAAGCGGTCGCTGCTGAACTTCTCGTCACCCGATTGCCAGATGTGGGCATTGTCCAGCAGGATCATGCGCTCATCCCTGGCATAGTACTCGATGCGTCCGGCCTCGGCGTGCTGGTCTTCATCGGCATTGTCTGGGCGCTGCGCATAGGTTGCCGGGTTGCCGGTGAGCACGACCTTCTCGATGCTGTTGTCGCGCATATCCACTGTCATGGTGTCGCCGTGCAGGTGTAGCGTGCCCTGGCGCAGGTGGACATTGCCACGGTAGGTGCTGGTACCGTTTTTATCGTGCAGGGTCGCGCTGTCGGCCTCGATATTGATGGGCTCGTTGCGGTCTGCAGTCAGGGCCCATGCCGGCAGGCACAGTAACCAGATGGCGCAGCCAAGCAGCATGTGCTGCAGTCGTATATCAACCGGGTGCATCGATTCTACCCCTGACGCTGTTGCGAAGTTCCAGCGTGTTATTGCCGAGATCGGCTTCGAGACCGATAGCATCGACCCGGTAGCCCGGTACGGTAATTGTGGCCGCACTGTCGGTCGTTGCATACGCCTGCTCCGGCTTTACCAGCACGTCGCGGGTGCGAACCTGCAGCGGGCCGGAGATACCGCTGCGGCGAATGTCGACCGCGCCCAGCAACCTGACGAGGTCCCCGGAGTCGGTTGTTTCGCCAGTCTCGGCACTGATGCGCCAGGTGTTGCCATTGCGCTGCTGCAGGTCGATGAGCGGGTGCTGCAGTTCCAGTTGATCGGAACTCGGATAATGGGTCATGTGGTCTGCCGTAACGCGGTAGCGCAACTGTCCGCTGGCGTCCATGACGTCCAGGTGCATGGTGGAAACGAAGGCATCCGGCCCGGTACGGCTGACGCTGAGTTCCTGCAGGCCGCCATGGCGGCCGTCGAGGAACCAGCCGGAGCCGATAATGACCACCAGCAGCAGAATGAACAGCAGGTTCTGCCGGGTGTTCACAGGTAGCGGCCCAGTTCGTCCTGCAGCACGCCCTTCGCCTCCATCAGCATTTCACAAACATCCCGGGCCGCACCCCGGCCGCCGGCGCTGGGTGTCTGCCAGTGGCTGTGCTGCCGCACCAGCGGGTGGGCATCCTGCACGGCTATGGCCAGCCCGACCCGGCGCATTACCGGCAAGTCGACCACATCATCGCCGACATAGGCGGTTTCCTCCGGGCTGATGCCCAGCTCGCCTCGCAGTTCCTCGTAGGCGGGGAGTTTATCCCGTTTGCCCTGGTAGATATGGGTGATGCCGAGGTTGGCCATGCGGTGCTCGACTACCTGCGAAGTGCGACCGGTGATGATGGCGACCTCGACGCCGTATTTCAACAGCATCTTGATGCCGTGCCCGT
>Ga0210064_1000561_pt1 | contig 17484 bp, 18 predicted proteins | sample Muzzi_CordC_D2_FD_185531 | JGI IMG/M metagenome (GOLD analysis project Ga0210064, IMG submission 185531) | Wetland microbial communities from San Francisco Bay, California, USA, that impact long-term carbon sequestration - Muzzi_CordC_D2 (SPAdes) | ecosystem: Environmental > Aquatic > Marine >...
TGAAGCGCTTGCCAAATTGTTGGATATCGATCTCAAAAGTCCAATCAGTTATAAGTTGGAACCTGTCTTTTCTGAGAAGTAAGATAAAGCCCCGCCCAGTGCGGCGGGGTTTTTTATATTTCAGGAAGGTCTCCTGTCAGTACGTTACTGACCTACAGTCAATTTTCCTGAATGTCCGTTCTTCTGCGACACGCACCGTTTAGCGATTTCTTATATTAGGCTCAACTAAAAGTCCGAGATCGAGCAGTAAATCACCGCTCCCTGGATGCTTGGCTATGACCTGGTTGCCGCATAACCTGCCTTTCCGTTATTCAATCTGTAATACCGTTTTCAGCTGTTAAAAGTTGCAGTTCTATGCACACTAGAAACCCTGCTAATGCTGGGCTCCAAATCAGTCACTGGAATGGGATATGATTAGATATTAACTCAGCCTGCACTAGCGGCCGAACCAACAACGATCATCAGAACAAGGAGATAGAACCAATGCCGGAACAGGACAACCAGAAAATGGCCGCTGACCTTGTAAAGTCTCTGGGTTTGCAGCATCCCCCTCTTGCCATCCACTTTAGCCAGGAAGCCATGTCTGGCGTTGAGCCATTTGCCGACGAAATGCCAGCAGCCACCGACGATGGCCGTACAGGTCGTGTGCCAGCCGGTTGCGTTTTCTGGATGAAGGCTGAAGGACGAACTTTCAGCACAGTAGCAGAAGATCATGCTAACTGTAGTGTTGGCAGTGTAACTCGCGGTTTCAAGTCACTGGATGAGGTTGGTGACAAGTCTGATGTTGGTGCGTTGGTCGGTGCTGGATGGGTAGCCCCAGAAATGTTCCCAGCCATACCGGTGATAAAAGAGCGATACAAATATGTGTCATACGGCCCATTACAAGATGCCGGTCAGACACCAGATGTAGTGTTCTTGCGCGTTAATGCTAAACAGGCAATGACTATCTCGGATGCATTCCCCGGCATGCGTTTCGAGGGTAAACCGCAATGTCACATCATCGCCATCGCAAAGGAGCAACAAGAGGTGGCAGTCAGTGTCGGCTGTATGTTAAGCCGTGTACGTACTGGCATGCCTAATACTGAAATGACCTGCGCTATCCCTGGGGCTCGTCTTGCTGAGGTTGTACAGCAGATCAAAACAACAACTGTCATTGACGGTACTGTGGCCAATTACGCTAGCGAGGACACGCGGCGCTTCGAGATGCGCTAACACTGATTCCTTCGCAAACCCACTCACGCTGAGAGGTATACTTCCAGCGTGAGTGGACTATTTTGAAAGTGATCTAGTGCGATAACACAAACGGCTACTTTCAGTACATTTTCACCGTACCCAAGAATTGCGGGAACGGCAACTTCGGGTCGTAAATCACCGTCCCGCCACCTGCCCATAAAGGTCTGCTTCTGTTCAGTGCATTGTTGCCGTCCAGGCTGTTTGGCTGAATGGCAATAGCGGGTCGACGGTTCTCGTTTAGCAGTCGATTATATTAGCCATCACTAAACGGGGATTTCCGGTCCTATACTTGCCGTTCACCATGCTCCTATGAAGGACGGGGTAGCCGCAACTCCGTACGCTCACATTTTTACTGCGCACTTAGCCAACTCGGCCAAAACCAGGCTTCTCCTCGTACAGGTTACGTGCAAACAAAGCTGCACCGTCAGGCGAGCCCAGGAAGGCAGGGCGGGTCTGCATTGACTTGGTTGCAGTTGGATGCCAGAGTTATGACGCATCCTGTGTGGTGAAACCGCCATGATGCGGCCCTGAAAACACCTGGCTCCCGGAGGCCCGGAATGCGCGACTTGCAACGAATCAGTCTGGCACTCATGACTACACTTGCCCTTATACAGCCGGCATTCGCCACCGAGATGGCCCGCGGGGATATGGCGGCGGCCATCCGCAGCGCTGGCTACCCCTGCCAGCATGTGCTGGAGATGCAAGCCGCCGGTGATAACGCCTGGCGTGTCCAGTGTAACTCAGGCACGTACCAAGTCACCCGTGACGCGAACGGTCAGTTCAGCGTCGTCAAGACAAACTGACCCGCAGGGCAGTGCGCTGCAGGAAAGCGCAATGCACCGCTAGAATCTGTCATTCCATGGATTTCCGTGTCGGTCTCAGTTGCCGCAGAACCAGGCATTCCTATCAGTTAGTCAATACTTCAGAGGACGGCTAGATCTTGCCGTTCCGAGGATTTTGGTGAACTTCCGAGATGCAGCAATCTAAGCGCTACAGCAACAATTAAAACGGCGACCCGAGGGCCGCCGAATGAAAGAAAATCGATTAAGCCAGTTTCCTGCGTCTACCGTTCTGATGAGTATTGAAACTTGCTGAAACATGTCTGTATTTTCGATGAAAACCAAGAGCATGAGGGTCTATTATGCATCCACTTATTAATCGAAGAATGATAACGCTATGTACTGCAGGTGCCATTGCATTATTGGCCACAACCACGGGCGCAGTGGAGGCCATACGCACTGAAGCGGGACAACAACTTGCAGAGATGGATCAACCGGCTTCCGAAAGTGTTTCTACCAGAATTTTCACCTCCGCTATCGTTGACGGCAAACCTTCCAGCAAAATGAATGCGTTTGAGGACACTGTGGACACGATTTATTTCTACACGGTACTTGAAGGTCTCAAGGGACAGACGGTCACGCACCGCTGGAAATACGCTGGTCGCATTATTTCCAATGCAGATATTTCTGTAACGGATGACCCTTTCCCTGCGTGGTCGAGTAACAAAATGGAACCCAACTGGACCGGTTTCTGGACAGTTGAGGTGTTGGACAGAAACAGCGAGGTTATTGGAGTTGGCACCTTTGAATACAATCACCCACGCAATTTGCAAATGAATCCGGATGTTTACTAGGCCGGGGAAGATGTCGGTGACAATCCCCAAGGTGATTGGGGATCGGGACGTAGATGGTAATTCTTGTTGTGCCGCGTTTATTGCCCCGGACTGGCTTCTGCCCCATGTGGGCTTGAGGTGTGGCCGGCCACCACACCCCGGTCGGATCAGGGGCCGGGGGCGTGGTGAAAATGAAGCCCCGCTCCTGTGGCGGGGTTTTCTTATCTCGGGGTATGACCGGAACCGGCAGGTAATTTCAACCAGTGAGCGCAACACTGTATCTTTCCACAAAAAGGTGGAGTGTGGGCAATGCCTTACCGGACACGTATCAAGTACATAACGGCACCGGTAACAAACCGGTCAGGATGCGCATGGGGTCAGGTAAAACATCCCGTCATGGCGTTGTCCGGAAAAGGTATCCGGCCCCTTGTGCACCTGTCTATTCCTTCCTGAAATAGACAAACTCCGGACGCTCCTGGTGGATACGGTGAAAAATGCCGGGCAGGATCGCGACACCCATCAGCAGGGTAAGACCGCCGAGTATGGCCAGTAGCAGGTTGGCGCGGTTGCCAAGTGCGGCCATGCCGGCCCCGTAGGCCAGTGCTGCCGCCAGGATAAAGATCCAGTTGAACCAGTTGACGGCGGCGAAGACCTTGCCCTTTTCACTGGGCGGTGGACGTGACTGGATAAACGTCAGCAGGGGTACCGAGTAAAAACCGGAAGCGATGCCCAGCAGGAAGAACAGGCTGAACGCGGTCGTGTGGACGGCTAGTGTTGCCGGTGGAATGATGCGTGTGGTCTCCAGCAATTCTGGCGAACTCTTGATTTCATTAAAGCGCAGCAGGTCATCCGGTGTCGGGTTATGAACGGGCAGGAAGCTGAACGCCAGCAGGCAAATAACCAGTAACAGCAGTGCCGGGACCACCAGGCCCAGCCGCACCTTGCCATGGGACAACCGCGACACCAGTACGCTGCCGATAGCGATGCCCAGGGAGGTCGTGGAGACCATCAGGCTGGTTTCGAAGTTATTCATGCCGAGTTGGAGACGCCCAAGTGCATTGATGGCTGTCAGCGCCACGCCACCGACAAACCAGAACCACGAATAGATCAGCATGACGCGCATCATGAGACCGTCCTGGCGAAAAAATTCCGCCAGCGTGCGCAGAATACTGATAAACGAGCGGACCGTTATCTGACGCTGCGGGTCAGCAGGCGGATTCCTGGCAATGCCCAGTGAAGCCAGTGTGCCGAGTACCGCAATGGAAACGGTTATCAGTCCCGCCAGGTAGTAGCGCCCGACCAGCAGGTCGGCCAGCAGGCCCGCCAGCGCCACACCGAAAATGATGGCGAGGAAGGTGGTCATCTGTGTCAGGCCGGTCGCCGAGGTGAGATCGGCGGGGCGCACCAGTTCCGGCAGGCCGCCGTACTTGGGCGGCCCGAAAAAGGCGCTTTGTGTTCCCAGCAGAAACGTCACGGCCGCTAGCAGCCAGAGAGACAGGGGTGCGCTGCCGGAATCGGTATGAACCGTGGAGACCATAAAAAAGGCACCGACACCCAGCAGCGCGATGATGATCTCGGCAATCTTGCAGAGCACCATCATGCGACCCTTGCTGATGCGGTCCGCGATATCCCCGGCGAGTCCCGAGAACAGCAGAAAGGGCAACGCGAACAGGAACTGCACCACGGCCTGGTATTCAACGCCCGCCATCAGATATCCCACACCCAGCAGCAACACCAGTTGCTTGAACACGTTGTCGTTGAACGCGCCCAGCGCCTGCGTCCCGAGGAAGCACAGGAATGAGCGGTTCTTTACGGGCAGGGGAGGCAGTTCGGCAGTAGCAGTCGTGTACGGGGTTAATTCGGCGGGAATATTCTTATCCATTATCCGGGTCATTCCTCTGCTGTGCCAGGGTCGTGCATGGCGCAGTCGCAACGAACAGCTGATTACCGGCACTGTGCTGAAATGCATGGCGACGGCCCCGGCAGCGGTGCCAGCAGTATACCGAATACCGGGCACTGCACACCTGCCTCAACCCGCACACCCGTTGAGTTGCCGATGAATAACAACAGGCCCGGGGGCCATTGTGCATCACTGCCCGGCAAGGATCCTGTGCGCGTTCAATGCCGCCTGTCATCCCGACCGGTGTGACGGTGGCACTCTCGATGGCGATACGGGTAGCGGCGCCCGGGACAATGCCGGCATCAGCCAGTGCCGGGGCATGGTCTGCCCGTTGGTGCGTGTGGTCCCGGTCTGCCGGGAGGCGCGCTACCTTGCCGGACAAACATCTCCCGGCCTTCCCGGTGAGCCGCTGATGCTGTCGCATTCGCTGCACTCAGGTTCCCGCGATCCGGCGTACAGTCAGGGATCAGCCGTGCGATCCGTCAGCTAAAACCCCATTTATATTAATCATTCATAACGTTAATTCGTGTTTCAGCGGCTGTCGCGTCATGGAGCCGGGTATCCCCCGGGGGTGCAGTCAGAGATCGGTGGCCTATAATTGGAAACTAATGTTCCATTTCCCGGATAAAGTGAAAGGTAAAATTCCGGATGGGTTGGTCCGGGCTCAATACCAGGGTGAAAACAGTTCATAAAATCAGTTTCATAGTGATCAGTCGGTGACTGGCATCGCCCTTGCAGGTCCGTCTGTAGACAGCGCATTAATTATTTAAGGTAGACCGTCCGGCCACCCATGGCCGCGGCGGTCAGGTTTGGAGGAGCGAGGAATGCAGACACCGGTTTCAACCCTGATCCTTGGCATAGGCAACATCCTCTGGGCTGACGAGGGTTTCGGCGTACGCACAGTGGAGATGTTGCACCGCCACTACGAGTTCCCGGATTCCGTCAAGCTGATGGATGGGGGTACCCAGGGCATTTATCTGGCACACCATGTTCAGGCCGCCGATATTCTGGTGGTGTTTGACGCCATTGATTACGGACTGCCACCCGGCACACTGAAGCTGGTCGAAGGTGATTCAGTTCCGAAGTTCCTGGGCGCAAAAAAAATGAGCCTGCACCAGACAGGCTTTCAGGAAGTACTGGCCATTGCGGAAATGCTTGGCGGCTATCCGGATCACCTTCTGCTGGTCGGTGTGCAACCCGTACAACTGGAAGATTACGGTGGCAGTTTGCGAGCCGGGATGAAGGCATGCATTCGCCCCGCGATCGATGCCGCACTCGCCTGGCTTGGCAATCACGGGATTCAGGTGATTGCCAGGGAGCATCCCCTCCCGGAGAGCCTGTCGATCGCCGGGGCGGAGATTGACATGCAGCGCTACGAGGCGGAAAGGCCGTCGGAGGCTGCGGCCTGCCGTATCGGAGACGGGCGGGTACTCGCTTCCGCTGACTATACTCTGGTGCATCGCCCTTATCCCCTGGGTTCTGACGCTTTGCGTGTAGACGTCGACCACCGGGGCAAGTACTGATGTGCATCGGCATTCCCATGCAGGTTGTCGAGGCGGGGAACGGTTACGCATGGTGCGAGGGTATGCAGCAACGGCGGCAGATCGACACCATGCTGGTTGGCGATCAGCCGGCGGGAACATGGCTGCTCATTTTTCTCGACGCTGCACGTGAGGTACTGACCGCTGCTGACGCCGCCCGCATCACTGCCGCCGTTCAGGCCGTGAATCTGGTTATGCAGGGTGACGCCGGCATTGATCATTTGTTTTCCGATCTGCTGGAGCGGGAACCACAGTTACCCGCATTCGTTCTACAGCAAAGGGCCGAAGCGGTCCCGGGAGAAAGCTGATGTTTACACCACTCGTTCAAAACATGATTGAACAGTACGATTATCCGGTGCTCACCGCAGAGACCCTGGATGACTTTCTGGAGTCCAGCGGGGAGGTCGTACTGTTTTTCACCGAAAACGCACAAAAATTTCCTGAAACCAATGATGTTGCCATGATCCTGCCGGAACTGGTCAAGGCATTTCGCGGGCGGTTTTCAGCGGCCATCATCGCACTGGCCGACCAGCGCAAGCTGCAGATGCATTATGGATTCAGGGAGTGGCCGACGCTGGTATTCCTGCGTTACGGCGAATATCTCGGTGCCATCTCGCGGGTACAGGACTGGGATGTTTATCTCGCGGATACCCGCAGGATCCTGGCAGCCGAGCCATCCAAACCACCCGAATTCAATCTGCCCGTAGCGGGGGCTGGTTGTTGTACCTGAACTGACCGGGAGAGACCAATGTACAGGATAGATATTCCCGTTATAGTGGGGCCGGGTTCACAACCCGTTGAAGAAGACGGTTTCGAACTGGACTACCCGATGCCGTCCGGTATGACGACCTATTCAATGCCGGAAATACCGGAGCCGGACGAGATAGAGGGCGTCGAGGCAGCGATCGCCCTGCTGGGAAAAATGCAGGCTGAACTTGCTGCGTTCCGTATCGGGCAGCCGGCTGTTGTCCTGCCGCTGGATGAACTGGATGGACGCAATACAGACCTGATCAACCAGATTCTCGGCAACGGCGAAGTCAGTATGAAATTTCACGGGGCGGTTGCTGCCCGGATCCAGGAGTCGGTGCTGGCCGGTGTATGGCGGGTCCAGTATCTGGATGAGAGCAGCGATGTGGCGCGGGATGTTATCGAGATAGCCGCAATTCCCGGCCTGGTAAAGGAGGCTACATTCGGCAATGCTGCCTGCAAGGTGGAAATCAGCCATGCGGATATACCGGATGATGTGTACAAAGCGGCCACGCTGCTGACGGAAATCAATGACAAATTGCCGGGTTACCAGCCCGGGTCGGTACCGCATGTGATTAATCTCTCCCTGTTGCCGCATACCAGTGAGGATATCGATTTTCTCACCAGGACATTGGGCAGCGGGCCGGTTGTCATTCTCTCGCGTGGCTACGGCAACTGCCGGATTTCCAGCACATCAACCAGCAACGTCTGGTGGGTTCAGTATTTCAATTCGCAGGAGACCCTTATCCTCAATACCATCGAAATCAGCGATGTACCGGATGTCGCCTGTGCGGCGCAGGAAGACATCGATGACAGCGCGCAGCGACTGCTGGAGATCCTGGAGGTGTATTAATGAATGCGGAATTCATGCCAGGCTCATACGGGGGAGATCCCGGCAAGCTCAGTGATGCAGCCCGCCTCGAGTGCAAGATCTGCTGGTATGTCTATGATCCGGCCCTGGGTGACGAGTACTGGCAGATACCCCCTGGTACACCCTTCTCGCAGTTGCCCGATCACTGGACCTGTCCGGAATGTGATGGCAAGCGGGAGGGGTTCATGGTGATAGAGGATTGATCATGACCTGCCCGGAGAGCCTCGCGGCTGGACTGGAAGCCGAATTCACCCGTATCCAGCATGAACGGATGACGGATGTTCCGATGCTGAACCCGGTGCTGCAGGTTCAGGCCGTGGGTTTCACGGCCAGGGAAGGCTGCTGCATCGGCGTCCTGATTACACCGTGGTTCATGAATCTCATGCTGTTATCACCGCAGGGCGATGAATGGGCCGGGTTGCCATCCGGAACCAAGATCAACCACAGGTTCCCTTCCGGAACCTATGAATTCATACTCGGTGATGAGGAGCGGATAGGCCATTACCTGATGTGTTCACTGTTTTCACCGGTATTCGAGTTCCAGAACCAGGAGGCGGCTGTTGCGACTGCCGAGGCCGTGATGGAGGGCCTGATGGATGGCACAGGTCGGGATGATATTTCAACGCGGGAGAGGGAGATCCGGAATATCTGGCGTGGTGCGGACGGGGCGACCGGGGCTGTCACCGATGGCGACGAAGCGAATCGGCCCACACTGAGTGAGCGTATTGAGAAGCCCATCAGCCGCCGCGACTTGCTGCGCGGGGCATTCCTTGGCAGGGAGGACTAGGCTTGTGCATATCGAAGGGCGCCTGCAGATTGACCTGTACCCGGTTGCCGGGCAGCTGAACCGGGTGAGCATACAGTCCAGCCGGCCGCTGCAGGTGACGCGGATTTTTGAAGGCAAGACGCCGCAAGAGGTGCTCGTGCAGTTGCCATTACTGTTCAATGTTTGTGGTATTGCCCAGGCAACAGCCGCCGTACAGGCTTTCCGCCAGGCCCTGGTTATCGCGGCCGCCCCTGTTGATGCTGGGCGTTTGTTACTGATTTGGATGGAGACGGCACGCGAGCACCTGTGGCGGATCCTGCTCGATTGGCCGGAATTCCTGGGTGAGACGGCTGATGCGCGCCGGGCCGCCCCGCTGCATGCCATGTTGCCGGTCTTTCGCAAGGCCCTGTTTACCGATGGGGATGCCTTTTCCCTGCAGGCAGAACTGCGGGTCGATAGCAATACCCTGCAGGCGCAGATAGACCATCTCGAGGAACTGCTCGCCAGCCTGGTTTTTGGAGGGTCTCCGGCACGGTGGCTGCAGATAGATGAACCCGGCGCGCTGCATGACTGGTCCATCAGGAACGAGTCGATTGCGGCAAGGCTGTTACGAACAGTATCGAGCCAGGGCTGGCAGGGACTCGGTGCCGCTGACAGCGGATTTCTGCCGGACCTTTCGGAAGACCGTCTGAACCGGAAACTGGAGGCGCCCGACGCAGACCGGTTTATTGCCGAACCGGTGTGGAATGACCGGGCCTGCGAGACCACGCCGCTGGCACGGCAATACGATTGTGAGTTGATCAAGTTGCTGTGCCGCGAATATGGCAATGGCCTGTTGACCCGGCTGGTGGCGCGTCTGGTGGAACTGGCGCTGATACCGGCAGCCATGCGGGCACTGGTCACCCAAACGGGTGCTGCCAGCCCTGTGGATGTGAACCCTGCGCTCCCCGCCGGAGTCGGCATCGGGCAGGTAGAGGCGGCACGCGGGCGTCTGGTTCATCGGGTTGAGCTGGACGACGGAGTCGTACACCGTTACCAGATTCTGGCGCCAACGGAATGGAATTTCCATCCCGCGGGTGTGGTTGCCAGGGGGTTGGCACTGTTGCCGGATACGGCCGGTTTGCAACGCCAGGCAGCCATGCTTATCAATACCATGGACCCGTGCGTCGGCTATGATCTACAGGTGCACTGATGCACGAAATGTCCTTGTGCGAAGGGGTATTGCTGATCCTGGAAGACAACGCCGGAAAACAGGGTTACCGTCGGGTGAAGACGGTTTGGCTGGAAATAGGTAATTTATCGGGTGTCGAAGTGGAAGCGATGCGCTTTGGCTTTGACGTGGTAACGAATGGCACGCTGGCAGAGGGTGCTAATCTTGAAATTATCGAGGTGCCGGGCGAAGCCTGGTGCATGCAATGTTCGAAGACGGTGCCGGTGACACAGCGCTTTGACGCCTGCCCGGATTGCGGCAGCTACCAGTTGCAGGTAACCGCCGGGGACGAGATGAAAATTAAGGAACTGGAGGTGGAGTGATGTGCACGGTATGCGGCTGCGGAGAGGGTGAGACCACGATCGAAGGTCATGGGCATGCGCATGCCCATGAACATGAACACGGGCATGACCATCATCACGCGCACGCGCACGCGCACGCGCACGCCCATGACCACGACAATAAAAATCGGCAGCATGGCGAGCACACACATGACTATGGCCAGGGGCCGGCGCATGCGCATGCGCCGGGTCTGAGTCAGTCCCGTATGGTGCAGATCGAGGAAGACATCCTTGGCAGGAATAATGAATACGCCGCAGCCAACCGCCGCTGGCTCGGCGAGCACGGGATCCTGGCGCTGAATCTGGTGTCCGGCCCGGGTTCCGGCAAGACGACGTTGCTGACTCGCACCATTGATGATCTGAAGGCGGAGCTAGAACTGTCGGTCATCGAGGGCGACCAGCAGACCGCGAATGATGCAGATCGCATCCGCGAGACCGGTGTCAGGGCATTGCAGATCAACACTGGCAAGGGTTGTCACCTGGACGGACATATGGTTGGCCATGCGCTGGAGACCCTGAAGCCGGTCGATGGCAGCGTGTTGTTCATCGAGAATGTCGGCAACCTGGTCTGCCCGGCGGCCTTTGATCTCGGTGAGGCGCACAAGGTGGCGATCCTCTCGGTTACCGAGGGCGAGGACAAGCCAATCAAATATCCGGACATGTTCCACGCCGCCGACCTGATGCTGTTGAACAAGATTGACCTGCTGCCTTACCTGCAGTTCGATGTCGACAGGTGCATCGACTATGCGCGCCGCGTGAATCCCGGTATCAAGGTGCTGCAGGTATCGGCAACCAGCGGCGCGGGCATGGACAGCTGGTATAAATGGATCAGGGCGACGCAGCAGCTTGCGTTGATCGGGCTCTAGCCATGTGCCTGGCACTACCCGCAAAAGTTGTCGCCATCGATGCAGTAACCGAGATGGCTACTGTCGCGCTGGGCGAGGTTAGAAAAGACGTCTCGCTGGCACTGGTGGAAGACGTGCAGGTGGACGACTTCGTACTGATCCATGTCGGCTATGCGCTCAACAAGGTCAGCCAGGAAGAGGCGGAACGAACGCTGCAGCTGTTTGCTGAAGCCGGGCTGACAGGCGAGGTGCAGCCATGAAGTATGTGGATGAATTTCGCCAGCGTGATCTGGCGCAACAGCTGGCGGCCGCGATCAGGCAGGCGGTCAATCCGGATCGCCGCTATAACCTCATGGAGTTTTGCGGCGGCCACACCCACGCGATCTTCCGTTACGGTGTGCAGGACCTGATGCCGGCCAATGTGAAGTTTGTGCATGGTCCGGGTTGTCCGGTCTGTGTTCTGCCGATCGGTCGCATCGACAATGCCATCCAGCTGGTGGAACAGCATGATGTCATCCTCTGCACCTACGGGGACATGCTGCGGGTGCCGGCCAGCGGGCGCAAGAGCCTGCTCAGGGTGAAGGCCTCGGGCGCGGATATCCGCATGGTGTATTCCACCCAGGATGCACTCAGGATTGCGCGTGACAACCCCGGCCGGCAGGTGGTTTTCTTTGCGATTGGTTTCGAGACCACCACCCCGCCGACCGCCGTGGCAATCAAACAGGCGCATGCCGAGGGACTCGATAACTTCAGCGTGTTCTGCAACCACGTGCTGACGCCTGCAGCTATCCAGAACATTCTGGAATCACCCGAGGTACGCGCGATGGGGTCGGTCTCCATCGATGGTTTTTTCGGTCCGTCACACGTCAGCTCCATTATCGGCAGCAGGCCCTACGAGTTTTTTGCCGAGGAGTTCCAGCGCCCGGTGGTTATCGCCGGCTTCGAACCGCTGGATGTCATGCAATCCGCCCTGATGCTGATTCGACAGCTCAATGAAGGCCGGCATGAGGTGGAAAATGAATATACGCGCGTGGTCACCCGCGAGGGCAACCTCAAGGCCCAGTCACTGGTTGCGGAAGTGTTCGAACTGCGTCGCAGCTTTGAGTGGCGTGGCCTTGGCCTGGTGCCATACAGCGCACTGCAGGTCAAGGGAAGCTTCGCCGGGCTGGATGCGGAAAGGCGCTTTGACATGCCGGCAATCAGCGCATCCGATGTGAAGGGTTGCGAGTGTCCGTCGATCCTGCGGGGTGTCAAGCGGCCCACCGACTGCAAGCTGTTCGGAACGGTGTGCACACCGGATAACCCGATGGGGTCCTGCATGGTTTCCTCGGAGGGGGCTTGTGCCGCCTACTGGAGTTACGGGCGATTTCGTCAGCCGGAGATGCCGGACAGCGAGGAGTCCGCGGCATGAATGCCGTGGTCAAGCGTTTTCCGGTACGCCTGGACATTCGGCGCGGCACGGTCGACATGACGCACGGCAGTGGCGGCAGGGCCATGGCGCAATTGATTGATGAACTGTTTGTCAAACACCTGGACAATGAACTCCTGCGCCAGGCCAATGACCAGGCGATGTTTGCCGTACCGGCCGGGCGCATGGTCATGAGTACCGACGGCCATGTCATCTCGCCGCTGTTTTTTCCCGGTGGTGATATCGGTTCCCTGGCCGTGCATGGGACCATCAATGATGTGGTCATGTCCGGTGCCAGGCCACTGTATCTCGCCGCCGGCTTTATCCTGGAGGAGGGTTTCCCGCTCGCGGATCTGGAGCGGGTGGTGGCCAGCATGGGGCGCGCGGCGAGTGCAGCCGGGGTGCCCGTGGTAACGGGCGACACCAAGGTGGTTGAAAGAGGCATGGGTGACGGGATTTTTATTACCACGACCGGCGTGGGCATGGTGCCGGCAGGGGTGGACATCTCCGGGGATCGTGCCCGGCCCGGGGATGCCGTTCTGGTCAGCGGAAGTCTGGGTGACCACGGTGTGGCAATCATGTCCAGCCGTGAAAACCTGGAGTTCGAGACCCGTATCGAATCCGATTCGGCAGCGTTGCACGGACTGGTTGCGGACATGGTGGCCGCCGTGCCGGCGATTCACTGCCTGCGTGACCCGACCCGTGGTGGTCTCGCCACGACCCTGAATGAACTGACCCGGCAATCCGGTGTTGGCATGGTGTTGCAGGAGGACGCCATTCCGGTGAAGCCGGAAGTGACGGCTGCGTGCGAGTTGCTGGGGCTAGATCCGCTGTACGTTGCCAACGAAGGCAAGCTGGTCTGCATCTGCAGGCAGCAGGATGCAGCGCGCATTCTGGCCGCCATGCAGGCGCATCCACTGGGCCGGCAGGCCGCGATCATCGGCGCCGTGGTTGAGGATCGGCACGGCTTCGTGCAGATGCAGACCAGTTTCGGCGGCAGTCGGATCGTGGACTGGCTGGCGGGTGAGCAGCTGCCGAGAATTTGCTAGCCATGCGCATCCTGTTTCTCACGCATGCCTTTAACAGTCTTACGCAACGACTGTATGTCGAGCTGCGGGAGCAGGAGCATGAGGTCTCGATAGAGTTTGATATCAACGATGCCGTGGCCATAGAGGCGGTGAAACTGTTTCAGCCGGACCTGATAATTGCCCCCTTTCTGAAGCGTGCAATCCCTCCGGTAATCTGGCGCCGCCACGTGTGCCTGGTGGTACACCCGGGCATCCCGGGTGACCGCGGACCCTCGGCACTGGACTGGGCCATTCTCAACCGGGAGGAGCGCTGGGGAGTGACGGTCCTGCAGGCCAATGCCGAAATGGATGCCGGTGATATCTGGGCATTCAGTGAATTCCCCATGCGGGATGCCAGCAAGGCCAGTCTGTATCGCACTGAAGTGACGGCGGCAGCCGTCGATGCCGTCAAGGTTGCGGTGGCGCGTTTTGCCGCCGGTGACTACCGGCCACTGCCGCTCGATTATACGCAGCCCGGGGTGCGCGGTGAATTGCGCCCCCTGATGCGGCAGTCGGACAGGGCAATCGACTGGCAGCAGGACGACACCGCAGGCATCATGCGCAAGATTCGCAGCGCCGACGGCTTTCCCGGAGTGCGCGATACCCTGTTTGGGCGCGAATGCTTTCTCTACGACGCCCACCCTGAAAAACAGCTGCGGGGTGAGCCGGGTACCGTGATCGCCCGCTGCGGCGCCGCCATCTGCCGTGCAACCGTGGATGGCGCCGTATGGATCGGCCACCTGCGCGACAAGAGAGCTGCCCACCCGTTCAAGCTGCCGGCGACAGGCCTGCTTGCGAGCAAGGTCAAGGGCCTGCCAGAGACCGCCGCTGACCGGGACACCGGCTATCTTGACATCCGGTACGAGGAGGCGGGGGATGTCGGATATCTGTATTTCCCCTTTTACAACGGCGCCATGGGCGTGGAGCAGTGCGCGCGTCTGCATCAGGCCTACCTCGAGGCCTGCCGTCGTGACACCCGGGTTATCGTGCTGATGGGCGGGCCGGACTTCTGGTCCAACGGCATGCACCTGAACCTGATCGAGGCTGCCGACAGCGCCGCTGATGAATCCTGGCGCAACATCAATGCCATCGATGACCTGGCCGCGGAAATCATCAGGACAACCTCGCATCTCACTGTCGCGGCCCTGCGCGGGAATGCCGGTGCCGGCGGGGTCTTCCTGGCGCGTGCTGCGGATTACGTCTGGGCGCATGCCGGGGTCATCCTCAACCCGCATTACAAGGATATGGGCAACCTGTTCGGCTCGGAGTACTGGACCTATCTGCTGCCGCGCTATGCCAGTGAAGCGCACGCCGAACAGATCACCCGTGCCCGCCTGCCGATGGGGCCGCGTGAAGCCTGTGCCATCGGGCTGCTGGATGAATGGTTTGGCAGGGGCAGGCGGGAATTCGAGGCGCAGGTAGTGAAAAGGGCAAGCGCTATTGCGCAGAACGACAGCTATGCCGCGCTGCTGGAGGAGAAATGTTCACGCCGCCGGCATGATGAGGCGAACAAGCCGCTCAGCCAGTATCGAAACGAGGAGCTGGAGAAAATGAAGCTCAATTTCTACGGCTTCGACTCGAGCTACCACGTCGCTCGGTATAACTTTGTCTACAAGGTTCCGAAATCAAGGACCCCGCTCACCATTGCGGCACATCGCAGGACGAAACCGGCGGGCAATATGAGGAATGTCTCATGACGACATTGCCGACGGTATTGATTGTTGATGATGAAGTGCGCAGTCTGGAATCATTGCAGCGTATTCTGGTCGACGATTTCGAGGTGAATGTGGCCAGCAGCGTGCAGGAAGCGGAAGTGCTGCTGCAGACAGAGTGGGTGCAAATCATCCTCTGCGACCAGCGTATGCCGGATACCACCGGCGTCGAGTTTCTCACCCGGGTGCGGGAGCAGTGGCCCGATGTAATCCGCATGATCATCTCCGGTTACACGGATTCTGAAGACATCATAAACGCACTCAATGATGCCGGAGTTTACCAGTACATTACCAAGCCCTGGCATCCCGAGAATCTGATACTGACGCTCAAGAACGCTGCCGAGCTGTTTCGACTGCAACGCCAGAATGAACTGCTGTCGATTGAACTCAAGTCGTCACCCCGGCGGCTCGAGGAGACCATGGCAAGGAAGCGGCAGAGCCTGCGTGACAACTTTAACTGTGAAGACGGCATTGTCCGTACACCGCAGAGTTGCATGAACGATGTCTGCGACAAGGTTCGCCGGGTATCACCCTATGATATTTCGGTGCTGTTGACCGGCGAGTCAGGCACCGGAAAGGAGCTGGCGGCACGCGCGCTGCACTATAACAGTCTGCGCTGGGACAAGCCGTTTGTCGTGGAGAGCTGCGCAGCCCTGCCGGATGAGTTGCTCGAGAGTGAAATGTTCGGCTACAAGAAGGGTGCGTTTACCGGAGCAATCGAGGACCGGACCGGTCTGTTCGAACGTGCCGATGGCGGTACAGTCCTGCTGGATGAAATCGGCGAGGTATCACCGGCATTCCAGGTCAAACTGTTGCGCGTCCTGCAGGAAGGCGAGGTAAGGCCGCTGGGTTGCGGCAGGACACGACAGGTGGATGTGCGTGTCATCGCCGCAACAAACCGGGATCTGGAAGCCGACGTGCGTGCCGGCAGGTTCCGTGAGGACCTGTACTACCGCCTGACGCCTGTCACCATTCATCTGCCGCCCCTGCGCGACCGGATCACGGATATCCCGGTGCTGGCGAAGTCGCTGCTGGAAACCGCCATGAAACACCTTGGCAAGCAGGTGCGCGGTTTCAGCGATGAGGCGCTGTCCTGCATGCAGGCATATCACTGGCCGGGTAACGTCCGCGAACTTCAGAACGAGATCCAGCACATGCTGGTCATGGGTGATGACGAGGTGCTGGGTGCGGAGCTTCTATCTCCCCGGGTACTGCGGGCGGCACCGGAAGAAGACGAGACCACCCTGGACATGCTGTCCGGACTGGACGGTACACTCAAGGAACGTATTGACTCACTGGAGTCCAGAATCCTGCGCGAAAGCCTGATTCGCCATCGCTGGAACAAGAGCCGGGCTGCGAAGGAACTGGGGCTTTCACGGGTCGGCCTGCGCAGCAAGCTGGAGCGCTACGGCCTGGAAAAGGTCGAACAGCTTGATCCGCCGGTCTCCCGGGAAACGACCGGGTAGCGGTCGGGATGCTGTTCTAATGACTGACATACATTCAGGAACCAGTCTTGCCCGGAATGCCGGTGTTGAGGATAACCTTGTCCTGAGTCCGTCAACGGAGACGGCATGGATCGAGGTTATCCAGAAGATGGAGTCGGTCTATGCCGACCTGGTGCATTCCCAGGTTCAGGTGGAGGAGAAGAATGCCGCCCTGGAGGAGGCGCAGCAGTTTATCCGCAGTGTCCTGATGTCGATGACGGACGTGCTGGTGGTCTGTGACCTGCAGGCCCGTATCGAGCAGGTCAACCAGGCACTGGAATACCTGACCGGAAAGCAGGAGGCGGAACTCCTGGGTCAGCCGCTGGCCACGCTGTTTACCGATGAATCCCGGGCGTACGTGGAAGGTTTTCCCGAGAAGCCCGCTGCGGATGCCGTGGTCGATTGCGAGGTCAGTCTGCTGGACCAGGATGGCGAGGCGGTGCCCCTTGCCATGAACTGTTCCAGCCGCTACGACGCGGACGGCAGACTGGTCGGCATGGTGTTGATCGGCCGGCCGGTTGGTGAGTTGCAGCGTGCCTACAAGGACCTGAACAAGGCGCATGAGGAACTCAAGCAGACACAGCTGCAACTGGTCCATTCGGAGAAGATGGCGGCGCTCGGACGCCTGGTAGCCGGCGTGGCGCATGAGCTGAACAACCCCATCAGCTTCGTATTCGGCAACATGCATGCACTGCAGAGTTACGGCGAGCGCATCAACCGCTATCTGGCGGCGGTGGAGGCGGGCAC
>Ga0210064_1000565_pt1 | contig 17434 bp, 18 predicted proteins | sample Muzzi_CordC_D2_FD_185531 | JGI IMG/M metagenome (GOLD analysis project Ga0210064, IMG submission 185531) | Wetland microbial communities from San Francisco Bay, California, USA, that impact long-term carbon sequestration - Muzzi_CordC_D2 (SPAdes) | ecosystem: Environmental > Aquatic > Marine >...
AAATGCAGGCGGAGGGTGTCACGTTTTATACCGAGGCCCATGTCGGCGTCACCCTGCCCGCAAGACAACTGCTGGGCAAGTTCGACGCGGTCGTGCTGACCGGCGGTTCGGAACACTCGCGTGACCTGAACGTCCCCGGGCGCGAACTGGATGGCGTGCACTTCGCGATGACCTTCCTGCCACAGCAAAACAAGCGCAATGCGGGTGATGTGGTCCCGGAGCAGATTTCGCTGAGCGCACGTGGCAAGCATGTGATCGTCATCGGCGGCGGCGATACCGGCTCGGATTGTATCGGCACCTCATTCCGCCAGGGTGCGCTTTCCGTGACCCAGCTGGAAATCCTGCCGCGCCCGCCGGAAAAGGAGAACAAGGCGCTGACCTGGCCTGACTGGCCCAACAAGATGCGCACCTCCAGTTCCCAGGAAGAAGGCGCGATTCGCGACTGGTCGGTTTCCACCAGGTCCGTCGAGGGCGAAAACGGCAAGGTTACGGCAGTGAATTGCGTCCGCGTCGAATGGAATCGGGCGGACAACGGCCAGTGGCAAATGGAAGAAATCCCGGGCAGCGAATTCCAGCTCAAGGCCGACATGGTCTTGCTGGCGATGGGCTTCGTGCATCCTGTCCACGAGGGCATGCTGCAGGAACTGGGCGTAGACCTCGACCCGCGCGGCAACGTGCAAGCCGATACCGAGCAATACCAGACCTCGATAGAGAAGGTATTCTCCGCCGGCGACATGCGCCGCGGCCAGTCGCTGGTGGTCTGGGCGATTCGTGAAGGGCGACAGTGTGCGCGGGCGGTTGACGAGTTCCTGATGGGCAGTTCGGATTTGCCGCGCTGATTCTCTACATGTTGCACTGTTTGCATGGCAACACTGCAGGTTTTTTCTTCAGCGTGTGATTTGAATTAGGGTTTCGCCTTCTCGGCGAGATACTTTTCTTTGCTCCGCCAAAGAAAAGTATCCAAAAGAAAGACGGACCCGGAGGCTTGCCCGCTGCGCGGGTTCCCTGCGCTTCTCACCATTTCGGGCGCTCGCCGAACTCGCAGGATTTGCCGCGCCTTGCGGCTTGCAAATCCAGCTCAAACAGGGCGGCTTGCTCAATCCCGAAATGGCTGCGATGCTCGGCTGCGCCAGACGGGCGTTCAACCCCTGCTGATTGTAGTGTAGGAGCGCTCTCCCGAGCGCGATCTTGTCTTGTCATCCCGGTGCAGGCCAGAATCCAGTGGTATAGGGCATGGGCAACAGCTTCTGGGACGCCACCACAAACCCCGTCTGACGCAGCCGAGCATCGCAGGGAAAACCGGATCAAGCTCGCGCCTGTCTGAGCGTAATCGAGCGGAGCGAGATCGCGAGTTGCGCGAGCGCAGGTTTTCCCGAGAAGCGCAGGGTATCCGGGCATAAATCGCAGATTTATGCCCGGACAAGCCACCGGGTGCCTTTCTCTTTGGGTACTTTCTCTTGGGCAAGTAAGAGAAAGTATCTCGCCGAGAAGGCGAAACCCGAATTCAAAATCCCCTCGGGAGTGGAAACCTGCACCCGCCCTTATGGACACACAAGAAAAAGTACCTCCCCCGTTAGGGAGAAACCCGCAAATAACCCTATAATCCACAAACAACAAACAACAAACAACCACAGCCAAGCCAGGACACCACAACAACCATGCAGCCACTACAGAACGACAGCTTCCTCCGCGCCCTGCTGCGCGAACCGGTAGACACCACCCCTGTCTGGCTGATGCGTCAGGCCGGTCGCTACCTGCCTGAATACATGCGGGTTCGCAAGCAGGCCGGCAGTTTCATGTCATTGTGCACCAATCCCGAACTCGCCTGTGAAGTCACCCTGCAACCCGTCGACCGCTTTCCGCTGGATGCGGCGATCCTGTTCTCGGATATCCTCACCATCCCGGATGCCATGGGACTGGGCCTGTACTTCGAGGAAGGTGAAGGTCCACGTTTCAGGAAGCCGGTGCGCACCCGGGCAGACATCGGCGCGCTAGGCGCTCCCGATCCGGAAACCGAGTTGCGCTATGTCATGGACGCCGTGCGTCTGATCCGCCGCGAGCTCGACAACCGCATTCCCCTGATCGGATTCTCCGGCAGTCCATGGACACTGGCCACCTACATGGTCGAGGGCGGTTCCACGAAGACCTTTTCACGCAGCAAGGGCATGCTCTACGGTGCACCGGAACTACTGCATGCCCTGCTGGATACACTGGCCGATTCAGTCATTGTCTACCTCAACGCCCAGATTGCAGCCGGCGCCCAGGCCGTGATGGTCTTTGATACCTGGGGCGGCGTGCTGACGCCTGATGACTACCGTGACTTCTCCCTGCAATACATGCGGAAGATTGTTGCCGGATTGACCCGGGAAGCCGAAGGCCGGCGTGTGCCGGTCATTATCTTCACCAAGGGGGGCTGCCAGTGGCTGGAAGACATGGCCGATACCGGGGCAGATGCCCTGGGCATCGACTGGTCAACGGACCTGACCGCCGCGCGCCGGCGCGTCGGAGACCGGGTTGCCCTGCAGGGCAACCTGGACCCGGCTGTGCTGTATGCCCCGCCTGCCGTCATCCGCGAAAAGGTTGCCGATGTGCTGGCGGCTTTCGGTGCGGGCAGCGGTCATGTGTTCAACCTCGGGCACGGGATCACCCCGGACGTGGACCCCGAGCATACTGCGGTCCTGGTGCAGGCCGTACACGAACTCAGCCGCGAGTATCACCAACAGGACGGCAGCCTGCCTTGACGGGCAAGCCAGCCGTCCCTGTCATCCAGCTCGCCACCATTACCCGGCTCAGACAGGCAGATCCGCAATACCCCAGCCGACACCGCCGACTGCAGCTTCAGGATGCAGCCGGTGCACCATATCTTCCACAAGGGCAACCTGCTGTACCGGCACATCGACCATCAACAGAACCTCGGCATGCCGCAGTGCATCTCGGAACTCGTCCAGGTGCACATTTGGCACCCGTGAAGTAAAACCAAGCCCTGCAAGGAAGGAAGCCAGCATGATGCCAACCGGCAGCAGCACCCAGGGCCCGCCTGACTGCGACAGCACCATGACTATCACCAGCAACAAAGCCATGCAGAAAACGATCAGATTCCCCGGCCAGAAAATCTTCTCGACACGTGCTGCCATATCACCGCGCTGCTACGGGGTTGACTGCGGCAAGTCACCGGCATCGCTCCCCTGCACGGCACTGGCATGAATGTGCCTGCGATCGATACCGTTTTGTTCCAGTTCCTCCATCACCGCACTGGCATGCGAGGTATCCGGCAGCAGGAAATAAAGTCTTCTTTTCATCACCCTCTCCAGAGGAATCCGTTGGCAGTGCCCCGGACCGTGCATCGGGATCAGGCACTACCGCAGATCCAGGCCATACGCAGTGCCCGACTGCAAATAATGCGGCCAACCGGACTAATTGCAGCTGCCAGCTGCGACACCCGGCTACACTGTACGGATATGAATACCCGACTCTTTCTGTCAAGAATTACCCTGATAACCAGTGGTTTTCGAGGCAGACAGCGACAATATTTCGTCAATCAGCCCGCAACACTCGGGGCAGGCAAATCGATCCCATCGCTACCATGCGACAGCGGCTATCATACTTTTCTATACATGGATAAAACATGTGCATGGCCTGTGCCGCCGCACAGCGCCTGATGAAATTAAATGGGCTGGGTGATTCAGTGACTTATAGCAGCACGAACCTATAATATGCACCTGCAGATTACCTGCATGCACAAGTTGCTCCCTGCTGTCACCGTGCAACGGCATAACTGAAGATGTCACGATTGACGCAGGTCATGTTTAAGAGCTTGCAAGCTTGCTAGTGTGACTGCGCATTTTTCTAAATACAGATGGAGATCTTTAAATGGAAGCAAGCAGCAAACTGAGTCGATTGTTGCGGACCAGCAGGGACCAGAAGGAAATTGAAGACTGGATCTTTTCCCTGACACCCCTGGGTGTCGCGTTCGTATTCTTCATCATCTTCGTGTTGCCCATGGACCTGCCGAACAAGGACATGATCGTGGTAACCGGTATTGCCGCCGGCTTCACGGGTCTGCAGAGCTACTGGATTTTCAGGGGCTGGCGCAAGAACCATGGCAGCACCGTGCTGCTGGGCATCATTGGCATCGCGATCACCCTGAGCCTTGCCTGGGGCTATATGAAATTCATGTAGTCCTGTTGCCGGGGCGTCTGGTAACGACCCAACACCCCGCGGATTCCGTGATTGTCCTCGATGTAACGACAAGTCGCAGCCCGCGCAAGGGCCTGCATAACGCAGGCCCTTGCGCGGATGCGGGTTTATCCGAGTAACGCAGGCGACATGAGCTGCTGCAAGATAGCCTGCCGGTGATTCAGGCGAATATGACCGTTCGATTCCGGTAAACCAGGACGTCTCGATGCAGCTGGTGCCAGACGGCGCGGGCCAGCACGATTTTTTCCAGATCACGACCTATCCGTACCATGTCCTCCACCGAGTCCTTGTGACTCACGTGCACCACATCCTGCTCGATGATCGGTCCGGCATCCAGTTCTGCCGTGACATAGTGACTGGTGGCGCCAATGATTTTCACGCCGCGTTCGTGTGCTGAATGATACGGGCGGCTGCCCGGGAAAGCCGGCAGGAAAGAATGGTGAATATTGATGATTCTTTCCGGGTACTGCCTGATGAACCCCTCCCCGAGTATCTGCATGTAGCGGGCCAGCACCACAAAATCGATCTCGTACTGCTGCAGCAGTGCCAGTTGCTTCAGCTCCTGCTCGCGCCGGTTTGCCGCTGTCACCGGCAGATGAAAAAAATCGATTCCGAGACGCTCCGTGGCTTCACGCAGGTCCGGGTGGTTGCTGATGATCAGTGGTATCTCGACCTGCCACTCGCCGGACTCGTAGCGCGCCAGGATGTCGTGAAAACAATGCGGCAGTTTCGAGACGAACACCGCCATGCGCGGTACTTCGTCGGAATAATACAATTGCCAGCGCATGCCGAAGCGCCCGGCCACCTGTGCGGTAAACTCCCTGCCGATGTCTCCGGCCTCGATTGCGAAACGTTCCAGGTCCCACTCGACCCGCAGGAAAAATACCTGCTGCTCGCGGTCGACATGCTGGTCCAGGAAGAGGATGTTTCCCGTATTGCGGAAAATGAAGTCGGTGATCGCGACGACAATTCCCGGCTGGTCGGGACAGTGCACCAGCAGAATGGCTGATTTTGATCCTGCCGCAATCATCCTGACAAGTCGCTCAGTACGGAATCCAGCATGCCCTGTGCCTGTGACAGGTAGCCGCCACCGAACATGTTGAGGTGGTTGAGAAGGTGATACAGGTTATAAAGCCGCTTGCGCACGGCGTAGCCGGTATCCAGCGGATAATGCTCGCGGTAGGCGGCATAGAAATCCCGGCCGAAGCCGCCGAACAGTTCCGTCATCGCGATATCCGCCTCGCGGTCGCCATAGTAGACCGCCGGATCGAATATCGCCGGTTCACCCGAACGGGTGAACGCCTGGTTGCCGCCCCAGAGGTCGCCGTGCAGCAGGGAAGCGGCCGGGGTGTAATCACTGAACACCTGCGGAAATTCCGCCAGCAAGCGCTCTCCCTGTGACTGCAGCCTGCCGCCATACCCGCCGCGTGCCGCCAGGTCGAGCTGGAACTGCAGCCGGTTGTCACGCCAGAAGTCGATCCAGTCAGCTGCCGGTGTATTGACCTGCAGGGTCGAACCGATGGTGTTGTCACGCACCCAGCCGAATTCCGGCCGGGTAATCCTGTGCAACTTCGCCAGCCCCGCGGCCAGCGCCGCAGCATCACCACGCCCACCGAGGTCCAGGTACTCCATAACAATGTAGGATGACTGCCCGTCACTGCCCCAGCAAACCGGTTCCGGTATCCGCAGCGCATTGCATTGCTGCAGTTCCTGCAACCCGAGCGCCTCGGCCGCGAACATCTCGACCTGCCGGGCGTCGCTCAGTTTCACCAGGTAGCGGCTGTCGCCATAGTCCACACGTAGTGCCTGGTTGATACAGCCGCCGCCAACCGCTTCCTGCTGCCGCAACCCGGCCCGTCGGCCGGTCGCCGCCTCGATATCCGCACTGATTTTTTCCCACAGGGACATCGCAGAACCTGCTGACACTCTATTGATATTTCAACCGGCAAGCCTGGCAAGCCTTACCTGCGTCATGCGCCCCAGGCCCAGTTGTTCACATGCGGCGCTGACAGCATGCGCGGCAACCTTGCGCCTGCCGAGATCATCCATGCTCACCGCCATCTCCGGGTCAACCGCAATCCCGGTTAGCTGCCTTGCCAGCATGGCAGCCTCGCGATGTTCCTGCAACAGCCGCTGGATGCGCGCGGCACCGCGCAGCGGCAGTCCGGCCACTGTCTCGACCTGCCGGTAGAGCTCCGTCAGGGAACCGAAATGCGCCAGCAATGCTGCTGCTGTCTTCGCGCCGATACCCGGGATGCCGGGGATATTGTCGACACTGTCACCCGTGAGCGCGAGCCAGTCAGCAACCTGCCCCGCCTCGACCCCCAGCCATGCCGGCACATCGGCGCAGGCATAACGCCGGTTGCGTGCAAAGTCCCAGAACAGGTCACCCGGCTCGAGCAATTGCGCCAGGTCCTTGTCCGCGGAAAGAATCACGATCGGCACACCCGGGCGACGCAGCCTGGCCGCCAGCGTCCCGATAATATCGTCGGCTTCGTAGGTGTCGCTGGCGTATTCCGCCAGGCCGAGGTGCCTGACCAGTTTCCGGCACCAGGCAAACTGCTGCCGCAGTTCAGCAGGCGGGTCCTCGCGGTTTGCCTTGTAGTCGGGATAAATGCTGTTGCGAAACGAACTGGTGAGGCTCTCGTCGAAGACCACGGCCACGTGCCCGGGTTCGACCTGTTCGAGGAAACTCCCGAGAAACCCGGCGAAGCCATGCAGCGCGTTGATCGGCATACCTTCCCGGTTGTAGAGTGAAACCGGCACCGAGTACCAGGCGCGGAAGATATAGATGCTGGCGTCGATCAGGTAAACGCCACGGTCTCCGGCGGCCACGCCGCCTTCAGTCGCTGCCTGCGCGGGGCCGCCGCGGCGCCAGGCGTTCGTGCAACGGGCTGCTGCGGGGAAAGTGGGCACGCAGGAATTCCATCTGGTCAGCCAGCACCCCGCGGCCCTGCAGGTAAATGTACTCGGCATGCGTTGGCACAAAAGGCACCGCCAGCAATTCCATGCCCGCCTGTTCCGGCGTCTGCCCGGCCTTGTGGTTATTGCAGCGCCGGCAGGCCGTGACGACGTTGTTCCACTCATCCTGCCCGCCCTGGATGACTGGTGTCACGTGGTCGCGCGACAGTTCCCGGCCAGGAAAGACCTCGCCGCAGTAAAGGCACAGGTGCGAATCCCGCCGGAACAGGGCCAGGTTGTTAAGTGGCGGGACGTACCGGTCGCGCAAGCGGTTCAGCGCATGGTTACGCCCGTAGGTGGCAATGATGGAGTTGACCTCGATGCTGCTGCGCTGCCCGGTGCAGGCGGAGATACCGCCATGGATGCGGTACAGCAGTGTACCGCAGGTATAGGCCACCTGCTCGAGGTGATACAGGCGCACGGCCTCCCTGAACCCCACCCACTCAAGGGGCATGCCGGAAGCATCCGTACGCAGAACCTGTTGAGTCAGATCGTACACAGCAACCTCCACGTCGAGGTGCAGCTTTTATCTCAAATCCGGCTGCGAATGTAAATCCATTTGCCGCAAAAATGCACCATCGTGGCACAGCATCACCGGCAAGCAGTTATTCAATCCCCGTCCGGAATCCGCTACTATTGCGCCCTCTGCAGCGCGGCATCCGGCCAATGGCCTGAACGCCACGACCGATTCTGCCTGAACAATGTGACGACCAGACGAAGCCTGTCCGCCCTAAACCTTATTTAACCCAGGAGACGAACCATGCCGATTCGCGTGGGAGCCCCCAAAGAAACCACTCCCGGAGAACAACGGGTTGCCCTGGTGCCCGATGTTGCACAGCGGCTGATCAAGCTCGGTGTCGAAGTCCTGCTGGAAACCGGCGCTGGCAGCGCCGCCCATTACCCGGACGACGCCTACAAGGGTGTCCGCATCGTGAGTGATGCCGCCAGCCTGTATGCGGAGTGCGATGTGATCCTCGGGGTACAGCCGCCGGACGACGCGGCCATCGGACAGCTGCGTCCCGGCTGCAGCGTGATCGGCTTCATGCAACCCCACAAGTATCCGGACCGGGTGAAACGCCTGAGGGATGGGAACATCACCAGCTATGCCATGGAACTGGTACCGCGCATCTCGCGCGCCCAGAGCATGGACGCGCTGTCGTCGCAGGCCGCGGTCGCCGGCTACAAGGCCGCACTGATGGCCGCCAGCCTGTCGGGCCGCTTCTTTCCCATGCTGACCACGGCGGCCGGCACCATACGCCCGTCAAAGGCAGTCATCATCGGTGCAGGGGTCGCCGGCCTGCAGGCCATCGCCACCTGCCGGCGCCTGGGCGCCATGGTGGAAGGCTACGATGTGCGCAGCGCCACCAAGGAACAGGTCGAGTCGCTGGGCGCGAAATTCATCGATACCAGCGTGGCCGCGGAAGGCAGCGGCGGCTATGCCCGCGAGCTCACGGACGAGGAGAAGGAGAAGCAGCAGGAAATCCTCGCCCGGCACATCGCTGCAGCGGATGCCGTCATCACCACGGCGGCCATTCCCGGCCGGCCGTCACCGCGCATCATCCCCGCTTCCATGGTCGAGGGCATGAAGCCCGGTTCCGTGATTATCGACCTGGCGGCCGAGGGCGGCGGCAACTGCGAACTGACCCAACCCGGCGAGCAGATCGAGCACCAAAACATCGTTATCTACGGCCCGCTCAACGTGCCCAGCATGCTGGCGGTGCATGCCAGCGAGATGTATGCGAAGAACCTGCTGAACTTCCTCACCCCGCTGATAAAGGACGGGGAGCTGGCGCCTGACTGGGAAGACGAGGTGATTGCCGGCAGCGCCCTCACCCACAACGGCGAGATTCGCCATGCCCCGAGCCGCGAACTGGTGGAAGGAGAGCAATCATGATTGAAGGCATGACCGCACTGTATATCTTCATGCTGTCCGCATTCACGGGCTACGAGGTCATCAGCCGGGTGCCGGTCATCCTGCACACGCCGCTGATGTCGGGTTCCAACTTCGTGCACGGCATCGTGCTGGTCGGCGCCATGGTGGCCATGGGCCACGCGCAGTCGCCGCTGGAACAGGTCATCGGCTTTCTCGGTGTGGCCCTGGCCGCCGGCAACGCGGTCGGTGGCTACGTGGTAACGGAGCGCATGCTGGAAATGTTCAAGAGCAGCAAGGGGAAGAAGAACTGATGGACAACATTATAGAAGTCAGTTACTTCGTCGCGGCCGTCCTGTTCATACTCGGCCTGAAGCGGATGAGTTCGCCGGTGACGGCGCGTGGCGGCATCGTCTGGGCCGGCGCCGGTATGCTGGTCGCAACCCTGATCACGTTCTTCCATCCGGGCATGCATAACTATGTGCTGATGACGACCGCCATCTTCATTGGCGGCGTCGCGGCCTTCTGGTCCGGCAAGAAAGTCGCCATGACCGACATGCCGCAGATGATCGCCCTGTACAACGGCATGGGCGGCGGCGCTGCAGGCGCCATTGCCGCCGTGGAGTTGCTGAAGGGTAACTTCCACTCCCAGACCTTCCTGACCCTGGCCGTACTGGGCGCCCTGATCGGGTCGGTGTCGTTCTCCGGCTCGCTGATTGCCTTCGCCAAGCTGCAGGGACTGATCCGCCGCCCCATGCGCTTTGCCGGCCAGCAATATTTCAATCTTGCCGTGTTCGGCCTGGCGCTGGGACTCGCGGGGATGCTGATATTCAAGGGTGAACTGGCGGGCATGGTGATCCTTGCGTTCTTCGCCGTCGCGCTGACCTACGGCTTCCTCATGGCACTGCCCATCGGTGGCGCCGACATGCCGGTGGTGATCTCCCTGTTCAACGCACTGACCGGCCTTGCGGTCGCTTTCGAGGGTTTCGTGCTCAACAATGCCGCGATGATCATCGCGGGCACCGTGGTCGGCTCGGCCGGTACCCTGCTGACCCAGTTAATGGCCAGGGCCATGAACCGCTCCATTGGCAACGTGCTGTTCAGTTCCTTTGGCAGCAGCGGTGGCGAAGCGGCCGGCGAGCTGCAGGGCAGCATGAAGCCCATCGACGCCGCCGACGCCGGCATCATGATGGCCTACGCCGAGCGCGTCATCATCATCCCCGGCTACGGCATGGCCGTCGCGCAGGCGCAGCACAAGATCTGGGAACTGAGTGAACTGCTGCTGAAGCGCGGTGTCGACGTGAAGTTTGCCATTCACCCGGTGGCCGGCCGCATGCCAGGCCACATGAATGTCCTGCTGGCCGAAGCCAATGTGCCCTATGACCTGCTGTATGACCTCGACGAGATCAACGCGGCCTTCCCGCAGACCGATGTCGCCCTGGTGATCGGCGCCAACGACGTGGTCAACCCGACGGCCCGCACTAACCCGGACAGCCCGATCTACGGCATGCCCATCCTGGATGCCGACAAGGCGCACAATGTCATCGTGATCAAGCGTGGCCAGGGAAAGGGCTTCTCGGGCGTCGAGAACGCGCTCTTCTTCGCCGACAATACCCGCATGCTATACGGCGACGGCCAGGCCATGGCGGGTGAACTGATCCAGGCGATCAAGCAACTCTGAAAAAGCCGGGCGCGGAACCAGTCGCTTACAGTACCGCAACGCCGGGGGACCTCATCACCCCCCGATTTCAGACCACACGGCAATGAACCGACCGGCCGCGGATTCCGGGCCATGCTGCCAGCTGAGATGAGCGCCACTCCCGTGCGGTAGCGCGGGCGGTCGGCCGATGCCCGCCGCCCTGCCGGCAATCGCGTTGATTCCCTACTGCCGCATCTCCAGGCCGCAACAAAACCAGGTCATTCAGGCTTCCGCTGGCAGCAGTACACAAACGGCCGCCATGGCCCTGACCGGCAGGTGCTATGATGAGTCGCGCCTGGGTAGGTCAAAGCTGGCTTTTTCGAGTTGCCGGCAGTGGACTGTACGCATCGGAATGGCCCAAAACAATGGCGCTTATGCACAGCCGACCCTGTATGACGCTTTTAAACAACAAATCACCGGTAGTGGTATATAAGAAACTTATGATTAACTTTAATTCATTGATTTAATTAGTCATATATCTGTGGATAAAAATTGGGCAATTTAACACCAACACTGGAAAAATAGGGCTTTGGCGTGTTTTACCCCAAATCATCCACAGAGTTATCCACAGGTTTTGTGGATAACAACCGCGCACCAATCAGATGAAGGAGTTAGCTTCGTTTAGTGAGGAAGATTCTCAAGCATCGAAGCTAAACATACCTTTCCAGCCTCCAACCCCGGTGCCAGTCAGTTTGAACAAACCCATCCTTCGCATCGCCGTTCCCTCACCGCTGTATCACAGCTTTGACTACCTGGCACCGGCAGGCATCGACACGGGCATACTGCAGCCCGGCATGCGTGTGCGGGTCCCGTTCGGACGCCGGGCAGTCATTGGTCTGCTGCTGGAAACCTGCGACGACACCTGTATCGAGTCCCGCAAACTCAGGCAGGCGCAGGCGGTGCTCGATACCGAACCCGTCATCGCGGCGGACGTCCTGGCCATGGTGCAGTGGGCCAGCGCCTACTATCACCATCCCGTCGGCGAGGCGCTGGCCGCCGCGCTGCCGGCACTGCTGCGCCAGGGGCAGCCGCCCGACAGTGCCATTGCGACCGTCTGGCGACTGACGGCGACAGGCAAGGCTATCGACCCGCAGACGGTTGCACGTGCCACACGCCAGGCGGCGGTACTCTCCAGGCTGCAGGCGCATCCGGGGGGGCTGGCCCGCGAAGACCTGGAGGTACCGGCCGACGTCCTGCATACCCTGCGCGACAAGGGCTGGATTGAACACTTCAGAACGCAGACCGCGCCTCCGCAAGACGCCACGCGCGCGCCTGGCCATCAGCTGAATCCGGCACAGCAGACTGCCTGCGACGCTGTGCGCGACCAGCTTGGCCGCTTCAACAGCTTCCTGCTGGAAGGCGTCACCGGCAGCGGCAAGACCGAGGTCTACCTGACGCTGATCGAAGCCATCCTGGTGCGCGGCGAGCAGGCCCTGGTACTGGTCCCGGAAATCGGGCTGACACCACAGCTGGTCGAACGTTTCCGGCGCCGGCTCGGTGTGCCGCTGGCCGTACTACACTCCGGCCTGGGCGACCGCGAACGGCTGGCCGCCTGGCAGCAGGCACGCAGCGGTGCGGCACCCATCGTGATCGGGACTCGCTCGGCCATCTTCACGCCCCTGCAGCGACCTGGCCTGCTGATCGTCGACGAGGAGCACGATGCCTCGTTGAAACAGCAGGACGGGTTTCGCTACTCGGCCCGCGACCTGGCGGTCTGGCGCGCCCGGCACCTCGGCATACCGGTCATCCTCGGTTCCGCCACACCCTCGCTGGAAAGTCTCTACAACGTGGAACAGCAACGCTACCGGCAGCTGGAACTGCCGGAGCGCACCGGCAGCGCCCGCCTGCCGGAGTTCGAGATCCTCAACATCCGGGACCAGCCGCTGGAACACGGACTGTCGGCGCCCCTTATGCAACGCATGCGAGCGCACCTCGATGCCAATGGCCAGGTGCTGCTGTTTCTGAACCGGCGCGGCTTTGCACCGACCCTGATGTGCTATGGCTGCGACTGGGTGGCCGAGTGCCGCCGCTGCGACGCCCGCATGACCTGGCACCAGCAGGACAACCGGCTGCACTGCCATCATTGCGGCAGCCAGCGCCCCGTCGACACGGTCTGCCCGAGCTGCGGCGGCAGCGAACTGCACCCCATGGGCCACGGCACCGAGCGAGTGGAGCAGGCACTGGCGGAACACTTCCCGGACGTCGAGCGCCTGCGCATCGACCGGGACACCACCCGCCGCAAGGGTGAGCTCAAGCGGCTGCTGGCGTGGGCAGCGTCCGGACAGAGCCGGCTGTTACTGGGCACCCAGATGCTGGCGAAGGGCCATCATTTCCCGGAGGTCACCCTGGTTGGCATCCTGGATGCCGATCATGGCCTGTTCAGCACCGACTTCCGTGCCAGCGAACGCATGGCCCAGCTGATCATCCAGGTAGCCGGGCGCGCCGGGCGCCATGACCGGCCGGGCACCGTGGCCATTCAGACCCGGCACCCGGACCACCCGCTGCTGCAGCTGCTTGCCCGCCAGGGCTACCCGGCGTTTGCCCGTGCCGCGCTGGCGGAACGCAAGGCGGCTGCGCTGCCGCCGCTGACGGCCATCGCGCTGCTGCGTGCCGAAGCCGGCACCGCCGGCACGGCCATGCAGTTCCTGGAACAGGCGCACCAGTCGCTGGCGAGCTTTGGCCTGGCCGGCGTGGAAGTCTGGGGACCGGTACCGGCCACGATGGAGCGCCGCGGCGGGCGCTACCGGGCACAGCTGCTGCTGCAGTCATCGCAGCGGGGCAGGCTGCAGCTGCTGCTGGGGCAGCTGGCACTGCAACTGGAACAGGACCGGGACAGCCGCCGGGTGCGCTGGTCGATCGATGTCGACCCTGTCGATACCTACTGATTGCAGCTGCGGTGCATGCCGACTGTTGCAAGATTGCGGTTGGCCGGGATAATAGCCGCTTCCCCCCCGGAATCGCCGGAACAGCAGGGTCCATAGATTGAAAGAGCAGATCGTAGCCAGACTCGCCGCCGCCGTGCAGCAACTACAGGCCGACGGCACCCTGCCCGCAGACCTTGCCCCGGACATCATGGTGGAGCGCACCCGCGACCGGGCGCATGGCGACTATGCCAGCAACCTCGCCATGACGCTGGCAAAGGCCGCCCGCTGCAAACCGCGCGAACTGGCGGAACGCATCGTCGCCGCCCTGGAGACCGATGCCCGGGTCACCCGGATAGACGTCGCAGGGCCGGGTTTCATCAACTTCCACCTCGGTGCGGACGCCTGGCACGGCGTGATCGCCGACATCCTCACACAAGGCGGCAACTACGGCCGCAGCAGCCAGGGCAAGGGACAGCGTGTGCAGGTCGAGTTCGTCTCCGCCAACCCGACCGGCCCGCTGCATGTCGGCCACGGCCGGGGCGCCGCCTATGGCGCTGCAGTCGCCGACCTGCTGCAGGCGGTGGGCTACGATGTGCACCGCGAATACTACGTCAACGACGCCGGCCGGCAGATGGACATCCTGGCCACCTCGGTATGGCTACGCTACCTGGAGCTGGGTGGCGAGGAATTCGATTTCCCCGCCAATGGCTACCAGGGTGACTACGTGCAGGACATCGCCGCCACCCTGCGCCGGGAGCACAGCGACGCCTACCATCACACAGCCGCCGAAGTGTTTTCCGACCTGCCGCCGGATGCACCCGCCGGCGGCGACAAGGAAGAATACATCGATGCGCTGATAGCACGCAGCCGCCACCTGCTGGGCGACAACCGCTACCGCTTCGTCTTCGAGCTGGGCCTGAATACCATCCTGGACGACATCCGCGACGACCTTGCCCTGTTCGGCGTGAACTACGAGGAGTGGTACTCGGAACGCAGTCTGGTCGAGAGCGGCGCCGTCAACCGCGCCATTGAGCGCCTGCGGCATTCCGAACATGTCTACGAACAGGATGGGGCACTGTGGTTCCGTTCCACCGACTATGGCGACGAGAAGGACCGCGTGCTGGTACGCGACAATGGCCAGTCGACCTACTTCGCGTCCGACATCGCCTACCACATGGACAAGCTGGAACGCGGCTTCGCGCGCGTCATCGATATCTGGGGGGCGGATCACCACGGCTATGTCCCGCGGGTCAAGGCCGCGCTGCAGGCCCTCGGCGACGACCCTGCCAGGCTGGACGTACTGCTGGTGCAGTTCGCGGTGCTCTACCGCGGCGGCGAGAAGGTGCAAATGTCGACCCGCTCCGGCGAGTTCGTCACCCTGCGGCAACTGCGCAAGGAAGTCGGCAAGGACGCGGCACGCTACTTCTACGTCATGCGCAAGTGCGAGCAGCACATGGACTTCGACCTTGACCTGGCCAAGTCACAGTCAAACGACAACCCGGTGTACTACGTCCAGTATGCGCATGCCCGGGTCATGAGCGTATTCCGGCAACTGCAGGAAAAGCAGCTGCAGTGGGAACAGGCGGCGGGCAATGCCGCGCTGGATGCCCTGAACGAAACCCACGAGCAGGAACTGATGATTGCCCTGTCACGCTATCCCGAGGTGCTGGAGGCAGCGGCGCTCAACCACGAGCCTCACCACCTCACCCATTACCTCCGGGAACTGGCCAATGCCTTCCATACCTACTACAACGCGCATACCTTCATCGTCGCCGATGAGCGGTTGCGCAATGCGCGCCTCAACCTGATCGAGGCGACCCGGCAGGTCATCGCCAACGGCCTGGAACTGCTCGGCGTCTCGGCCCCGGACACCATGTAATGCCACGCGACTACAAGCACCGGGCAACCCTCAGGAGAAAACGCCGCAAGCTGTCACCGTGGTTAGGCGTCGTCTCCGGCCTGCTTGTCGGGCTGTTCGTCGCCTTCCTGGTTTTCCTCAAGATGCAGACCCCGCCGGAACCGCCGGCCTTCTTCCAGGAAAGCCTGCCGCCGCCGGTCGAGGAGACCCGTCCGGACACCCCGAAGGAAACCACACCGGTCGTCGAGGAGGAAACGCCGCAGATACCGCCACCGCCGCCGAAGCCGCGCTTCGATTTCTATACCCTGCTGCCGGAAATGGAAGTCGTCGTCCCGGACGAGGAAGTCGCGCCACCGCCGGCGCCACCGGTACAACACCCGGCGGCCGCAAGCAAACCGGCAGCACCGCAGGCGCCCGCCAGGCCCGCGGCGACAGCCAGGCCCGCGGCGACAGCCAGGCCCGCGGCGACAGCCAGCCCCGCCACGAAGTCCACACCGGCCGAAACCTACCTGCTGCAGGTCGGTTCCTTTCGGAACGGCGAGCAGGCCGAGCGGTTCAAGGCCGAGCTGGCACTGCTGGGGCTGGAAACCAGCATCCAGAAAGTCACCATCGACAACAAGGACACCTTCCACCGGGTGCGCGTCGGTCCGTTCCGCGATACCGGCAGCCTGAACAACGCCCGCAGCCGGCTGGCGAAACAGGGAATACAAAGCAGCGTAATAAAAATCAAGAAGTAGGTCGGCACATCCAGCCGGCTTTCAACCAGCGAGGAGCGTCACACCATGCAGAACAAGGATACATCTTCACAGCCGGAACAGGACTCACAGCCTGGCATCAGCCGGCGCGAGCTGCTGCTGGGGCTTGGGGCGGCAGCCAGCGTTGCCTGCGCCGCACCGGCGCTCGCCGCCATGCAGGGACATGACCACAGCAAGCACAGTGCACAACTGCCGGACATGCTGGATGCAACCAATGCCTGCGTCGACAAGGGCCAGCGCTGCATCGCCCACTGTCTGGTGCCCTTCCAGGAAGGCGACCTGGAACTGGCGAACTGCGCCGCCAAGGTCCATGAAATGCAGGCGATATGCGGCGCCTTCAGCTACCTGCTGGCGGCCAACTCCAGCTATGTTCGCGACTATGCCGCCATTTGCGCACAGGTCTGCGAGGACTGCGAAAAGGAATGCCGCAAGCACGAAGAACATATCGAGTGCAAGGCCTGCGCAAGCGCCTGCGCCGAAGTGGTCGACCAGATCAAACTGGTATTTGACAAGGCATAAACGCTACCCGGTATCACCGGTTGCGGCGCTATGCCTCGCCTGGCTTGAGCGGGATATGCAGGCGCGCCTCGGTACCACCACCCGCTCGCGGCAACAGGCGGATGTCCCAGCCGTGGAGATCGCAGAGTTGCCGGGTAATCGCCAGACCCAGACCGCTACCGCCGGTGCGCCGGCTGCGGGAGCCTTCCAGGCGGTGAAACGGCTGGAATATATTGTCGCGTTCCTGCTCCGGAATACCGGGGCCGCGATCCAGCACCTGGATAACGACCGCCGCCGCCTCGCAATGGCAGCGCAGCTCGACCGGCCGTTCGCCGCTGTAACGCATGGCATTGTCGATCAGGTTCGTCAGCACCCGCTGCAGCGCCAGCGTATCCACCGGGCAATAGCAGCAGGCCGCTGGTAACCACTCGATAACGGCAGCCCCTGCCTGAGGCTGGTCACGACACCGTCAATGAAGTCACGCATGTCCACCCGCTCCGCCGCATGCGGTTCCAGGCCGCGCGCCAGGTCCAGGGTGTCACTGATCAGGCGGTTCATTTCCTCCAGGTCCTGGCGCACGCGCTCGACCAGCTCCGGGGCGGTTGTCGCCGGCAGCATTTCCAGTGCCATCTGCATCCGGGTGATCGGATGCGCAGGTCATGCGAGATCCCGGCAAACAGGGTCGTACGGTTGGTCAGCAGTTCCGCGATCTCGGCGGCCATGCGGTTGAAT
>Ga0210064_1000567_pt1 | contig 17401 bp, 13 predicted proteins | sample Muzzi_CordC_D2_FD_185531 | JGI IMG/M metagenome (GOLD analysis project Ga0210064, IMG submission 185531) | Wetland microbial communities from San Francisco Bay, California, USA, that impact long-term carbon sequestration - Muzzi_CordC_D2 (SPAdes) | ecosystem: Environmental > Aquatic > Marine >...
ACATTTTATCTTCCGGAAGCGGAATCTTTTTAATAACTTTATCGTCAGAGGATTTAAACACCACCTCTCGAGGGGTGACGTAGCTCGTGATCTCCTTTTTGGAATAATTCCATTCGTTGGCAATTGCTATCGCTTGAACGGCATCAATGTTTTTCAATTTGGCTGCATCCGGATTCTCATTGGAACAAGCTGGAAACAGCCAGGTTATTCCAAGAAAGAAAATAAAGCCTAGTATTTTAGATTTCATTTTTTCCTCCATAACTTACATTCATTTCATTTTGCAATATTTCGTTTTCATACTTTAATCTGTTAATATATGAAGCCTGATAACAAAAGTCAAATTTAGCACATGCCACCATGACATGAAATCCGTTAAAAACAATCATACAAGGGGCCGTTCGTGCGGAGTGTGTCTTGGCTGATTGCACTCTTTGCAAGAAGGTTATACTTTCTTTTTGTCCAAAACCTTTCGTACTTTAAATGCAAAATCGTGCTGATTGACGGGTTTCTCAATGTAATCTGCAGCGCCAATGGCTGTTGCTTTGTTTTCATCGATCTTTTCACTGAACCCGGTGCAGAGAATAACAGGAATGTCCGGTCGTATGTTCAGGATTTCTCTGACAAGCTTGTCCCCGGTCATTTTAGGCATCGTTAGGTCTGTTATCACCAAGTCAAACTGATCCGGCTTGGATCGAAATACATCTAAAGCCTCTATCGAACTCATTTTGGCATCAACTTCATAACCGAGTCGTTCAAGGATCTGCCGGGCCATATTCATAATGGACTCTTCATCATCAATAAAAAGTATCTTTTCATTCCCCATAGGAAGTTTTTCAGAAGGTTCAGATTCCACAACCGCATCTTTATCAACCGCGGGGAAAAAGATGCTGAACGTCGTTCCTTTCCCAGGTTCGCTTTTCACTGAAATGATACCATTGTGTTCTTTGACGATGCTGTGAACGACGGCCAATCCCATTCCCGTGCCCTTTCCGACCTCCTTTGTCGTATAATAGGGGTCAAAGATTCGATCCATGTCTTCTTTTGGAATGCCATGCCCGGTGTCACTTACGGTCAGATTGACATATCGCCCCGGATTTAAATCAGGATATTGGGCTGTTACATTTTTATTGAGCACTACACTTTTTAACATAACCTCAATAATACCTCCGTCCGGCATGGCATGGTTCGCATTGGTGCATAAATTGATAAGAACCTGATTGATTTGGGTGGGATCTGCCATAATGTTATCAATATCTGCTGAGATATTCCGGTGAATTTCAATACTTGTCGGAATCGAAGACCGAAGCAGCTTGAGGGATTCTTTAACAATAGAGACGATGTTCGTAGGTTTCTTCTCGAGCCTTGTTTTGCGTGCAAAACTAAGGAGTTGACGGACAACATCTTTTGCGCGGAGGCTGGCTGTACGAATCTCTTTTAAATTGAACTTGGCCGGATTCCACTCCGGAACATCATCCATTGCCAATTCGGCATTTCCCAGAATAATGCCGAGAATATTGTTGAAGTCATGGGCGATGCCGCCTGCCAAAGTTCCGACAGACTCCATCTTTTGAGCCTGTTGAAGCTGTGCCTCAAGAGTGATTCGCTCTTTCTCGGCACGCTTTCGATCCGTAATGTCACGCACTGTTGATAATATGGCAAGGCGACCTTTGTACTCAAATGCCTGTGCATGCACTTCGACGGGTATCCGCTTTTCATTTTTGGCGACGTGTACCTGTTCGAATAGGACATTTCGGTTTGCTTTGAGATCCTTTACGATTTGATGAACATCAACGGGCGATTCCGAAGCATCGATATCGTCAATTTTCATCCCGACCAGTTCATCTCTTGCGTAGCCCAGCATTTTGCAGGCCACATCATTTGCATCAATGATCTGTCCCGGACCGCCGGCCTTGGTTATGTGATGAACATACACTGCGTCAGTTATTCCGGCGAACAACGCACGATAGCGCTCCTCACTCTCACGCAGAGTTTCTTCCATTTTTTTGCGCTCGGTCAGGTCTCGTGCAATATTGTTAATACTGGTTACGTTGCCGTCTTGGTCGTAGTAGAAATTGATTGTCCAATGCATATGGTGGACCTCCCCGGTGATTTGATTGACCTGACGATTTTCAAACGTCGTATTCGTCATACGGTTGCGAATCCATTCGTCAAACGCTGTCATGGTTCTCTTCCGGTCATCCGGGTGTATAAAATCAAATGCAGATAAACCGATGCACGTTTCTTTCCTCAATCCGAAAATTTTCTCGGCTTTGTTGTTGACAAAGGTCAGTCGTCCTTCGCGATCCACCTGCGCGATGAAATCTTCCGTGCCCTCTACAAATTCACGGTATTTTTCCTCGCTCTCTTTTAAAGCATTTTCTGCCCGCTTACGTTCTTCGATTTCTGTTTTTATGTTTGCATAAGAATCATTCAGCTTGTTTGCCAATTTATTAAAACTACGCGTCAACGTAGCGATCTCATCATCGCCCCCTATCTCAATAGTTCCGATCTCTACCACATCTTCCCCTTGCCCTTCGGTGTATATAAAATGCTCTGTAATTTTAGTTAAACGATCCGTAATCACAAATTTGAAAATTAATACCAAGGAGATGATGAGCAATAAAATTTCTACCCCTAATACACCAAAATTGTGGAATATCTCATCCCATAATTTTTCAGTGACGATGTCACTGGGAATGGCAATGGTGTCAAGGCCGACTATTTTTCCGAGGGGTAGGTGAAAAGATGCTGTAGAACCATATCTTTCTATCAATTCGACGGGTGCATCCGCGGGATCACCATGGCAGCGAAGACAGGATTTTTCCATTCGCATCGCACTGAAATTAGCAAAGTATTGCTTGGCGCCCATTGTAATTTCCCCCGTCCAAATTTTTTCGCCGGGGTTGTCGTTAAAATACTTAATCATATTCAGTTCTTCAGATCCGGCCCTGTTTACGGAATTTCTAGGATTATCGGACGAAAATTTGATGATGTAATCCGGAAACGTCTTGCGAACCTTTTCAAATATGTTACGGGCAACAAAACTGGTAGACATGGTTTCCGGCATGAACTTTCCTTCAGGAACCAAACTAAGTGTAATCGGTCGAACCTTTTCGGCAACATAATCGCGGATAGCAAGATCGAAATTCAAGGAAAGAGACAGTTGTTGTTTTGTAAAATTCTCAATATTTGAGGTCACCAGTCTATAGGTTCTGTGAAGTAAAATGGTCGAAAAAATTAAAACAATTATACCAATAGACACCAGCAATTTTGATTTGATGCTTCTCATTTTTTACACCTTAATTCTAATGAGGTTCAATTTAGACCTAAATTGAGCGGTTCAAATTTTTGAAATGGTTAATGTCAATATTATTTTGAAGGCTGAGTTCCGGCTTGGATACCACAACGTGGCAAAAACTTCAAACGATTTCATCATATAGCAGTTCAAGGTGTTGACAGATATCAGCCCGGACTGCAGATATAAATCAAAAAATCTTTTAGAGATATCAACTATTTAAAGCGTAATAACGCTCCGCATTTATCTTGTAGTGCGACCTCGAGGCGCGCCTTGCAGCGGGTCAGGGCCCGGGCGACTTCGTTGACGGCTTTTTGGGGTGTATTGTTGGTTTCACTGAGATGAGCCAGCATGACATGCCTTAGACCGTCATGCTGAAGTTCATTTAAGAGGGTTTTGGTTGCCGCGTTGGACAGGTGACCGGTTCTGCTTTTGACGCGTTGCTTAACTGGCCACGGATAGGGACCATTGATCAGCATCTGTTCATCGTGATTGGCTTCGAGAATCAATAGTGTGCACCCTTTCAAATGCTCTTTGACCATGGAGGTTGCAATGCCAAGATCGGTGGCAATTCCGACCTTTGTTCCGTTCTGATTGACCGTAAATCCGCATGGATCTTCGGCATCATGGGATATGGAAAAGGGATGGATGGACAGGTCATTGATGCTGAACATTGATCCGCACTCAAATTTTTTAAAATCATGAAGATTTCCGAGCTGGGATACGGCGGCTTCTCGTGTTTTCGAGTTGATATATACCGGAAGTTTGTAACGGCGCGAAAGAACACCGACGCCTTGAATGTGGTCGGAATGCTCATGAGATACCAGGATCGCATTAAGGTCTTTCGGATCAAGTCCTCTTGACCTTAACCGGCGTTCGATTTCGATTCCGGAAAGGCCGGCGTCAATCAGCAGCGACGTATCGCCGCTGGAAATAAAAATGGCATTCCCCTTGCTCCCGCTGGCCAAAATACATACCCCAAGATTGTAATCGGGCTTAACTTGAAACTGTTTTGAAACAGGATAATCTTTCATCTTAACGCCCTGTATGTCCGAATCCACCGCTGTTCCTGTCGGTTTCATCAAGTTGCTCCACAACTTTCAGCCTGGCCTGGTAAACCCGTTTAATGACCATCTGGGCAATCCTGTCACCCCGCTTAACCGTATATTCTTTCCCCCCAAGATTGATAACTGCAATTTTTATTTCTCCCCGATAATCGGCATCTATGGTTCCCGGGGAATTAATAATTCCTATGCCATGGTTTACGGCCAACCCGCTTCGGGGACGAATTTGTATTTCAAATCCTTCGGGAATGGCCACAGCAAAACCGGTAGGTATCAATGCAACGACACCTTTTTCCAGTACAAGGTCTTTTTCAACGGCGGCACATATGTCCATCCCGGCGGCCTTGGGTGTCATATAGCGGGGCAGGGGGATATCTTCATCCGACTCCGGTCTTAGACGAAGACATTTAATAAAAGGGGGAAGATCCATAAATATTGGTCAAATTGTCGATTGGTTGATTGGTCAAATCGTCAAAACCATTTAACGATTCAACGATTTATCTATTTAACCCAAATAGACTACACAGGCAAAATGTCATCAAATGCATGATTATCGGTGACTGGCCCTAATAAGGTCAGTGCAAAACGATTCCTTTGAAAAAGGCTTTCTGCAAGTTCCAGAATGTCGTTTTCGGTGACGGCTTCAACGTTGTTAATAACTTCTTCCATGGGGATATACCGTCCGAAGTGCGTCTCATTTTGTGCCATTCGAACCATCTGATTGTCATTACTTTCCGAGGCAATCATGAGGTTGCCTTTTGTATATTCTTTGGCATAACGCAGTTCGTTTGAATCGACCCGCATTTCTTTGATTTTGGAGATTTCTTTCAGAATGAGCCGTATGGATGTTTGCATATTGCCGGGGGCGACACCTGCATAGGCGCCGAACATCCCCGTATCGACAAAGGATGATGCATAGGAATAGACCGAGTAGGCAAGCCCTCTTTTTTCACGGATTTCCTGAAACAGCCTTGAACTCATGTTGCCTCCCAGAATGGTGTTCATCAGTGAAAATGCGTACCGTCGCGTGTCGGTTATTGACATTCCTTTGGTTCCCAGACAGATATGAACCTGCTCTAAATCTTTGTAGTGAATGTTCACCTTGCAGTGTTCATCAGGTGTAATTCGCTCGGAATAATCATTGCCCGGTTGGATCGATTCGAATACCGGGCCGGCAATATCCATGAAATGGCCGTGTTCCAGGTTGCCTGCAACTGAAACAACTATGCGTTCAGGCTGATAAAAGCGGTGAAAGAACGTTTTTATGGTGTCTGAATTAAATTTATTTATGTTTTCACGACTGCCGAGAACAGAGCGGCCCAGAGAATGTTCACCCCAGAAATTCATTCCTGAAAGGATGTGAATATATTCATCCGGGTTGTCTTCCGCCATTCCGATTTCCTGGAGAACCACCGCACGTTCATTTTCGACTTCTTTATCATCGAACAAAGAGTTCAAGAAGACATCCGATAAAATATCGACCACGGTGTCCAGGTGAGTATCCATTACCTTTGCATGATAGCATGTATTTTCAGTACTTGTAAAAGCGTTTGTATGTCCGCCGATGGCATCGAATTCCTTGGCGATCTCAAAGGCCGTTCTTTTTTTGGTTCCTTTAAAGATCATGTGTTCAATAAAATGGGAAAGGCCGCTTTCGACCAAAGATTCATCACGGGCACCGACATTTACCCATACCCCCATGGATACGGAACGAAGATGCGGCATTTTTCTGGTGATAATCTTGATACCGTTCGCAAGGATGGTTTTATTTACGCTATAATCCATTTTTTGGTTATCCTTCTTCCTCCAGCGCCGCTTTGTAACTCAAACGGATTTTTCCATCTTTGCTGATTTCAAGGACCTTGACTTTGATGTGATCTCCTTCCTTCACGATATCCGACACCTTATTTACACGGTGTGCGGCAAGTTGTGAGATATGTACGAGACCGTCTACGTTAGGAAGTATCTGGACAAAGGCGCCGAAGTCCATGATCTTTACAACGGTTCCTTCGTAAATTTTACCGACTTCGGGTTCAATGATAATTTCTTTGATCATATTTAAAGCAGCATCGCCTTCTTCTTTGGAGATAGCCGCGATTTTAACCAGGCCGGAGTCATCGATTTCAATTTTTGTGTTGGTCTCAGCTTGAATCGCTCTGATGATTTTACCGCCCGGACCGATGATTTCACGGATTTTATCCGGATTAATCTTGATGGTGATTATTTTGGGCGCAAAAGGGGAGATTTGCTTACGAGGCTCCTTGATGGCTTCTATCATTTTATCAAGGATAAACAGCCGGCCGGCCCGGGCCTGTTCCAGTGCCTTTTCCATAATATCCTTGGAGAGTTCGTGAATTTTTATATCCATCTGGAGCGCGGTGATGCCGTCCTTTGTTCCGGCAACCTTGAAGTCCATGTCCCCGGTATGATCCTCATCGCCGAGTATATCGGAAAGAATCACGACATCGTCTCCTTCCTTTACAAGACCCATTGCAATACCTGAAACCGGGGCCTTGATTGGAACACCGCCGTCCATAAGCGCCAGGATGCCAGCACACACGGTGCCCATGGATGAAGAACCGTTGGATTCCAGAACCTCCGAGACAATCCGGATGGTATAATCAAATTCTTCCTTAGAGGGTAGAACTTTCTCAATGGCCCTGGTTGACAGTCCGCCGTGACCGATATCTCTCCGGCTCGGTCCACCCAAACGTCTGACCTCTCCCACCGAATAGGGAGGGAAATTGTAATGAAGCATAAAGGGTCTCTGTTCTTCTCCGATCAACGTTTCCACCCGCTGCTCGTCCTGACCCGATCCAAGAGTCATCACACCGAGTACCTGGGTTTCTCCCCGTGTAAAAAGTGCGCTGCCGTGGGGTCTGGGCAATATGTCAATGTCGCAAGTAATGGTCCTTATTTCGTCAAATTTTCTATTGTCGATACGGCGTCTTTCTTTGAGGATGATGTTCCGGCTAATTTTTTTAATTAAGTCATTAAATATGCCGTCTACCTGGTCCTTTTGGTCCGTATAGGCTTCTCCCAGTTCTTCGAATATTTCCGATTTTAAATGGTGAAGAGCTGAGCTGCGTTTGCTTTTTTCGGGTATCGCCAGGGCGTCATATATCTTTGAAGATGTCTTGGATTCAATGATTTCAGCAAGTGCCTCATTTCTTTGAATCGGTATGAAGGTTCGTTTTGGTACTCCGTTGATTTCTTTAAGTTTCAGCTGCATATCTATAATCGGCTGCATGGACTTATGGCCGAAAAAAATGGCTTCCAGCATATCCGATTCACTGACAATATTGCCGCCTCCTTCTACCATCACAACACCGGTTTTTGATCCGGCGACGATAATGTTGATGTCGGAATTTTCATATTCGTCGACGGTGGGATTGATCGTAAGCTGACCGTCTATTCGTCCCACGCGGACACATGCAATGGGCCCTTCAAATGGAATATCTGATATTTCAAGGGCAGCAGATGCCCCAATCATTGCAAGCGTGTCGGGGTCGTTTTCCTTGTCCATGGACAATACTGTTGCAATAACTTGGGTTTCAAATCGATATCCTTTGGGAAAGAGCGGTCGAATGGGGCGATCGATAATTCGGGCTGTCAGAGTTTCCTTTTCACTAGGTCTGCCGATTTCACGCCTGAAATAATTCCCGGGTATTCGGCCCGCTGCATAACCCTTTTCCTGATACTCAACGGTGAGCGGCAAAAAATCAGTCGACCGTTCTTCATGAGATGATACAACAGCCACAAGTACAATGGTGTCTCCATATTGAACCACAACTGAACCGGAAGCCTGTTTGGCATGTTTGCCGCTCTCGATACTCAGCGTTTTTCCTCTAATTTCTGTTTTTAGTAAAGTTTCCATATCTGTCTCCTAAAAGCCAAGCAGTTTAAACCCGTGTTTGTTCCCCAACTTGGAGTTCTTTTTTTGTCGCAATAAAAAACATCGGCATGTATCGCACGGATTTCTCGTGGGTTCGATGGATCCAATTGAAATGCATCGTATATATTTTCATCAACATTGATGTTCATTCAATTGCTGATGGCAAAATTGATAAAACTTATGACCTGATGAAAGTAAAATTATTGGCGTTATCCTATATTTGATTATACGATACTGCCACCCGGTTATCTGTAACCTGTATTATCTGTTCTCGAAAAAGACCCGAATATCATTCGTGTCATCTATCTTCTAAGGCCCAGTGTTTCGATGATGGCGCGATATCGTTTTACATCTTTGTTTTTAACATAATTTAAAAGCCTGCGGCGTCTGCCCACAAGGATCAAAAGTCCTCTTCTTGAATGGTGATCCTTTTTATGAATTTTTAAGTGCTCGGTTAAATAAGAAATACGGTGCGTTAAAAGACCGACCTGCACTTCGGGAGAACCGGTATCGTTTTCATGTACTTTAAATTGCTCAATCAATTTCTGTTTCTCGTTTGATGTCAGGACCAATTTATTTTGCCTCCTTTTATTAAAATAGTCGTTATGATGAATTCACATGTTGAATACACAACAATAGTCAACCCTGTTCTTTTCTTTGGCGTGCTTTAGTACCGCCACAAGGGTTTTATTGGTATCGACGATTTTGATAAAGCCTTCAAAAGCGTTTATCTGTTCAGACATAACATCATCTTTTGTAATGATATGACCATGGTTGATCTTGTTAACCAAAACGTTGTCGGCAATATATTCCGGCATATCCTTTAAGGCATTTGACATGCTGATGATTCGATCAGATGATTTTTCAGATAAAGCCAGATCTTCCAGTTCTTCTAACGTTACAGCATCCGTAATTGAAAATCCACTGCTTTCAATGCGCCTGAGTTCTTCAAGATGACCACCGCATCCCAAGGATGCGCCAATGTCTGCACACAGGGTTCTGATATATGTTCCGGCAGAACAAAGGACCTCAAAGCGTATGAATGGCGAATGAATCTCAAGTATTTTAAGGGTTATTATGGTAACTTGCCTTGCCGGTTTCTGTACAGGTTTCTTGCTGCGTGCAAGTTTGTAAAGTGGAACCCCCTTATGTTTTAGGGCCGAGTAAACCGGCGGCAGCTGCTTTATATTCCCTTCAAACCTTTTAAATGCGGAATGTATTGTTTTTTTAGAAAATTCTACATTATGACTTACATTCGTAACGGTCCCGGTTGAATCCTGTGTGTCTGTTTCAACGCCAAGGTGAAGAACAGCCTCGTATTTTTTTTTGCCGTGCAGAAAAAATCTGGAAAGCTTTGTTGCACGATTGATGCAGACTACAAGCACACCTGTTGCAAAGGGATCAAGTGTACCGGTGTGTCCTGCTTTTCTTGCTTTCAGCCATTTCTTAACGCGGGCTACCACTTTGGCGGAGGTGATGCCCGGGGGTTTATCAACAACGATAACCCCGCTCGATTCTTGCCTTTCAAAATTTGGCATGTAAAAAAAATCTGCCTTCTACACTTTATTGGCGTTGTCTAATATTGATGGTTTCGTGAAAAGTCAATTTTTGCTCGCTCAGTGACCATTTGGGGGCATTTTAAGCGGTGATGCTAAATTTCAAGAACTCGTCGCAAACTCCTCAAACAGCTTGAAATTTTTAACGCATCACCGCTTAAAACGCTGAATCCCCAAATGATCAAATGTCGCTCACAAAAGACTTTTTACTACTGCATCAATATTAAGGGTGCGAAACCTGAGTTATATTTTATCTGCCAGACTAAAAATCTTTGATTTTATGTTAGAAAGTGTCGATTCAATGCTAAATCCGGAAGCACTGGCGTGACCGCCTCCACCAAACAAAGATGCAATGGCAGCAACGTCAACAGCCCCATCAGAACGGAGGCTGACATGAAACCGGTTCGTCTTTCTTGATTTTTCTTTACCGTTATGGTGTTCCTGTATCAATGCTGCGACTTCAACATCCTCAATACGTTGTGCGTAATTAATAAGGCCGTCAACATCCTCGGGCTGTGTATGTGTTTCATCAAACATCTTCTGGGTCAGTGTCATGATTGACAGTTTACCGTTTTTGGACAGCTCAATAGAGTCAAGGGCAAGATTTAAAAGTTTTATGCGACTCAGAGAATATGTGCCATATACATGTCGGGCAATATTATGAGGATCGACGCCGATTTCCATCATTTCCTGGCAAATGGCAAAGGCTGCTCTGTTGGTATTTGAAAAGCGAAATGAACCTGTATCCGCTAAAATTCCGGTATATATTGAAGTGGCGACGGGTTTACTAAAGGGAAGACCCATCTGTTTTATCAGCCGGTATACGATTTCGGCGGTGGCACATGCGGATGTGTCTATCAGTTGAAGATGGCCAAAACACGTATTTGTAATATGATGGTCGATGTTCACAATTACCGGTATCTGTTTCACGAGGGAGACAGCCTTTCCAACCCGGCCCAAGTCGCCACAATCAAGAATAACGGCCGTATCATAGTTTAAACCGTCAATCTTCTTCACGACACGATGAACTGCCGGAAGAAAGCGATATACCGCCGGAATGGGACTTTCACAATATAAGGTTATTTTTTTATTCAATGCCTCTAAAGACAACCCCAGAGCGATCAGAGATCCGATGGCATCGCCGTCAGGGTGGACATGAGTAACGGCGAGGATTTTGTTACTATTATTAAATTGTTGTATTATTGAATTCATCTTCTGATCTTACCGACTTAATCATTTTATCAATGTGCGATCCGTAATCAAATGAATCATCGTAAAAAAATCTAAGCTCCGGCATATAACGTAATCCCAACTGGGCGGCAAGTTTACGCTTTACATATCCAAGCGCGCTCTTAAATCCTTCAACAGCTGCTTCCATACTTTCTTTGCCACCGGATGTAACAAAATACACCCGTGCAAATTTTAAATCCCGTGACATCTTTACGCCTGTAATTGTGGCAGCTTCAAGACGGGGATCTTTAATTTTTTTAAGAAGTATATCCGACAACACTTTTTGTATTTGACCGCCGACCCTGTCAGATCTTGAAAACGGTTTCATATATTGATAATCTCCATTTCTGTGCCGATGACCTCAGCCAGATTCAGCTCGTCAACGAGATTGAAAATTTTGTCTATCTTGGAATTTATAACCACTCGATTATTTCCAACCAGGGCAAATCCTATCATTGCGCGTTGGTATATATCGTTTGATCCTATTTCTGCAACCGAGGCATTGAAATTGTTACGCACTTGGCTGATGATCGATTTGACAATTTTTCTTTTGGCTTTTAAAGAGTGACAATCATGCAGCCTGAAGGTAACAATTCCTAAACCGGCAACCATGACACCCTCACCCTATTCAAATTCAGGTTTGATTTCTTCCACATAGTAGCATTCAATGACATCGCCAAGTTTGACATCATTAAAATTTTTAATGCCAATTCCGCATTCATAACCGCTTTGGGCCTCTTTTACATCGTCTTTAAAATGACGAAGAGAAGAAATCTTGCCCTCAAAAACAACAACCCAGTCTCTGAGGATGCGTGCGAACTGGCCCCGTTCAATTTTGCCTTCGGTTACATAACAGCCTGCTATGGAACCGACTTTTGGGACATGAAACACTTCTCTCACTTCAGCTCTGCCAAGAGTCCGTTCTTCAAAAGTAGACGACATCATACCGACGATAGCATTTTTGACGTCTTTGATCACATTGTAAATAATATTATAGAAACGTATATCGACATTTTCTTCATGGGCAAGCATTTGAATTTTGGAGCTAGGACGTATATTGAAGCCTAAGATGATCGCATTCGACACGGCAGCAAGAGAGATATCCGATTCATTCAAGGCCCCCGTGGCCGAATGGATGACACTGATTCTGACTTCCTCATTGGAAAGTTTGGTCAAAGCATCAGCAAGGGCTTCGATGGAACCTTGCACATCGGCCTTTATAATGATGTTCAGATCCTTAACCTCATTTTCCTGCAATTTTTCATAAAGCTTTTCGAGGCTTAACCTGCTGGTTTTAGCAAGTTCTTTTGACCGCTGTTTCTGAGTTCGATGCGAACTGACCTGTCTGGCATCCTTCTCGTCCGCTAATGCAATCAGCTCATCTCCTGCATTGGGCACACCGGAAAGACCGATAATTTCCACCGGGGTTGAGGGACCTGCAGATGTTACTTGTCGTCCCCTATCGTTCAGTAATGCACGTACTTTACCATAGTGTACACCGCAGACAATCGGATTGTGAATTCTAAGGGTTCCCTCATTAACCAGGACCGTTGCAACAGGCCCTCTACCTGAATCCAGCTTGGCCTCAATGACGTGTCCTGAGGCGAGTTTGTCCGGATTGGCTTTAAGTTCAAGCAGTTCAGCCTGCAAAAGTATCATTTCAAGCAAATCATCTATCCCTCGGTTCTCTTTTGCAGAGACCTGTACAAAGATGGTATCGCCACCCCAGTCTTCAGGAACAATTCCTACATCGGCAAGCTCTCGCTGAACGCGATCAGGGGCTGCATCCGGCTTGTCTATTTTGTTGATTGCGACGATAATGGGAACTTCTGCGGCCTTGGAGTGGTTTATCGCCTCGATAGTTTGAGGCATAACACCGTCATCAGCGGCAACGACCAGAATAACCAAATCGGTAACTTTTGCACCACGGGAACGCATTTCGGTAAAGGCTTCATGGCCCGGAGTATCCAAAAAGACGATTTGTCCTTTGTCCGTGGTTACATTATAGGCACCAATGTGTTGTGTAATACCTCCTGCTTCATTTTCAGTGACTTTGGTTTTCCTTATCACATCAAGCAGTGATGTTTTTCCATGATCAACATGCCCCATGATGGTAACAACAGGGGGTCTTGAAATGAGTTTGTCCGGATCATCCTTTTGTACCTTTAAGACTGTCTCTTCCTCAAAGGAGGCTTTTTCAAGTTCATATTCAAATTCTGCGGCAACGAGAACGGCGGTATCAAAGTCTATCACTTGATTCACCGTTGCCATGACACCCAAGTCCATTAATTTCTTTATCATTTCACTGGCCTTTATTCCCATTCGTTTTGCCAGATCAGACAGAGCGATGGCATCGTCAATTTTTATTCTGCGCTTAATGGCCTTGGGTACGGTAATCAACGGTTTTTGTGTAGAAATAGCCGCTTTTCCTTTGGCTGCCTTTCGTCCCTTTCGAGCTCGATGCCCTTTGGCATAAAGATCCGCTCCCTCAACAACTTCCCTTTTTCGGAAGGAAATTTTCTTTTTGAAAAACTTTCTATCCGTCACCCCTTCAGCAGGTTTTTTTACCCATTTTTTCTTCTCTTTCTTGATTTCTTTTGTAGGTGTATCTTCCGGAACCGTTTCGATCTCAGGTTTGGTTATAGGTGTTTCTCCGGGTGTGGAAACAAGGTCTTTATCAATCTCGGGCTTTTTATCCTTGGGGGGAGGCGTTACAGGCAGCTTTATTATCTTTGCCGGCGTATCTTTTTTACGTTTTTTGGTGACTTTTTTGGGTTTTAATTTCTTTAGAGCAGCAGGTTTTTCAAGTTTTTTTATGACCGGCTTTTCGGCTTCGGGTTTTTCTTTGACAACTTCGGATTTGGCCATAATTTCATCAGGAGTTTCGATTTTTTTAACACGTTCTTTTTCCCTATCTGCTGTTTCATCAACCGCTATTTCAGGCTCTTTGGTTTCTTTTTCGAGGGACAGTCCTTTTTCTTTAAGAACTTTTTCAGATTTCTGATCCTTAATTTCTATCTTTTCGGGACGCAATTCCGGTTCAGCACTTGTTTCAATTTCAACCGGTTTTTGTCGGACAATTTTTTTACGCCTTCTGATCAGTGTCGGCTTTACACGCGTTTCCTCAATTTCTTTTGCTGGCGAACCAAGAATCTTTCCTTTAATACGGGCTAAAGTGTCGTCATCCAGAGAGCTCATATGGCTTTTTGCGTCAATATCCATATCCCGTATTTTTTCAAGAAGCATTTTATTGGTCATGTTAAGATCCCTGGCAAGTTCATATATTCTGATCTTGGCCATTCAATCCCCCCTAAAGTAATTTATTTGTAGCCTGTTGGTTGTGTTGTTTTTCTATCCCCTGAAATTAATCGGGTTGTCATGTTCAAACAGAGTATTTTCTTTATTCGACGTTACTTATTTTTGTCTTACGATTTATTTGTCTGGATCATTATTTTACTGCTCAGCAGAATCTGCTTCCTTATCGTCCGTTAATATCGTCTGCTTGGCCACATTCTCATCGCTGCCGGGTTGGTCTTCAGCGGCTTTGGAAGAATCCGATATATCCGGAATATCATTGTCATCATCGCTTTCTTCCGGTATAGCTTCTTCGGATGTTTCAGGGGCGTGATCCTCATCGCTGCCGGGTTGGTCCTCAGCGGCTTTGGAAGAATCCGATACATTCGGAATATCATTGTCATCATCGCTTTCTTCCGGTATGGCTTCTTCGGATGTTTCAGGGGCGTGATCCTTGCTTAATATATGCTCCTCTGCAGCATCAATAAGTTGGATGGCCTTTTCTTCAGTAATATCTCTTATTTGAATGAGATCTTCTACAGAGGCTTTGCTAAGTTCATGTGCAGAAAAAAAGCCTTTTTCATACAATGCATCTGCCAGACTGATCCCAACATCCGGCAGTGAGACCAAAGAATCATATCCGTCCTGCATGGCTTCGCTGTATCGTGTTTCACTGATGACATCAAGGTGCCATTTGGTTAACTTTGAAGCCAGCCGTACGTTCTGTCCTTTTTTCCCGATGGCTATCGAAAGAAATTCATCAGGAACAATAACCTCCATGGAGCGATCTTCTTCATCTATGATAACTCTTGAAATTTCCGCAGGCGCAAGCGCATTGCATACAAATCTTGCCGGATCAATATGATATGGAATAATATCTATTTTTTCACCTCTGAGTTCCTGTACAACGTTTTGTACGCGGCTGCCTTTCATTCCAACGCAGGCGCCAACGGGATCGATATCAGAATCGTTTGACGTTACGGCAAATTTCGCCCGTACGCCGGGTTCGCGTGTGGCCCCGATAATGGTGACGATTCCCTCGTTTATTTCCGGCACCTCTGTTTTAAAAAGGGCGACTAAAAAGTCAGGATGCGTTCTGGAAAGAACAATCTGCGGACCGCGTGTGTCGTAAAGGACATCGATAATGTATGCTCTCATGCGATCACCACGACGGTAAGATTCCTTTGGGATCTGTTCTCGAGCCGGAAGGATTCCTTCTGTATGCCCGAGATTAACAATAATATCGTTCCGATCAAAACGCTGAACGATTCCATTGATGATTTCACCCTTTCGGTCAATAAAGCCGGAATAGACGGCATCTCTTTCGGCATCTTTCATTTTTTGTATAATGACCTGCTTGGCAGACTGAGCCGCAATGCGCCCGAAAGTGGAAGTGTCCATTTTTGTCCCGAGGCTATCGCCGACTTCGCATTCCGGATCCAGCTTTCGTCCCTCTTCAATGCTGATTTGCACGTCGGGTTCTGTAACGATTTCTGCAACATCTTTAAACTGGAAGACCTCAATTTCACCGGTCGATTCATTGTATCGAACTTCAATATCGACGTTTCCTCCAAATTTTTTTCTCGCAGCAGATACCAAAGCCTCCTCAAGAGCCTTGATCAAAATCTCACGGTTAATGCCCTTGTCTCGACTCACCTGTTCGACGACGCGCTTTATGTCTGATATAAACATCCGTTTTCTCCACTATTATTTATTAGGGATATTCTCTGCCAACCTGGCTTTTACAATTTCATTATACGGAATATCCACTATTTGATCATCCATCGAAACTTTTACCACATCTTCCGATATGCCCAGCAGAACACCATTGATTTTCTTTTTACCGCCAACAGACGAAGTAGTTCTGATGTTTACCCGGTTTCCTTTAAATCTATCAAAGTCACGTTTTTTCCCCAGCGGCCGATTCTGTCCCGGCGATGAGACTTCCAGGTTAAACGGCCCCGTGTCTTCCAGATATACATCTATCATGTCACTTGATTGACGACTGATATGTATGCAATCATCCAAGGTCACACCACCGGGTTTGTCGACATAAAGACGAAGTATTCTGCCACCGGCTTCACGTTGGCACTCAATGTGCACCAGTTCCATCCCCTCGGCCTCGCACAGTGGCTCTAATAAATCTTTTGTCCGGGCAATCATATTTTTCATATTATCCGGAGACCATTGGTTTTGTTTCCGGCTTTTGTCTTTCGGTTTTTTATTGTTCTTTTTCCCTTTTATCCTTTTCAATGGTCTTTCAACTCGCGTTCCCTAATAAAAAAACAAAAACGGGCTGTCGCCCGTTTCTTCTCATACAGGTAGATCTATTGGTGGATTGAAAAACGTTACCTGTTCATTTAATTACCCATGTGAGAAAAATTAAATCCAAATCACACCTACATTGCCAGAATCTACACTCAGCAACCTTTATCATGAAAAGGCGACCTTCAATGGAGCGGGCAACGAGATTTGAACTCGCGACTCCAAGCTTGGGAAGCTTGTACTCTACCACTGAGTTATGCCCGCCCGTTCAGAAACACAGAAATATTACAAAAGATATGCATTGTCAATATTTTTCAATATTAATTTTGACGGCTTCGTAAAAAGTCCAACTTCTGCGTTGCGCTGCATTCCTCGTCACTGCGGCGTACGATAAGTAGGTCTCATTCCTCGGAATTTGCGCGTCTTGAATTTGGAGCTTTTGACTTTGCCGTCGAATACTGATTTTTTTACGAGTTTATCAATTTTATAGGCAAAGATGGGAGACGGATCAGGTTAAAAGATCCCGGATTTTTTGAAGTTCGGTGCAGATTTCTTGGAGGACGTCAGTAGGAGGCTTTTCCCTTTGACCGGTGGGCTTGGTTTTTATTCGTTGTTTGGCGCCCTCAATGGTGAATTTTTTTTCATATAAGAGATGCTTGATCCAGAGAATCAGCTCTACATCTTTTTTCCTGTACAATCTCTGACCCGAGGAGGTTCGTTTGGGATTTATCTTTTTAAACTCAGACTCCCAAAACCTTAGAACATATGCCGGGACACCGACAATCGAACTGACTTCTCCAAC
>Ga0210064_1000568_pt1 | contig 17396 bp, 13 predicted proteins | sample Muzzi_CordC_D2_FD_185531 | JGI IMG/M metagenome (GOLD analysis project Ga0210064, IMG submission 185531) | Wetland microbial communities from San Francisco Bay, California, USA, that impact long-term carbon sequestration - Muzzi_CordC_D2 (SPAdes) | ecosystem: Environmental > Aquatic > Marine >...
CGCGAGAGGTTTCGGGAACAGTCTGATGGTATCCCACTTCAGCCCCGCTTCCCGTACAGAGTATGAGCTACTGGAAGTGTCCAGACGGCGATAATCAAGAGCCAGGCCGTGAACCTCGTGCCCATCCAAGGCAAGCCTCCGAGAAAACTCGAAAACACGGCCATACCGATCACCAACCAAATCTTTGCCAGTGTAGAAACGTTTGGAAAGTATCAGGACTTTCATTAATCGAGATTGCCAGTAAAAACGGACAGGAAGTGAAAGAATCAGGGAAAGGCCACTACTAGTCCAACCAGTGGCCGCCATTGGACAAAAAGCGAGTCATATCTGATAGACTTTCTTCGCACCCATGCCAATTGAGCATTGTAAAGTCACAGATGAACTTCTGGCGATCGCCAACCTGCCCAGTTCAAACGCCAGCACTTAAACCATGCCTCTATAAAAACTTACTACAAATATCGACAATCATCTCTGAAGGAGAAGATTCCAGCCTGACAGGATCGAACCTGTATTTATCAAGATTATCCAGGAAATCATCAATAATCCTGTAATCATACTTGCTAACAACACAATTCCTGTTCAACCCATCATTTCTTTCCGTAGCTTTTCTTAACAAGATTATGGGCTTGCCCAGATAATAGCATTCTTCCTGGTTGCTTCCACCATCGCTTACAACAAAGTCAGCCTCAAGGATCAGCTTGATAAAGCGGAAGTAATCGTAGCGTTTGCGCAGTTCAATATTCGGATTGTCTTCGAGACGGCGGAGGTGGCCGTACTTTCTGAGTTTAATCTCTGTGGGCTTGTGAAGGATGAACAGGAGATGTCGTGTATTGGCGATTCTTTCAACGATGGAAATAATCCTGTCCACAGAATTGCGATTGTAAATATTCTCAAATCTGTGCAGCGTAACTATGCCAAAGGGGCGCTCCGGTATATCAATGTCGTTTATCTGCCTGATTTCAGGCAAAGCAATGCGCAGGGAATCAAGCAGGGTATTAAACTGTGTGTTAATCTTAATCTTGTTGTAATTATCGAGGTTTCCAACAGCCCAGTCACCAGGACAGAACATGTAATCAGACAGCCGGAATGTAAGTATTCTTGTGATTTCTTCCGGGAATGGATGAAACAGATTGAATGAGCGCAGGCCCGACTCGACATGGGCGACTTTCATACCGGCAACCTTCCCCAGCAGCGCGCCCAAGATCGTGGAAAAGGTGTCTCCATGGACAAGTACAATACCGTTTTTGTCATTCCTGAATATTTGTCTTTTTTTCCACAGCGTCTTTATAACGATTCTCGTGGCCCAAGCAAACATCTGGATGACGGACGTTACATCTTTTCCCTCATAAAGCACATAATCAGGACTTCTGATATCAAAGTTACTCAGAATCTCATCAATCGTCCCCTTGTGCTGGCCTGTTGAGATATAGTTATATTTGATGGACCGATGCTTGAGAACTTTTAGTATTGGCGCCATCTTGATCAGCTGGGCTTTGGTACCAACAATCACATGAATCATGTTAACGTTGTTGCCCGGTTAACTTAGAGGTTGCATTCATGCTGCTCCACCATACGAGTGTTTCCGTTATAGCCTGCACGGCTCCCAGGATGTCAATGCAGACAAATTTCAGCACCTGTTCCGATCCTTACCGATACACAGTAAAGAACCACAGCGGCATCCTGATGCCTGACTGTCTCTTCGATCCACAACAATCCCATGCTGCGCCCGTGTGTCTATTAACCCAGTATCCGCCGCTATCCGCCTTGATGCCTGACTGATCCTGAACTGTCCGATCCCAACCCACGAAGCACCTTGCATAGCAGCACCGGTCCCAGGTAGAGACACAAAGAGCCTTTCCGGATCAGCCGTCGTCCAACCTGCCAGAAATCAGACGTCACTAGTCAGCCTTAATTTACCTCCACCCTACGCATGTGCTGCAACCGAATACCGCAGAATTGGCTCATGCGCCAGCTTGGCATATGGAAGGAAAACATATTATTACCCCGTATCAGGATAAGCCCCAAAATGGCACCCGCGCAGTGTAGCGTACCCTCGCCTTCTGCACACGCATTCTCCACATAACGGTTGACTGTAGATGTGGTTGTCGCCCACAGCGCCAAATATCAGCAGCGGCATGCTTACATTCAAGTTGCCATCTCAATAAATGCCATTTGAAATTCTGAATACAGTGAGTACAGCCTTGACCTGTGTCCCGTCCTTTTCTCCATCCTAAATGACGGTCACAGGCATCAGTCCCAGGAACTGTGCGCAGGATGCCCTACCATGTAAAACCCTTGAAAACCCCTTCAATCACAACAAACCATCCAGTGGTTCTTCAATCAAATCTACCTGAATACCCTGAAAATTGCGCCTGTCCACAGTTTGACGAAAAAAACCTGGTCATCTATTTACACTGGCACCACTGCACAGGCATAAATAGCTTTATCGAAGACTTCGCCACCCAGTTCACCCGGTCGGGACGAGCACCCCGGCGCAGAAACATTTCTAACCGGTTGAATATCAGTCAAAACAACACATAAAATCAGAGGTCGAGCTATTAAAGTATCGGCAACGGAGGACGAAAAAAGAGTAACAGGATATCCATACTTGCGAATGCGTGAATATTCGACAGGCATGGAAACACAGCTGGCACACGCCTATAAACATTTGACAAGTAATGAAATTATTGTAACCTACGCCAGAATCGACAGTTATTTGATTTCCTTAGTTAAGAGCGAAACCGGACCCCATTCACAGTGAAATACTACAGTTACCGCAGAATGAATAACTGATGGCTACCACCAACCCTACAGTTCACCTCAGCGGTCTGGCGCGCAGATTGGTCATGGACGGCCTGATAGGCGAAGCGGAAGCCATTAAGGCGCACGAAACTGCCCTGAAAAAGCGTGTGCACTTCGTAACCCACCTGGTCGAAAACAAGATCCTCAAAAGCAGCGATATTGCGTGGTCCGGCTCACAGGAGTTTGGCGTACCCCTGATTGACCTGAAGTCCATGGATATGGAAACCGCACCGCTCAAGATGGTCAGTGAAAAGCTGATCCAGCAGCATAATGCCCTGCCACTCTTCAAGCGCGGGAATCGGCTGTATATAGCGGTATCCGACCCAACCAACCTAGGCGCAATTGACGAGTTCAAGTTTCACACCGGAATCAACACCGAAGCCATCCTGGTTGAAGAGGTACAGCTGCGCAAGGCGACAGAAAAGGCGCTAGAAGCACTCGACACGACCATGTCGGAGCTCATGGATGCCGACCTTGAAAATATCGATATCGGTTCCGGGGATAGTGACAACAAAGATGGTGACATCAGCGAATCCGATATCGACGACACCCCGGTCGTTCGCTTTGTCAACAAGGTGCTGCTGGATGCCATCAACTCTGGAGCTTCCGATATCCACCTGGAACCCTATGAAAAGGAATTCCGTGTCCGCTTCCGGCAGGACGGTGTGCTCCACGAAATCACATCCCCGCCCCGGTCGCTGGCCATGCGCATCATTGCGCGACTCAAGGTAATGAGCCGCATGAATATCGCAGAGCGACGCATCCCCCAGGACGGCCGCATCAAGATGAATCTGTCGCGCAATCGTTCCATTGACTTCCGAGTCAATACTCTGCCCACCCTTTACGGAGAAAAGGTGGTACTGCGTATTCTGGACGGGGGCGCGGCAACGATTGGCATTGACATGCTGGGCTTCGAGCCAGAACAGAAAGAACTCTTTATCAAGGCAATCAACAAGCCCTATGGCATGGTGCTGGTCACCGGCCCCACCGGCAGCGGCAAGACGGTCTCGCTCTATACCGGTCTGAACATGCTTAACACCCCGGACCGCAACATTTCCACCTGTGAAGACCCTGTTGAAATTAATATGATGGGTGTCAACCAGGTCAACGTAAATAACAAGGCAGGGCTGGACTTCTCGGTCGCACTGCGCGCTTTCCTGCGTCAGGATCCGGACATCATCATGGTTGGCGAGATTCGCGACCTGGAGACAGCGGAAATCGCCGTCAAGGCGGCACAGACCGGACACCTGGTGCTCTCGACGCTGCATACCAACGACGCGCCACAAACACTGTCGCGCCTCGCAAACATGGGGGTCCCCCCGTACAACATTGCATCAGCGGTTCACCTTATCATGGCCCAGCGCCTGGCAAGACGTCTCTGCAACAAGTGCAAGAAGCAACTCGACATCCCCGAGGATGCGTTGATCATTGCGGGCTTCAGGGAAGACCAGGTCAAGGGACTCAAGATATTCGGCCCCGTCGGATGTGAAAGCTGCACCGGTGGTTACAAGGGCCGGGTCGGCATCTACCAGGTCATGCCGGTATCAGAAGAAATGGGGCGCCTGATCATGGAAGGGGGCAACTCCATGCAACTCGAGGAACAGGCACGCAGGGAAGGTGTTGCAGATCTCAGGGAGTCGGGGCTAAAGAAAGTCGCGGCTGGACTTATCAGCCTGGAAGAAGTGGATCGAGTTACCAAGGACTAAATCATGGCGGAAAAAGTACTCAAGCAACCGGAAATTTTCATCTGGACAGGCACCGACAAGCGCGGCGTTCGTGTCAAGGGTCAGACCCGGGGAACCAACCCTGCCCTGATCAAGGCCGATCTGCGCAAGCAGGGTATCAAGCCCCTGAAGGTCAAGAAGCAAAGCGTGCTCTTCAAGAAAACCGCCAAAAGGAAGATCGTTCCGAAAGATCTCGCTGTATTTTTCCGCCAGCTGGCCACCATGATGTCAGCAGGCGTACCGCTCGTGCAGGCATTCGAGATCATCGGGCGTGGCCATGAAAATGAAGGTATGCGGGACCTGATTCTCAAGATCAAGGCCGAGGTCGAATCGGGCACCAGCCTGTCGGAATCCCTGGCCAAGCATCCGCTACATTTTGACAATCTTGTCATTAGCCTGGTGAGTGCTGGCGAGCATGCCGGTGTCCTTGAGGTGTTGCTGGACAAGATCGCCACCTACAAGGAAAAGACGGAATATCTGAAGGCCAAGATCAAGAAAGCAATGTTCTACCCGACGGCGGTCATCATTGTTGCCATCATTGTCACCGCAATCCTGCTCATTTTCGTGGTACCCCAGTTCGAGGAGCTGTTCAGCAATTTTGGTGCCGACCTGCCTGCCTTTACCCGGGTCGTGGTCAACCTGTCGGAGTTCATGCAATCATACTGGTGGATTGTTTTCGGTATTATTGGTGGCGCTGTCGTTGGTTTCATGCAAGCGAAAAAACGCTCGCGCAGCTTCGGCCGTGCACTCGACAGACTGATACTCAAGCTGCCGATTATTGGTATCATCATGCACAAGGCCGCAGTGGCCCGTTATGCCCGCACCCTGGCAACCATGTTCGCCGCAGGCGTGCCACTGGTTGAGGCCCTGGAATCCGTCTCCGGTGCAACAGGCAACGTGGTTTACTCCGACGCCGTTCTCATGATCCGCGATAGTGTTGCCACCGGCCAACAGCTGACATTCGCCATGAACCAGACGGGGTTGTTCCCGAATATGGTGGAGCAGATGGTTGCGATCGGCGAGGAATCCGGTTCACTGGACTCCATGCTGAGCAAGGTCGCGGACTTCTATGAGCAGGAAGTCGATGATGCAGTGGATGCGCTGAGCAGCCTGCTCGAGCCGTTGATCATGTCAATACTTGGTATCCTGATTGGCAGCCTTGTTGTCGCGATGTATCTCCCGATCTTCAAGATGGGCGCAGCCATCTAGCTAAATCAGAACCCGCGGTGCCGACTCTGGCCGCGGGTAACCAGGCGCGACCGGAAACTTCTGTGGACTGAGCCCACTGCAACCGGTTGACTGGAATGCAAGCACAGGTGTGCAAAGGCCAGCCGGGACTGGTAATGCTGCGTGGCAGGCGGCACCACGGCAGATTGCAGCAAACCCCATGATTTCAAACCACGATGCAGTGATCTGCCAGGCACCTGTGATGATTTCGCAAAAAATGCATACCCCCGCTGCCCACTGCAAACCGGCAACGCCACGCATCCAGATCCAGAAATAGATCATGGAAGCCCTGCAACTGCTTGAAACCTCGCTACCTTTCCTGCTGCTTGCCGCAGGGTTGCTGGGACTGATGGTCGGCAGCTTTCTGAATGTTGTCATATACCGGTTACCTCTGATGATGGAGCAGGCCCTGTATCGGGAATGCCAAGAATGCCTTGGAACACCTGCCACTGACACCGGCATCCCGGAGCACTTCAACCTGCTCACCCCCGCATCCCGTTGCCCTGCCTGCGGTCATCATATCCGCTGGATAGAAAACATCCCGGTAATCAGCTTCCTGTTTCTTCGTGGCAAGTGTGCTGAATGCGGCACCGCAATAACCTGGCGTTATCCCGCCGTAGAAACCATCACCGCGATACTTTCCACAACCGCTGCACTTCATTTTGGATACAGTATGCAATTGCTTGCAGCACTTGTGTTTACCTGGGCGATGGTTCCCCTGTTTCTTATTGATTTTGACCGGCAGATACTACCGGACACTATTACGCTGCCGCTGCTGTGGCTGGGGTTGTTTTGCAGTCTGAACGGCATATTCATAGACAGCCACGCAAGCATTACCGGGGCCGCCGCCGGGTATTTGTCTCTGTGGCTGATTTACCATCTGTTCAGACTGGCCACAGGGAAGGAAGGGATGGGATACGGGGACTTCAAACTGCTCGGTGCGATTGGGGCATGGGTAGGATGGCAATCCCTGCCGCTGGTGATCCTGTTTTCATCGGTTGTCGGCGCCGCCATTGGCATAACACTAATTCTTGCGAAAGGGCGTGATCATAACCAGCCCATGCCATTCGGACCCTTCCTCGCCGCAGCAGGCTGGATCACCCTGCTCTGGGGCAATGACATCATGGCCCTGTACCTGAATTAACCGGCTTGTGAACAACGCCGGCAGCACTGCAGATACCCGCCCTGAAAGCAGCAGACGCCCACTGGTGGTAGGACTGACTGGTGGTATCGGCAGCGGAAAGTCAACCGTGTCCGCCGTATTCGAATCTCTGGGCATTCCGGTCATTGATGCAGATCAACTGGCTCACCAGTTGGTAGAACCCGGGCAACCCGCCCTTGATGAAATCAGGAACACCTTCGGAGAAGGTTGTATCACGCCTGATGGCCGTCTCGATCGCATATTCATCCGCCAGAGGGTGTTCTCGAATAATGAAGAAAAACATAAGCTTGAATCCATACTTCACCCGAAAATCCGCAGCAGTATCCTCACCTGGATTGCCGCACTGGATTCACCCTATTGCATCGTCGTCATCCCGCTGCTGCTGGAAACCGGACAAACCGACCTGGTTGACAGGATACTTGTTGTGGATGCAAGCGAAAATGAACAACTCAAACGGGTTGCCGCCAGAGACAGGCTGACAGACAATGTCATCCTTGCCATTATGGATGCACAGGCAGACCGTGAAACCCGCCTCGCGGCCGCGGATGATATCATTGAAAACAGCAGTGACAAGGCGTCACTGGAGTCTCAGGTCAAGGCATTGCACAGCTATTATCTGGAAATCTCTCATGACGACTAGACCGGGCGGTTCATTTGCGAACCCGCAGCACCTGGGGGACAATGATGACTACATGGTAACAACCTCAAACGATTCGCCACTTCCCGTGCCGAAAAAGATACTCTATGAGCAGCCATTGAATGAGCGTGTCAGGACATTCCTGCGTCTCGAATACCTGTTCAAACAGGCCGCGCATCACCTGAGCTGCGATACCGAGTGGGACAGCCGCGCAACGCTCACCTGCATACTCGACATCCTGGCGATATTCGGCAATACCAACCTGAAATCGGAAGTACTCAAGGAACTGGAACGCCATGCCACCAACCTGAAACGCCACGAGCAGAATCCTGATATTGATCATTCCCACCTGCATAGCCTGCTGGAGAAGATCACTACACACATAGACAGCATGCACCAGATAAACGGGCAGATTGCAGGCGAACTGAAAAGCAGTGAATTCCTCCTGAGCATTCGCCAGCGCAGCGCGATACCCGGCGGCACCTGCGATTTCGACCTGCCAGCGTTTCACTACTGGCTGAAGCAACCTGCCAAGGCCCGCACCCGAGACCTCGCCTTCTGGCTGGGCAACTTCGACGAAATCGGCCAGTCGATCCAGCTGATCCTGTCGTTGACTCGTGACAGCACCCCCATGAAGCCGACCCTGGCACAGGGTGGCGTTTTTCAACGCAGCCTGGACCCAAACCTGCCCTTTCAGCTGGTCAGAATTGCATTACCTGCCGGGCTGCCCTATTACGCCGAACTGAGCGGTGGCAGGCATCGGATCACAGTACGTTTCCTGCAATTCTCGATCGCCGGTGACCGCTCGCAGCAAACAGACCAGGACGTTGCATTCGACCTTGCCTGCTGTGTGATCTAGCCCCGTCTTCAGCTATGAATAACAGGAAATCCGGACCGACTTTTGTTGCATGCCCGACCTGCGCAAAAGCCGTCGAATGGACTGACGAGCAACGCTGGCGTCCGTTCTGCAGTGAACGCTGCAAGCTGGTCGACCTCGGCAGCTGGCTTGACGAAAGTCACCGTATCCCGGGGGAAGAGCCGGCTTCACTACCAGACGAACAGGATATTCATAACCTGTAAAATCGCCGCGCGGCTGTCGTGAATACAGGACCGGACAAGGCGAAGCATCCCTCAGCAGGCGGCCTCAGTTCACACCCATAGTCCGCGAATCGCCGCAATACCCTGAGCGCCGCATTGCCAGACCGACTCAATATCAGATTTCTGCATGCCACCCAATGCATACGCCGGCATAGCGGCAGCGTCACACAACAACCGTAAACCATCCAGGCCTAACGCAGGGGTACCGGGATGACTTGCCGTCTCGCGTATCGGTGACACGACAATAAAGTCCAGGCCAAGCCTGCCCGCATGGGCCACCTCCTCAAGGTTGTGGCAGGAAGCGGCTACCAGGTAGCCGTAATCCAGCGGCCGCCGCTTCAGCTCCATCAGGCGACGTCCTGTCAGGTGCACACCCTGCGCACCCAGCCCGGGCACAAGCTGCGGCGCGCAATTCAGCAACAGCCGGACGTTCGCAGGCCTGCACAATTTCGCCGCAGCAAGCACCAGTTGCCGGTAGTCTTCCACTGCCAGCTGCTTTGCCCTGAGCTGTACCAGTGAAATACCGCGTTCGATTCCACACTCAAGCACCTCGAGAAAGCCGGATGTATCACTATCCGGCTCGGGAGTTATCAGATACCTGTCCGGCAATTGCAAGGCCTGGATGATCGGGATATTCGCGGCAGGGAAGGCAAATTCACCCAGGTCGTTAAGCGCTACCCATTCGAGCGGCTGACCCTCCCGGCCCATCGGAATACCCGCGAAATCCTCCACGCGCCAGACATCCAGCAAGACTGATTTATCCGGGTAATCGTGTCGCACCTGAATCAGTTGGCGAGCGGCACCGACCTTGATGCCAAGCTCCTCCAGCAACTCACGCTCCAGGGCCTGTCCTGGAGATTCCCCCTGTTCCAGTTTGCCTCCCGGGAATTCCCACAGCCCGCCCTGATGCACATGAGCCGGTCTCTGCGCTATCAGGACCCTGCCTCGTGCATCAGAAATCGCTGCCGCTGCAACATGAATACGCTTCATTTCAAACACAACGGGCGAACCCGTAAGGCATACCCACCGCCAGGGTATTCATGCTGATACCAGCCGTTTCCTGCATCCAGCCCGGCCAGCAACCGGGTGTTGAGACAGCGTATCTCAGGTGCGATACTCGGCATTGATCCTGACATAGTCATAGGACAGGTCACAGGTCCAGACCACCTCGCAACAGGAACCGCGACCGAGTTCGACTCGAATGGCCAACTCGTCACGCGCCATGACTTGCTGGCCGGCCGCCTCGGTATAATCGCTTGCCCTCGCGCCTTCTCGGACAATGCAGACGTCGTCCAGATATATCGCGACAACCTCAATTTCGAGGTCGGGCAGTCCGGCGCGACCTACGGCCGCAAGAATTCGCCCCCAGTTGGGATCACCGGCAAACAGGGCTGTTTTTACCAGCGGGGAGTGGGCAATGGTATACGCAACCTGCAGACACTCCGCGGAACTGGCCCCACCCTCGACGGCAACCGTTACAAAACGGGTTGCACCTTCACCATCGCGGATGATCGCCTGCGCAAGTTCGATACAGACACCGGTTATGGCCTCGCAAAAGGCCTTGTAGCCAGTGCCACCCGGCTGCAGAACAGGCGAAGGGCTGGTAGCGGTTGCCACCAAAACGCAGGCATCGTTGGTCGAGGTATCACCATCCACGGTGATCCGGTTAAACGACTTCTCCACGGCGGCAGACAGACATTGCTGCAGCGCGCCGGGCTCGATGCACGCATCAGTGGCGATGAACGCCAGCATGGTCGCCATAGCCGGCCGAATCATGCCGGAGCCCTTGGCAATGCCGGTTACCGTGATAATCTCATCGCCAATCCTGATCTGCCTGGACGCCCCCTTGGGTACGGTATCAGTGGTAAGTATGCCGTCTGCTGCCGCAGCCCAGCCATTTTCATCGAGACTTGCCAGGGCCGTCGGCAGGGCTGCACAAATTTTCTCCACCGGCAGGGGTTCACCGATCACGCCGGTGGAAAACGGCAGCACCGCAGCGGATGAACAGCCGGCATGTTGTGCCAGACCTTCGCAGCACAGTCGGGCATCTCGAATCCCCTGCTCTCCGGTACCGGCATTGGCATTCCCGGTATTTATCACGAAGTAGGACGGCTGTCCCTGTGCCAGGTATTCGCGCGCGACCGTGACGGGTGCGGCGCAAAAAGCATTGCGGGTAAACACCGCCGCGCAACGGGCACCCTCGGCAAGCGCCATAATGACCAGATCCGTCCTGTCCGGGCGCTTGATGCCTGCAGCTGCTGTGCCGAGCCGGAAACCCGGCACCGGAAACATTTCAGGCAGGTTCTGTTTTTGCAGCGTCATTGAAAACCACCGGCCGCATGAGTCCGACTGGACCGCTCGACAAGGACAGGACTGTGTTCAGCTCAGCTTGCCGTGGCAATGCTTGTATTTCTTGCCGGAACCGCAGGGACAGGGTTCATTGCGCCCGACCTTGCGGCCCTGACGCGTAAAGGGTGTGTGCTGCTGGGCATCGTCCGCGGCAGCATCCGCGGCTTCCTCGCCCATGGCATTCACCTCGGCATGCTGGTATTTCACCTGGGTGCTGCTGCGGCGCTGCTGCTCAACGGCCTCGACATCCGATTCCGCACGCACCTGCACCTTGGAGAGAATACTGACAACCTCATGCTTGATACGATCAAGCATGGTTCCAAACATCTGGAAAGCTTCCTTCTTGTACTCCTGTTTCGGGTCCTTCTGTGCATAGCCGCGCAGCCCGATACCCTGTCTCAGGTAATCCATTGCACCGAGGTGCTCCTTCCACGCGGCATCCAGAACCTGCAGCATGACCGCCTTTTCAAAATGTCTGACAACCTCGGTACCTGCCTGCGCCTCTTTTTCACGGTATGCTGCGACCATGCTGTCGAGGATGCGTTCCCGCAGTGTCTCCTCGTGCAGGTCATGATCTTGTTCCAGCCAGCTGGCAATCGGCAGCTCTATCGCGTATTCCATGGCAAGCGATTCTTCCAGACCCGACACATTCCATTGCTCTTCCAGCGTACCCGGCGGAATGTACTGGCTGATATGCGCATTGACCACATCTTCACGGATTGCATCGATGGTATCGGAAATATCATCCGTTTCCATCAGCTCGTTACGCTGTTCGTAGACCACCTTGCGCTGATCGTTGGCAACATCATCGAACTCGAGCAGGGTCTTGCGAATATTGTAGTTATGCGCCTCGACCTTGCGTTGCGCATTCTCGATGGCCTTGGTAACCCAGGGGTGCTCGATGGCCTCGCCCTTTTCCATGCCCAGCTTCTGCATCAGGCCCGCCACACGATCGGATGCGAAGATGCGCATCAGGTTGTCCTTGAGTGACAGGTAAAAACGGCTGGAACCCGGGTCGCCCTGGCGTCCGGCACGTCCACGCAACTGGTTGTCGACACGCCGTGACTCATGTCTTTCAGTCCCGATGATATGCAGTCCGCCTGCCGCGATCACCTGTTGGTGGCGCTGCTTCCAGTCAAACCTGACTTTTTCCAGGGTCGACTCGTCAGGATTTTCAAGGCCCTCGATCTCTGCCTGCAGGCTGCCGCCCAGCACGATATCGGTACCGCGGCCGGCCATATTGGTCGCGATGGTAACGTTTCCGGGACGCCCGGCCTGAGCGACGATATGGGCCTCTTTCTCGTGCTGCTTGGCATTGAGAACGGCATGCTTGATGCCGGTCTTCTTCAGCAGGCTCGACAGGTACTCCGAGGTTTCCACGGATGCCGTGCCGACCAGTACCGGCTGGCCACGCTGCTGGCAGTCCCGCACATCCTCCATGATAGCCTCGAACTTCTCTTCCTGGCTCAGGTACACCAGGTCACCCTTGTCATTCCTGATCATCGGGTTGTGGGTCGGTATGACAACCACTTCCAGTCCGTAGATCTGCTGCAGTTCGAACGCTTCGGTATCAGCCGTTCCGGTCATTCCAGAGAGTTTCTCGTAGGTCCGGAAATAATTCTGGAAGGTGATGGACGCAAGAGTCTGGTTTTCATTCTGGATCGGCACGCCCTCTTTCGCCTCGACCGCCTGATGCAGTCCTTCAGACCAGCGCCGTCCCGGCATGGTACGGCCGGTGAATTCATCGACAATCACGATTTTGCCGTCCTGAACGATGTAATCCACATCCTTCTGGAACAGCAGGTGTGCGCGCATGGCAGCGTTGAGGTGGTGCATCAGGTTGAGGTTGCCCGCGTCGTACAGGCTCTCTCCTTCTCTCAGAAGTCCCTTGCGGGTAAGCAGGTCCTCGACGTGCTCATGGCCTGCCTCGGTGAGAAATATCTGCTTGTGCTTTTCCTCGAGGGTGTAATCACCCGGGCCGCCTTCTTCTTCCTGCAGGCTCAGGTCGGGTATCAGCGCATTGATCTTGAGATACAGGTCGGAGCGCTCATCCATCGGGCCGGAGATAATCAGCGGAGTCCGCGCCTCGTCGATGAGAATGGAATCGACTTCGTCGATAACGGCAAAGCAGCGTCCCCGCTGGACCCTCTCCCTTGCGGTGAACGCCATGTTGTCACGCAGGTAGTCAAAACCGAATTCGTTGTTGGTACCGTAGGTGATATTCGCCTGGTAGGCTGCCTGCTTTTCGTCGTAGGGCTGCCCGGACACCGTAACACCGGTTGTCATCCCCAGGAATTCGAATACCTTGCCCATCCAGCCGGCGTCACGCCTTGCAAGGTAATCGTTGACCGTAATGATGTGCACGCCCTTGCCTGTCAGCGCATTCAGGTAGGCCGGAAGGGTTGCTACCAGGGTCTTGCCCTCACCGGTGCGCATCTCTGCAATCTTGCCTTCATGCAGCACTATACCGCCGATGAGCTGCACATCGAAATGACGCAGGCCGAGCACCCGGCGCGCGGCCTCGCGCACGGTTGCGAAGACCTCGGGCAAAATATCATCCAGCGTCTGTCCGTCTGCAAGACGCTTGCGGAATTCATCGGTCCGGGCACGCAGCTCAGCGTCAGACAGGGCTTTGGCCGCGTCTTCCAGTTCATTGATGCGGGTTACCACCCGGGACATGCGTTTCAGTTGGCGGTCATTGCGACTGCCGAACATCTTGCGAAAAATATTAAGCGCCATGAATTTCCTGAGGACGTAGTGAAAAAGTAAGTGGGGGATAATACCGCAAGTGCCTGCAAATTAGCAGGTGGAAGGGGTCACCGGGTCCTGCCGGGCCAGGGCACCCTGGACGTGTTGTACACCCCGGCTGAAAACCGGGTTAGTCACCGATATACTTCGCAGGGTTGACGGTCTTGCCGTCACGCATAACCTCGAAATGCACGTGCGGCCCGGTCGAACGACCGGTTGACCCCATCAGCGCAATCTGCTGCCCCTTCCTGACGGTATCACCGACCTTGACCAGATGCCTTTGATTGTGTCCATAGCGGGTCACATAGCCATTCCCGTGACTGACCTCAATCATATTTCCGTAACCGGAACGCTCCCCCGCCCAGGTAACCACGCCATCACCCACCACGAACACCTCGGAACCTTTCTTGCCGGCAAAGTCCAGCCCCTTGTGGAATTCCTGCTTGCCGGTGAATGGATCGTTGCGTTTGCCGTATTTTGAAGACAGCCAGCCGTCTTCGACAGGCCGTCCGGACGGCATGACACGGTCACTGAGACTCCTGCTCATCAGCAAGGTTTCCAGAACTGACAGCTTCTGCTCCCGGTCGTTTATCCCCGCATCCAGCTCATCCAGCATGGTGAGGAAATCCGGGTAAGTCACGGACTCGGTGGAGACGGCACTTCCAGGGCCGCCAACCGCGGGCTCGGCATCGAAGTCAAACTCGTCCTTATCCAGATTCCCCTGGATGACGAGACGCTCGCCGAGCGCATTCAGGCGCAGCATCTGGGCTTGCATTTGGCCCAGGCGCAGGGCAAGTGCGTCAAGGTCCGCCTGTGCACTGAGACGCACCTCGGCTATCTCGGACTGCTGTCCGCGGACGCTATCCTGCCAGTCGGCAAGATAATCCGTCCCCGTCTGTCCAAGCCGGGTACCGGCGTACAAGGCAACTGCCAGCAGGATGGCGAGGCCGGCGACCAGCTGGAGAACAAAACGCACAGGGTTGATCTCGAAGCTCCAGACCTGTCCACGCCGGTTTGTGAATAGTATGATGTTCATAGCCAAGACCTGTTTTTATGTCATGAACCAACCCTTGAAAATCAATAAACTGCTCGGAACGGGTCGTCTTGCCGACCTGCTCGCCCGTTCCAGGGAGCTGAGGAAAATGGACATCCTGCTGGCTGAATTGCTGCCAGCCCCTTTGAATGCACACTGCCGGATCCTCAGCATCAGGAATACCATCCTGGTATTGGCTGCCGATTCACCTGTCTGGGCTGCGCGCCTGCGCTTCCATGCTCCGCAGCTGGCAAAACAACTTGCACAGCATTTGCCTGCGAAACGCCACACAATCCATGTACGTGTTCGCCCGCCGGAAACACCCCTGCCGCGGCAAACTCACAAACCGGTCATTCGACCGGGCAGACAAGGCATTGCAGCACTGCGACAGGCCGCACAGACTGTATCGGACCCTGAGCTGAAAACTGCACTGCTGAGGCTTGCCAACCGGGACCGGGGCCACTGAGTCCAAAGACACAGTGCCAGACCCGGGAAAGGAATCAGATCAGTTGGCGGGAACTGGCTGCAGAAAAGAAATCGGCGCTTCTTTGACGTCCTCGAACGTCACTTCTTCCCAGGCAGACTCGTCTGCCATCAGTGCGCGCAGCAACTTGTTGTTGAGCGCATGACCCGATTTGAAGCCTGTGAAGGCTCCGATCAGGCTATGACCAAGGAGGTACAGGTCACCGATGGCATCAAGAATCTTGTGCTTTACGAATTCATCCCGGTACCGCAGTCCATCTTCATTCAGCACCCGGTAATCATCCAGCACCACGGCGTTATCCAGACTGCCACCGAGCGCCAGGTGGTGCTCGCGCAACTGCTCGATTTCGCGCATGAAACCAAAGGTGCGCGCCCGGCTGACTTCCTTGACGAAGGAGGTCGTTGAAAAATCGATCTCCGAATGCTGGGTATTCGACTTGAATATCGGGTGGTTAAACTCTATGGTGAATCCTACCTTGAAGCCGTCGAACGGCTCGAAGCGGGCGATCTTGTCTCCATCCTGGACCATGACGGGGTGTTTGATGCGGATAAATCGCTTGGGCGCGTTCTGCTCTTCGATGCCGGCTGACTGTATCAGAAACACGAAGGGGCCGGCGCTGCCATCCATGATCGGCACTTCTGCCGCACTCAGGTCGATATAGGCATTATCGATGCCCAGCCCGGCCATGGCCGACAGCAGGTGCTCCACCGTGGATATCCGGACCCCGTCACTGACCAGGGTAGTGGAAAGCCGGGTATCGCCGACATTCTCGGGTCGCGCTGCTATCTGGACGACATGCTCCAGATCGACGCGACAGAAGACGATACCGGTGTCGACCGGTGCCGGTCGCAGCGTCAGGTAGATCTTCTCGCCCGTGTGCAAACCTACACCGGTGGCGCGAATCACATTTTTAAGAGTACGTTGCCGAATCATGGCTTCATTGATCCTCTCATTGCAGCCGAAAATTTTCAGACAAGTACCAGAAAGCCGCAGGGATATTAGCACACCAATACTTGACTGTATAGCACAAACAACAAGTGCGGCATAAATACAACAAAAACGAATCCGCTATCATTTATATTATTAATTCATACATAAGAACCCCGAATCTCATTGTCGCAATAAAACAACTCCTGGCTGCAACGCAGCCAGGATTTATCAGCCTCATGCGCGATAATCGCAGGGACTAGTCAGCCTGCCGCCGCAGAAACGCAGGAATGTCCAGGTAGTCCATATCTTCCGCGGAATTACCACCGGCCGCCTGCGCCCGCTGTGCCGCCTTGCTCTTGTTGCGCAGAACAGTGGGGCGATCGTAGTCCTCGGCACCGGTCGCAGTGCGGTTGACCTGGACCAGCGCCGGCTTCTCGGTGGTCACCTGCCTGGGTGCATTTCCAAGACCGGTGGCAACCACGGTGACACGCAATTCATCCCGCATATCCGGGTCGATCACGGTACCCACCACCACCGTGGCATTCTCGGAGGCAAAAGCCTTGATGGTGTTGCCGACCTCCTCGAATTCCCCGATCGCCATATCCATGCCCGCGGTCACGTTGACCAGGATGCCATTGGCCCCCATCAGGTCGATATCTTCCAGCAACGGGCTGGCAACAGCCGCCTCGGCAGCCTCGCGAGCACGATCCTCGCCCTTGGCGGTACCGGAACCCATCATAGCCATACCCATTTCCGACATTACCGTCCTGACATCCGCGAAGTCGACATTGATCAGACCCGGACGGGTGATCAGCTCCGCGATGCCCTGCACCGCACCCAGCAGCACGTCGTTTGCCGAACGGAAGGCATCCAGCAGGCTGATCTGCTTGCCGAGAACCAGCTGCAGTTTTTCATTCGGGATGGTGATCAGCGAGTCCACATACTGGCTCAGTTCCTTGATGCCGTTGTGTGCGACATGCAGACGCCGGCTGCCCTCGAAGGTAAACGGCTTGGTCACGACGGCAACTGTCAGGATACCGAGTTCCTTGGCAACCTGGGCCACAACCGGCGCAGCTCCGGTACCGGTACCGCCACCCATACCTGCGGTGATAAACAGCATGTCCGCACCCTCGATGACTTCGGCAATGCGTTCACGGTCATCATGTGCCGCCTGCCGCCCGATATCGGGGTTGGCACCGGCG
>Ga0210064_1000570_pt1 | contig 17329 bp, 14 predicted proteins | sample Muzzi_CordC_D2_FD_185531 | JGI IMG/M metagenome (GOLD analysis project Ga0210064, IMG submission 185531) | Wetland microbial communities from San Francisco Bay, California, USA, that impact long-term carbon sequestration - Muzzi_CordC_D2 (SPAdes) | ecosystem: Environmental > Aquatic > Marine >...
TCTGGTTTGGGTTTGCAGTTTTTCAATCCACGAACCCATAATTCACGGCGGACGCCGGATGTCCCGGCTGGGTACGGCGCGCGGATTTCGGTGTCAGCCGGATTTGTTGACAGTAGGAGTGCCTATGAAGTTTCACGGCAGGGTCCTGCCGGCCGTGCTGCTGGCCATGCTGGCGGCTGCAGCCGTGTTTTTCGCCTTCGTGCCCGGTGAAGTGGCCAGGCAGAAAAACCCGGTGGCAGTGCTGCCGCCATATTCCGTATCCGCTGCCGCCACCAGCCTGCACCGGCAGTTGTTCATCGCCGACCTGCACGCCGATACCCTGTTGTGGGGGCGTGACCTGCTGGCGCACGGCCGGTCCGGGCATGTCGATTTGCCACGCATGCTACTGGGGAATGTCGGCCTGCAGACCTTCTCCGTGGTGACGCAAGTCCCTGCCGGAATCAATTACACCCGTAATGCCAGCGATGCCGCCGACATTATCACCCCGCTGGTGATTGCGCAGCGCTGGCCGCTGCGCACCTGGGGCAGCACTCTTGAGCGCGCCCTCTATCAGGCCGGGAGGCTGCACGGTTTCGCCGCCGGCTCGAACGGGCAGCTGCAGCTGATCGAGTCCGGTACCGACCTGGAGCGGTTGCTGGCGGCACGGGCCGGCGGGCAGGCTGTCAGTGGTGGCCTGCTGGCCATCGAGGGGGCACAGAGTCTCGAAGGTGAACTCGGGAACCTGGATGTGCTTTATAAGGCCGGTTTCCGCATGCTCGGGCTGGTGCATTTTTTCGACAATGCGGTCGGCGGGTCGGTGCATGGCGAGCACCGGAGCGGGCTGAGCGAGTTCGGGCATGCAGTGCTGCGGCGCGCGGAACAGCTCGGCATGCTGATTGATGTGGCGCATGCCTCGACCGCGCTGGTCGATGACGTGCTGGCGCAGGCAACGCGGCCCGTGCTGAGTTCGCACGGCGGGGTGCGTGGCACCTGTGACAACCATCGCAACCTGTCGGACGCCCAGGTGCGCGCCATTGCGGCAAGCGGCGGGGTGATCGGCATCGGCTTCTGGCCGCGTGCGACCTGTGGCGAGGATGTTGCCGCCATCATGCGGGCACTGCGTTACGCCGTCGACCTGGTCGGCGTCGATCACGTCGCGCTGGGTTCGGATTTCGATGGCGCGGTGCAGGTGCCATTCGATGTCAGTGGTCTACCGCTGCTTACCGGGGCGCTGCTACAGGCTGGCTTCACTGCCACGGATATTGAAAAGCTCATGGGGGGCAATGTGCTCCGCGTTCTGCAGGCCGTGTTGCCTGCCGGGTAGACGACGGTCCCGGGATTTCGGAACGATGCACGCACCGCGATCCTGATTGCCTGCCTGTGCGGCCTGCTGTTGCGGAGCGGATCTGCCGGGGCGGTAAACAGTCCCCTGCAATGTGCCGGATTATTATTTTCTGTCAGTGTCCGGCATGGCGCGCTTCGGCATCGCCGATATGCAGGGCCCGGCGGGATACCCCGCCACGGGCTGGCCGGTTTCGTAATGGACAGTGATGCAGCGCACCAGCCCGCTGCGCAAAATGTCGGCAGCCTCAAACTCGTGGATATACACCCCATTCAGTCCGGCCAGCCTGCTGGCAGCGTCCACCAGACCTGAACCGCTGCCGAGGTCCGACTGCCGCGTGTCACCGTTGATACTCACGCGGGAATTCTCCCCGATACGGGTCAGGAGTATCTTCAGCTGCAGCCGGGTGCAGCCGGCATGCCATCAGGCGACCGGCTGCTATACTGGCGCCCGCGGTCGGGTGGTGTACCCGTCAAGCAGGAGAGTTTCCATGCGACAGATTCGTTTACACGCCGACAGCGACTGGTGCCATTTCTGCGGTCGTCAGGATGAGCACGAGGTCGACGTGTACTATCCCGCCGACGCCCGGCAGGCCGGCAGCTGCACGCCCAACACGCAGTACGTGCGGGTGTGCCGCGACTGCGTCGGCGCCATGCAGCAGCTGGTGGATGCCGTGTCGGGCTGACACGCCTGCAACGCCGCAGCCCTGTTGCGGCGGCCTCAGGGGAACAGCTGTGCGGCCAGCAGGTACAGCAGCAGGGCCGCCAGCACCACCACAGTGAATCCGAACTGAATTGCCAGCAGGGTTGCGGTTACGGCACTCAGCACGGAGGCGCAGCCGTTGATGCCCCAGGCCCAGGGAATGAATTCGGGCGCCTTCAAACCGACCTGCGACAGCCCCAGCGGAAACGGCATGCCCATGCAGAAAGCCAGCGGTGCGATCAGCAGCGTGCTGATGGCGACGCGCGCGGTCATGCCCAGCGGGATCAGCTGGTCGAACAGCGGGCTCAGCAACTGGGTATAGGCACCGCCCAGCACAGCGATCAGCAACACGCCGTAGCGGACCGCCCGGGCGGTGGCCGCGCCGTCCTGTGGCAGGCGTGCCGTCCAGGCGCTGCCCAGTCCCGCAAACACGAGGAATGCCGCCAGTACTGTCGCCACGGCGTATAGCGGGTGATGCAGGAACAGGATGAATTTCTGCATGAAGGCGATCTCGATAAACAGGAAGGCCAGCCCGATCGCAAAAAAATAGCCCGCCATGCGCCAGCGGCTGGCGGCGACAGCGGTGTTTGCCGTGCGGCGCCGCAGCACCGCCAGTGGCAGCAGGATCAGCACCAGGCTGAGCAGCAGTGCCTGCAGCAGCGTGGCGACCAGCACCAGGTAGCCAGCCTCCAGCAGGGGCAGGCCGCCGGTGCCGCGCAGGGCAAGGATCTCCGGCAGCACCCGCCACTTGAAGAAATGAAAGAAATACGGACGGTTGTCGGTTGCCGGCGTGATGTCGAACTTGTAGCGGTCCATGAAGTCCAGCGCTTCCGGACCGAGCAGGGTCTTTGCCGCCGTGTGGAAATAGGGCTGTTCGAGCCGGTTGATGCGGTTGGCCTCGGCGGCCGGCATGCCCGGGTACCAGGCAAGGTCAAATGCGCGCGTCCTGCAGAACTTGTGCAGGGCTTCGATTTCCGCCGGCGTGAAGCTGCCACGTTTGATCAGCAGGGTGCTGGTCTGCCAGCTGCGAATCAGTACCAGCTGCGCCGCAGGGTCGCTCGCACCACCGGCCTCGAGGGCGCGCACGGCAGTGGCAAACAGTTTCAGGGTGTCGCGCGGCGGCAGCTTGATCCAGCGGCTGATGGTGAGGTAGCCGCCGGGCGCCAGCCTTGCCAGGTAATCCTGCAGCGCCTCGACCGTGTACAGGTAATTCTCGTTGAGGGAATACAGGCCTGCGCCTGATGCGCCCCAGGCATCCAGCAGGCTGATCTGGATGAGGTCGAAGTCCTGGCGATTGCGCTTGACGAAGCCGCGGGCGTCGGTGATGTGCAGCTGCACGCCGTTGCGCACGTACAGCTGTCCCGACCAGTTGGCGTAGTCGCGTTGCAGCAGCATCGCCATCTGCGGGTTAAGTTCCACACCCTCGATGTGCGGCACGTCGTGGTTGAGCGCCTGCCGGATACCGCTGCCGCCCCCGGCCCCGAGTACCAGCACGCGCCGCGGTTCAGCCAGGTAATAAGGCAGGGCCGAGGTCAGCTGGTCCAGGTAATCCAGGGGCTCCTGCCCCGGATTGTAATCAATGGCTGTCATGCCGTCCGCGTCGGTGAATACGCCAAGCTGCCGCGGTATCGGGCTGTCGGCATACAGGCTCAGGCCGGGAGCATGCCGCAGCGGGACGGTATCGCTCTCGACCACACTGAGCAGTCCCAGCGGGCTGGTGTGCTGCGCGATGACCTGCGTGCCGTTGACGCGCAGCGTCTGGGGTAACGACTTGTAGGGCGAGACCTGCAGTTCCAGCAGGTTCGCAGGCAGGAGGAGCAGGATGGAAATGCCCGCGACGGCCGCAAGTTGCCAGCGCGGTGCCAGGCGCAATTCGCGCGCGGCAACCAGGGCCGCCAGCAGCCCGATGGCGCCGATCGCCTGCAGCGCCGTCTGCGGAAACAGCACGAACAGCAGCCCGATGATCAGCAGGCTGCCGAGACCGGCACCCAGCAAATCGGCGGCATACAGGCGCGCGATTGCCGTGGTATGGCGGCTCAGCGCCAGGCCGATGGCGTTGGCGGCGAAAAAGAACGGCACTGCCAGCAGCAGGAAGAGTAGCGCCAGGTACAGCGGCTGCCGCCAGTCCCACAGCACTTCCTCGGGGTTGAACGGCAGCCGCTGTGCGAGCAGGAAGCAGAGCACCGCGGACAGGCCGAACAGGGCCAGATTGCTGCAGTACGCGGGGGCATAGCGGCGCAGCAGCCATGGTCGGGCGATACTGATGAAGGAGCCGCTGGCGCCGTAGCCGAGCAGCGCGAGACTGATGATCATGTAGGCGTAGTGATGCCACTGGATGATCGAGAACAGCCGCATCAGCAGCACTTCGTAGCCCAGGGCGGCGGCAGAAACCAGCGCTATTGAAAGGCGCGGGAGACGGGTTGTGGCTGCGGCATTTATGGACATGTGAACAGGGGGGCTTTGATTAGTACGTCATTGCGACGACTACAGGGATGTACGACTGCATGGAGGAGGTGAGGCCGGGAACCGGTCGAGAAACTGGCCTGGGCCATGCAGGAGGCAGGGCAATGCCTGGAAGCAGTTGCCGAGGAGCTAGATAATGCAGGAGCAATTATCGAGAAACAAAGTGACGAAGCAATCTGTAAGTAATTGATTCGCTGATTACGAGATTGCTTCGCTATGCTCGCAATGACGTGATGCATGAATTAATCAGGCTCCTGGGTGTTGCTGCCGGAGTGTTGTGCCCGGGGGGTATCGGGGATACGCCATTGCTGCAGCCCGGTGCAATGCACGCTACACGATCAGTGACTGCCGGTCAGGGGTACGAACTTTACCGGCAGGACCTGACGTGTGGTGACTTCACCTTCCGCATCCTTGTCGACCAGCACCAGCTGCTGTACCAGGAAACGGCTGCCCACGGGAATGATCATGTGGCCGCCTGGCCGCAGCTGCTTGATCAGGGGCGGGGGAATATGGCTGGCCGCCGCCGTGACAATGATCGCATCGAACGGGGCCTGCTCCTCCCAGCCATAGTAACCGTCGCCGATGCGTACCTCGATATTGTCATAGCCTAGACTGGCCAGGTTTTTTCGTGCCAGCACACCCAGGGGTTCGATGATCTCGATGCTGTAGACCTTGACACCAAGCTCAGCCAGTACGGCGGCCTGGTAACCTGAGCCGGTGCCGATTTCCAGCACCCGGTCGCCGGGCTGCAGCCCGAGCAGGTCGGTCATGATGGCCACGATGTAGGGCTGGGAAATCGTCTGGCCATGGCCGATCGGCAGCGGTCGGTTCTCGTAGGCCTGGCTGCGCAAATCCTCGGGGACCAGGACATGTCGCGGTACCGTGGCCATGGCCTGCAGCACCCTCGGGTCGATCGCTGCGCGCGCGAGTGCCTCGCTGGTGGCGCTGCTTTTGGCCGCGATGGTCTCCACCATGGCCGCGCGTGCCGCCGCGTAGGTGTCCGCGGCAATGCCGGCCCGGGGGGCGCAGACGGCCGTGGAAAGGATGCAGAGACAAACTAATTTAGTTATGTAATACATAAATTTACATAATATATCTGGATACTTCCTCAAGTTGTCGGGTGACCGCAGAGACCGCTATGCCTGGCCGCAGCATTTCTTGTACTTCTTGCCGCTGCCGCAGGGGCAGGGATCGTTGCGGCCGACCTTGGGAGCGTCGCGGCGCACCTGCCCGGGTGTCACCATCTTGCCGTCGTAGAAATACCAGACCCCGTTGGTCTTGCGAAATTCCGCCAGTTCATGGTGCTCTATGCGTTCACCCTTGCGGCGGTAATGCGCCCTGAATTCCACCTTGCCGCTGCTGTCGGTTTCCGGGTCACCGCTGACGTTGAGGATCTTCAGACCTTCCCAGCTGGAATCGCCGGCCCACTTCGCCGTACCGGGCGCGTCGTAGTCACTGCGCTGGGTGGGGTGCAGGGTTTGTTCGAGATAGGCCACCTGGTGTGTGGCAAAGGCCGTGTAGCGGGAGCGCATCAGTGCCTCGGGTGACGCTGCGGCCTGCGCGCCGCTGATCAGGGGTTCGCAGCAGTCTGCGTAGGGATTGCCGGAGCCGCAGGGGCAGGGCATGGGTTCGGTCATGTGAATTCCTTGCTGGATTATCGTTTGCTGTGCCGGCCGCGGCCGGCTTGTGCGAGATTATAAAACAGTGCTGCAGCCCGCGGCACGCGGCAGCGGGACTTTATGTGGGGTCAGGTTAGTCGCAGTTGGCGATACCGAAGAAGCGGAAGAGGGCACTGCGCTCACACTCGGTCGTGGTTTCCACCTTGTCCATGAACAGTACCCAGAGGCTGCCGGTGTCGATGCCGCCGTCATCCGCAAACGGTGCACCGACCACGATATCCGTTGCTCGCCGGGCATCGAGATTGCCGATGCCCGCCACCGCGCTGCCAAAGCGATCGCCGCTGGCCAGCGGCGCGCCCAGCTGACCTTCCTGGCGCGACAGCTTCTGGACATGATTTACCTTGCCGTTCCGCCCCTGGAACAGCAGCCAGGCGGCGCCACTGTCGGTGCCGCCGTCGTCATCACCGGGTGCGCCCGCCAGCAACTCGCTGATGCCGTCAAGGTCCAGGTCGCCGGCATTCGCCAGCGCCGCGCCAAGTTCGTCGCCGGCGCGGATGGTGCCTTCAAAATCACCTTCCAGCGGTGACAGCTTCTGTTCGTCGATGACACGGCCATTGGCAGTCAGATACAGGACCCATACGGCGCCGGCATCCGCGCCGCCGTCATCATCGCCCGGTGCCCCGACCGCGATGTCGGTGATCGTGTCGCGGTTCAGGTCGTCGATGTTGGCGATGGCCGAGCCGAAGGCGTCACCGCTGAGGAGGTTGGCGTCCAGGCCGCCGCTGTCGAAGGAGATCTTCTGCTCGGTCCTGACCGTACCGTTGCTGTTCATGAACAGGATCCAGACCGCACCGGCGTCGACGCTGTCGTCATCGTCACCGGGCGCGCCGACCGCGAGGTCGGCAATGCCGTCACCGTCCAGATCACCCAGTATCGCCAGGGCGGCGCCGAAGCGGTCGCCGTCATCCAGGGCGCCGCCGAAGTTGCCGTCGTTCGTGGAGATTTTAGCCTCGTTCTGAACGGTGCCATCCTGCTTGAGAAACAGTATCCATACAGCACCGCGGTCGCTGCCGCCGTCATCATCGCCGGGCGCGCCGACGGCGATGTCGAGGATGGCGTCGCCGTTGAGGTCGCCGATGCCGGTTATGGCCCGCCCGAAGGCATCACCGTCCTGCAGGGTACCGTTGAAGTCTCCGTCGCTGGCAGAGATCTTTTGCTCGAGGTCCGCCGTGCCGTCGCTGTTCATGAACAGGATCCACACGGCGCCGCGGTCGCTGCCGCCGTCATCATCGCCGGGTGCACCGACTGCGAGATCCACCACGCCGTCGGCTTCCAGGTCGCCGAAGGCCGCGATAGCGCTGCCGAAACGATCGCCATCCAGAAGCGTGCCGTCGAAGTTCCCGCTCGTCGCCGAGACCAGCTGTTCCGAGTCCACGTTGATGCTGGTGATGGTACTGCCTTCTTGTTGGCAGCTGCCAAGGGCTGCCGCCATGATGAGCAGCATAAGGAACTGTGAAATTCGCCGTGCCATGTTGCAAGTATAGATAATCGCGCTGCGGAAGTAAGCGGCGATAGGTTTCCCGCCGCCGCGCCGCTGGCTGGCGGACATGTCCGCAATGCCCTGTAGTGGAAACTTTCCCTGTACGCAGTTGCCCCATACTGGTATGTATAATGCAAAAAAGCAGTCCCACCCCGGCGGCAAGGCGAAAATGACAACAGCGGCAGCGCGTTACACCTCCTTATGGATCTTCCTGTGCCTGCTTGCCGCCGCGGCATGCCTGGGCGGTTGCGGCCAGCCGGAGGAATCGGCGGGCGGCAACCGCGACACGGAACACCTGGTGGAAATAGTCCAGGTAATCAGTGACAACCTCAGTGTGGTCCGTACCCGCACGGGCAGCCTGAGTGCGCGCCGCGAAGTCAGGATCCATGCCCAGGAAGAAGGTCGTATTACCGCGCTGCCGTTCTCTGAAGGGGATGCGGTCAAGGCGGGCGATGTCGTGGTGCAGCTGGACGACACCCTGCTCCGGGTACAGACGGAGCGGGCCGCCGCTACCCGCAAGCAGGCGGCGGAGGACGTCAAGCGCCTGAAGGATCTGCGCGGCAGCAAGCTGATTTCGGAAAATGAATATACCCGCGCTGTCACCGCGCTGGAGGTGGCCGAGGCCGATGAACGCCTGCTGCAGACGCGGCTCGGTTATACCACCATCAGGGCCCCGTTCGATGGTGTGGTAACGGCCCGGCTCTCGGATACCGGTAATATCCTGGAGCGGCACCAGCACGTGCTGACGATTGCCGACCCTTCCTCGCTGGTCACGGAACTGCCGGTGTCGGAACTCATCCTGCCCGGGCTGGCCCTCGGTGATGTCGCGCAGGTGCGCATCGATGCCCTGGGCGACCGGGTCTTCGAGGGGCACATCGTGCGCATCTACCCGAATCTCGACCCGCTGACCCGCCGCGGAACCATCGAGGTGGAGATCGATCCCGTCCCGGAGGGCGCAGCGCCGGGGCAGCTTTGCCGGGTAGAACTGAACACCCATGCCGCTCGCCGCCAGGTGATCCCCTATGCCGCGTTGCGCCGTGATGCCAGCAGTGAATACGTGTTCGTACTCGATGCGGAATCCCGCGCGCAGCGCGTGGATGTGGAGAGCGGGCTGCGGCTGGCGGACAAGGTCGAGATTCGCCAGGGACTGCAGGACGGACAGCAGGTCGTGACCCGCGGGTTCCTCGGGCTGAGTCCGGGCAAGGCAGTCAAGCCCGTCAAGCATTCTGCACTCTGAAGCATGACCGCACCGCTGACCAGGACCGGTGGGCTGGCGACTTGGTCGATCCGGCATCCCATCGGCGTCACCATGATTGCGCTGGCCGTCATCGTGCTGGGCATTTTCGCCTTCACGCGGCTGGCGATCGACCTGCATCCACACCTGATCTACCCGGAGATCCGGGTGCGCATTGTCAGTCCCGGGATCCCGGCCAAGGTCATGGAGGACCAGTTCACCCGCCAGCTGGAAGAGCAGCTGGCGATCACCGAGGACGCCATCAGCGTGCAGTCGCGCACCGGCGAGGGGGCGACATCCGTCGACCTGTCCTTCGAGTACGGCAAGGATATCGATATTGCGCTGCGCGATGCCAGCACCCGGCTGGACCGCGCCAAGCGCTTCCTGCCGGACACGCCGGATCCGCCCATCATCTACAAGCGCGACCCTTCCCAGATACCGGTGCTGGAATTCGTGGTGAGTTCACCGCTGCGCGACCCGGTGGAGCTGCGCACCTGGGTCGATGACGTGTTCGGCAAGTGGTTCCTGACGCTGCCCGGCGTGGCGGCGGCGGAGGTCGGCGGCGGCCTGATTCGCGAGATCCAGGTGCTGCCCGACCAGCAGCGCCTGGCCGGTGTCGGCCTCGACATGGAAGACATTATCGAGGCACTGCAGCGCGGCAACCGCGAAGACCCGGCCGGTCGCCTGAAGATGGCGCAGCAGGAGTACTCCGGCCGCATCAGCGGGCGTTTCACCCGGGTGGAGCAGATCGCCGAGCTGCCGCTGCGGCTTGATGACGGCAGCGTGATTCACCTGCAGGAAGTCGCCGAGGTGATCGACACCCACGAGGACGAGCGCCTGCTGGTGCGCGTCAACGGCGTGCCCGGCATCAAACTGTCGATCCAGAAACAGCCGACCGCCAATACCGTGGCCGTGGTCGATGTGGTGCAGGAGCGTCTCGACTGGCTGCGTGCGCAGGGACTGGTGCCGGATGATATCGAGGTGCGCAGCGTGGAGGACCAGTCCGTCTACATTCGCCAGGCGTTGACCAACTCGGGCCTGGCCGCCATCAGCGGCGCCCTGCTGGCCATGCTGGTGGTGTTCGTATTTCTCGGCAACCTGCGGCGCACGCTCATCATCGGCAGCGCGATCCCCATCGCCATCATGGTGACCTTCGTCATCATGGGCATGGGCGGACTGACGCTCAACATCATGACCCTGGGCGGGCTGGCGCTGGGAGTCGGGCTGATCGTCGACAACACCATCGTGATGCTGGAGAACATCTACCGCCACCAGTGCCAGGGTGAAGCCGATCTCGATGCAGGCGCGCATGCGGCCGCCGAGGTCAACAGCGCGATCGTCGCCTCGACCAGCACCAACCTGGCCGCAGTACTGCCGTTCCTGTTCATCGGCGGCCTGACCGGGCTGCTGTTCCGGGAGCTGATCTATACCATCTCGGCCGCCATCCTGTCCTCGCTGGTGATTGCACTGACGCTGGTGCCGGCGCTCGCGGCCAAGGTGCATACCACGCAAAGCGGCCGCCTGCGCAAGCGCGTGGACGCCGGGGTGCAGTGGCTGCAGCAGCGCTACGCAAACCTGGTTTCCCGCCTGCTGGGTCTGCCGTACCTGGTCGTACCCGTCTTTATCCTGATGCTGCTGGTCGCCGCCCAGACCTTCAACGGGGAGGAGGAAATCTTCCTGCCCGACATGGACGACGGCCGCGTCTCGGCCAGCATCAGCACCGATCCCGGGGTCACCCTGGCGGAGATGGACTCGGTCGTGCAGGTGATCGAGCACCTGTTCGAGCAGCAGCCTGAAGTGGAACATGTCTTCAGCCTGGTGGGCGGTTTTATCTTCGGGCGCACCGAGCGCGAGGCGCCGAACCGCAGTACGCTGAACGTGCAGCTGGTACCGCTGGCACAGCGCAGCGTCAGCAGCGAGGAGTGGATTGCGAGCATGAACGACGCCATCGCCGGCCTGCAGCTGGCCGGCGTGCAGGTGCGCATGCGCACGCAGGGAATACGCGGCATCCGCACCAATCGCGGTGATGACGACGTCAGCCTGCGCATCCAGGGTCCTGACATGGAAGTGCTGGAACAGCTGGCCGACGAGGTACTGCTGCGACTCAAGGATGTTCCCGGACTGCGCAACCTGAAGCATTCCGCCGAGGAGGTGCACCATGAACTCACCATCGACATCGACCGCGAGCGGGCCAGCCTGCTGGGGCTCGATATCGAGGACGTGAGCGACGCCATGCGCATTGCACTGGAGGGTCAGGTGGTCACCGACTTCATCGACCAGGACCGCAGCTATGACGTGCGCCTGCGGTTGCCGCCGCTGGAGGCGTCGAGCCCGAAGGACCTGGAGTCGCTGCTGCTGTTTCCCGCCGCAGACAACCGCAAGGCCATCTACCTGGGTGATGTCGCGCAGGTCAACCTGATTGAGTCGGCCGCCGAGATCCTGCGCGACAACCAGCAACGCATCATCGAGATCACCGCAACGGTCGGCAGCGACACCACCCTGGGCGCCAGCCTCGACGCCATCGACGCACAACTGGAAACCCTGCAACTGCCGCCCGGCTATACCCTGTATGACGGCGGTGCCCGCAAGACGCTGGAGGAGGGGCGGTCCATGACCACCACCCTGCTGCTGCTGGCGCTGTTCCTGGTGTTTGTGGTGATGGCGATCCAGTACGAGTCGCTGCGCAATCCCTTCATCATCCTGCTGAGCGTACCGTTCTCGGCGATCGGGGTGGCGCTGGGGATCGAGTTGTCAGGCCTGCCGGTGTCCATGCCGGTGTGGCTGGGCATGATCATGCTCGCGGGCATCGTGGTTAACAACGCCATTGTGCTGGTGGAGTACATCGAGATCATGCGCGAGCGCGGCGCGACGATCCGCGAGGCCATCCTGCAGGCCGCACGGCTGCGGCTGCGGCCTATCCTGATGACCACGCTGACCACCGTCGTCGGCATGCTGCCGCTGGCGATCGGCCTGGGTGAAGGATCGGAAATGCTGCGCCCGCTGGCAGTCACCATCGTCGCCGGGCTGACGTTCTCCATGCTGGTCAGCCTGCTGCTGGTGCCGGTGCTGTACGAGCTAACGCACCTGCGACAGTGGCGGACAGGGGCCGCTCCGGCAACAGCCGGCTGAATGCACAGGGCCGTGCAGTTCCTGTCTGGTTGATCCCGGCCGCTTCCTTTATGATGGCGGGCCTGCAGGACAACATTTCGTATAACAGGAGCAAGCCGCCATGAATCCCGTTTTTTCAGTTGAGTTCACGGTCCAGGCCAGCGATGGTGATTTCAAGGAAGAGAGTGTCGCCATACACAGCCCGGAAGAACTGTTTACCTACGTCGCACCGGGCGGTGGCTGCGAGCAGATCCCCTCCGAGGTCGGTGAAATCAATATCATCTTCCTGAAGTCGCCGCATGCAAACAGCAGCAACCCGATTGCCGATATCCGGGTGACGCTGCAGCTGGGCATGGTGTTCCTCACCGGGCCGCTGGCGGAAATCGTGCAGACCGCGCAGCAGATTCTCGACAAGGCCGGCCGTGGCGAACTTGCGGCTGCCTTCCTGACCGTCATCGGTGCCGCCTGACGCCGTCCGGTCATGACGGGATGTTTGGTCTCCCCACTCGGCCCGGAACAGCGGCAACGGGTGGTGGAGGCCACTCGCCGCAGCATCGCACAGGCCGGTGTGCTGTTCGGGTGCGAATTTGCGGAAATCCCCGTTACGTTTGACTTGCGTGGCAGGGCCGCGGGCATGTACCGGGTGCGCGGCGGACAGCGGGAAATCCGCTACAACCCGCATATCTTCGCCAAATATTTCAGCGACAATCTCGAAAACACCGTGCCCCACGAAGTCGCACATTACGTCATCGATGTGCTCCATGGCCTGCGGCGGGTACGCCCGCGGGCCGGAGTGGCGGGCGGTGATGCGCGCCTTCGGCGCGGCGCCGGCGGCGACCTGCCGCTATGACCTTGACGGCATACCCGTGCGTCGCCAGCAGCGTTTCAGCTACCGGTGTGCCTGCACCACGCACAGTATCAGCACCGTGCGCCACAAACGCATCCAGCACGGCCGGGTGCGCTACAGTTGCAGGCGCTGCCGGACCCCGCTCAGCTACGCAGGCAAGACGCCGGAATCCGGATAAGGCGCTGGCCGGCCCTCCTGTGTCCATTCAGCTGGGAAGTTAGCTGATTGGCAGATTCTGCCCGGTCATTGAAGGTATATATCTGAATGGCAGGAAGTACTCTGGTGAGTTTCGCTCCAAGGCTATCCACCCACTCAGAGGACAGACATTCACGATGCTACGTTGATTTTACTGAGTTCCGCCATCGTATTTCGGTGACTATCGTTATCACACCTGACTTGCGTCAATATCCAGTCAATAGTTATTCGTTAATATATTAACTGAAGTGCTACCTAAGGCAGGTATGGGAAAAATTACCCATATCTGGATTTGCTCCCGTACGAGTCAAACCGGGTTTATCCATGGGCGTGCGGGCGTAGTTAGTGCAGAAAGTTGACCAAAGTACAGTCACCAGATCTTTGGTCTGATAATAATTTGGAGGTTTGTCATGAAGATAAAATCTACTACTTTCACGGTGGTCGCGGCACTGCTCGTCTTCAGCGTGGGGCTGTTTGGCAACGCAAACGCTGCGCGGAGAGTTTGTAGCGATGGAACATATCCGCCCTGCGACGATAGTGGCGAGCCCCCGGATCTCGGGGACATTATCGTCCTCTATCGAGACGCGTGGGGTCTCCCCATCCTCATAGGGGACCTTTGCCAGCAGCCCCTGGCGGCTCCTGGCGAAACCTTGCCAGCAGTAACCCTGCCAGATGACACAGTCATACCCGCATGTGTACCGTCACCTGATGATTCATGCGTCATTCCTGTCGATCTCGAGACCTGCGCGGTCGTTGTAGGTTATGAGATGTACACGCAGGAGATCGACTTCGGCCGTACCAGCGTGATTCGCTCACCGGTATCGGTGATAGAGCAGAGCCTTGGAGAAGTGGTCACCAAGTTGGCGACCGCCCAATGCACCACCCTGGATCCCGCCGGGCGGCTGGTCAACACCAGCAAGATAGATGGCGAGGATTTGTCGGCCACCATTGACTCGCCGCTGGAGAACCTGGCCATCTACAGGCAGCTCATGCTGACGGGCTATCTGGGCGCCGATGCCACCGCGATTATCCTGCCGGACGCGAATGTGCTCACCACGGCAGCGAGGGGGCTTGGCGCGGCAGCCGACAAGACGGGCAAGGTCACTGTGGACCAGGTGGTCTACACCAACGAGATCCTGGGCCTCACGGACGTGAACGTGCCGACCTACCTGCCGAAGATTTGCATGAATGTCAGGGAGGAGGTGCAGGGAGCGGTCCAGCCGGTCCGGAAGTGCTTCCTGAATTACGGACCTGCGCACCCTACACACGAGAATGTTGTCGGCAGCAACGATTACGCAAACTATGAGTATGACCGCGCTGTCAACTTCGGGGCGCTACCTGCTCCGCCGTATATCGATGAGTACGCCAGCGATGGCACAATAATTCAAGAAGACGTCCCCGGCTGGTTTGAGTACCTGGGTGTGTATGACGATACTGTATTCCCGAAGCTCTTCTATATTGTTCAGGGTCCCATTCTGGGTAACGTCTTTGGCGAAGGCTATCAGGGCGACAACGTTGGCGGCTTTACCCAGGCGGCCGACGACACCCGTGAGGTCATCGAGTTCACCCACGACCGCCCGATGCCGCTCGGCTACGAGACCGCGGTGCCGCTGTGCGATGTGCCTGACACCGACCTGATCTACGACGTCTCGCTCAGCGAGGAGTCCGGTTTGCAAGTACCCACACGCATGGTGGATGGCTCGGAAGGCAGGGATTTCACCGTGGAAGTCACGAACGCGGGGCCGAACGACGCCTCAGGCATCGTTACGGTGACCGCCATCGAGGCGAATGGGACCCCCATCGTCGGCTCCCCGTGGACCTTTAACTTCGGTGATGGTGTGGATGATAGCTGTCCCGACCCGATCGCTGCGGGCGGGAGTTGCTCATGGACCACGTTCTTCACCATTAACCTTGGCCACGCAACCAACATCCTCTGGACAGCGACGGCCATTCCGGACTGCGCAACGTGCGACCTGAACACGGCCAACAACACCGTCACCGCGACGACCACGGTCAAGTTGACAGGAAGTGGAGGTGGCCAGGGTGGCCAGGGTGGCAAGGGTGGCCAGCCATAACCGGTAAACGCTGTCTGTAACAGATAGCAGGCGTAACAGCCCCGGGCCGTAATGGCCCGGGGAATGCTCAAACCATAACACTCCAGGGGGGGCGGGCGACCGGCCCACCTTCTTGGCAGAAGGATCCTGCGTAACCCTGCGCAAGGAGGACATCATGAAGAAATCGACATTGGCAAACGCCGTCAGCGCAGCCTTGCTGTGTGCAATCGTTTTCGTCGGCAGCGCCCAGGCCGCGCCCAAACCCAGGCCCGGGTTCGACTGGGCTACAGTGGTGAACAACAACGACCCGATGCCAGGTGCCCCATTGAATCGAACCTTCAACAGCTACAACCAGCCCTCGGTGAACCTCAACGGGCTGGTGGTCATGCGGGCACGTAGTATAGGCGGCGGCGGTCAGCCGGCAACCCACGGCATCTACACGCGGGACATGTCTGTTGACGATAGCGAAATCATCAGGATCCTCGACCGGACCACCGAGGTCCCGCAGCCCAACAACCTGGAAACCGCCTTCGTCGAGACACCGTCCTTTCCGCGTATCGACATGGACTCGGATACCATCGCCACGCGCGGCAACCACCAGCCGGTGTGGACTTATGTCACTGGGACAGATCCGGATACCGGTGAGGACATCGAGACCCGGGCCGGGACCACGGGGATCTACACCAATCCCTTTGGCCTACTGATCACCGGTGCCGCCAAGCTTGGCGCGGTACCGGAGTTCTCCTTTTTCGAGGTTCCGGAACTCGCCAGCGGTACCCCCTTCGACGTGTTCCCCGGGGCACCCTCGGTGACGGCTGGCGACACCATTGTGTTCAAGGGTAACTACACGGTGGATCTGGTCGGAAAAACCGGTGTTTACTATCGTGATCTGGAGGATGAAACAGCCGGCGGCATGTCACCCGTGGTGCTGATTGCCAACAACACGGACACCGTGATTCCGGAAACCACCACGGTATTCGGCTCCACATCTCCACCCAGCGCGGCGAATGGCCGGGTCGTGTTTTCCGGCTTCGACGACGAGGAGAATCCGACCCTGGGTGGCATCTACGTCGCGCCACTGCAATACCAGCCGCCGCTCACCCCGCTTGTCAGCATTGGGCAACGGGTTCCCGGCGAGTCCGGCCGCGACACCTTCAACGGTCTCGGTGAGGGGGGCGCGTTCGACGGTCGTAATGTAGGGTTCTGGGGTGCCTGGGGGGAAGAGACCAGGACAGTGCGCCTCTACTGTGCGATGGAAGGCAACAAGGACCGCATTGCCTATTGCAATCAAAATCTGGTCTGCGAAGACACGGACGAGACGCTGGGGGATGTCAACAGTATCTGCGACGATATAACCGACCCGAACTACAGCCCCAACCCGGACGATCGCACCTGCTATCAGGACAAAGAGGTTCCGGTGCACCAGGGCTTCTTTGTCCACGACATCAACACGCGCAGGACGCAGATCGTGGCGAAGACCGGTGCGCCATTCGATGAGTTCCTGTTCTGGAACTACTCCGGCAAGACCCCCTGCACGGGCGGTGGACACTCCGAGGAAGGCGCCGAAGACGACGGCGAGCCGGCACGCTGGCGCTCCTCGGCGTTCGTCGCCGTTTCGAGCAGGGGCGCCACCTTCAAGGCCGCCTTCAAGGCCAGGACGGGCGAGTTGGTCGACGGGGTCTATGTGAATCCGGTGGACGGCATCTACCTCGGGAGATGGCCGGCGCAGGGGCAGCCCCCGATAGTAACTGTGCTCGACACCACCATGGACGGGCAGGCACTCGATCCCGAGGCACCAGTGGACTCGACCATCACCGAGCTGGGCCTGGAGCGCGAGGGGCTGCGCGGCGACTGGCTGGCGGTCAGTGCGAAGATGGGGATTGAAGATGGCGAAGAAGAAGATGACATGGCCGGGGTCTACCTGACGGAATTGCCATGAAACAGGCGATGGCAGGATTGCGCAGCGAAAAGACGAGGTCGTAGGACGCCATGGATGGCGTTCGCATCCTCAGCGCTCATTGCCTCAGAGGTCATGAAGGTCATAACAGAGGCGAAGGAATTGTCTTCCATTTAGAGAACCTGAATGGTCCATTTTGAGTTGTGAACCTGCCGTTCCGGGTTCGCCCGTGTAGGGCAGGTGCGGCATTGTTGCCGTTCGCTAGTCGCCCGGGAACAACAAGTTCCGCCACCCACAGTTGACGTTCGTCGCAAGTCATTGTATGCCTAAAAGTACTTGCAAGTCGGAC
>Ga0210064_1000571_pt1 | contig 17327 bp, 12 predicted proteins | sample Muzzi_CordC_D2_FD_185531 | JGI IMG/M metagenome (GOLD analysis project Ga0210064, IMG submission 185531) | Wetland microbial communities from San Francisco Bay, California, USA, that impact long-term carbon sequestration - Muzzi_CordC_D2 (SPAdes) | ecosystem: Environmental > Aquatic > Marine >...
GCAGCGATGTTCTATCTGGTTATGCATTACTTCGAATGGCCGACCGCAAACTATCCTCGAGTCGTCGGTCCGACCTTCCTGCTGCTTTCGCTCGCGTTGATGGTCCGCGGCCTGAACTCGGACGACCGGCGACTGCTCCTCGTGGCCGGGCTGGCCCTCGGCCTCGCGATCGCCGCGCATCCGGTTTCCGGCGTGATGAGCGCGATGGTGATCGGGGCCGTCCTGCTCGGAGAATGGATCCTCGAGTGGCGGGCGGGGCGAGGCCGCCGCTTTGCAGCGGCACTGCTGGCATTCGGCAGCGGCGCGGCGGTCGCGGCGGGCCCTTTCATCTTCTACGACTTCGTTGCGTTGCTCGACAAGGGTGAGACCGCGCCAGTGCTCCAGAACGCCGAAGGTGCGACGGAGGGCCTGGCATTCTTCTTGAACCGAGACGCGGAGCGGATCCTCAGAGCCGGCGCCCACGGCGGCGATCGCGGAATGCGCTGGATCGTATTGTGGCTGCTGCCCGTACTCGCCGGAGTCGCGCGCGTCTGCACGACCGGCTGCAGCCGGAGAATTCGCGTCTACCTGACCGCCAGCGTGGCCGTCGTCCTGGTCGTCATGTGGTCGCCGTTGTCCGGGTGCTTCCTGGAGTGGTTCACGCCTCGCTACGTCGCCCGCTTCGTCTACGTGCTGCCCCTTCCGCTGCTCGCCGGTTTCGGCCTGGCCTGGGTTCGCCGGTACCGCGGCGGTGCCGGGCCAGGCCTGATTGCGGCTGCCGTATTCACGCTGTACGCGGCGCTGCTGTTGCGCAGCATGGAACCCCCGAACCCCCCCGAAGTGGCTCCGCTGTCGGAGCAACTCACGCGACCCGGCCTCGAGAAGCTCGAGCCGTTGATCCGGAACCGTGTCGTACTCGCCGCACGCGGCATCGCGTACGAGCTACCGTACTTCACCGGCGCATTCGTCACCTGGAACCGGCAGGACCATTCCAACCCGTGGGCCTGGGACCGTGAACGCGTCCACGAGTCGTTGCGAATCCTGAAGGGCAAGTCGGCCCCGGATGCGATTCGGGAGTTCTGCAGGCGGAACGGCGTCGAATTCGCGCTGTTGCCCGAAGGAGCGGGCGAAGCGCTCACACCCCTGCTCGCGACCGGCGAATTCGAGCAGCGGGCCGAGATCCCCGGCTTCGTGCTTTTGGAGCGAAACGCGATATGAACGAACCGCAACGAGCCTTCGGGGGCCGAACCGAAGCGGCGTTCCTCGATTGGGGCCGATTCGTGGTGCGGCACCGGTGGAGTTCGATCGCCGTATCGGTCGTCGTCACCGCCTGGTGCATTTCATGGCTGCCCCAGATCACCATCGACAACTCCACCGAGAGCTTCCTCCACCGCGACGACCCGACCTCGGTGCGGTACCGCGACTTCCGCGATCGCTTCGATCGCGACGACCGACTCGTCGTCGCGTTGGCCCCCGAGGACATCTTCGCCGTCGACTTCCTCGAGAAGCTTCGGCGTCTTCACCTCGCGCTGGAGGCCGAGCTCCCGACCACCCAGGAGGTCACGAGCCTCTTCAATGCGCGGACGACGCGCGGCGAAGGCGATCGGTTGATCGTCGAGGATCTGCTGGAGGGCTGGCTCGACGAATGGCCCGAGGACGCGGCCCGGCATACCGCCGACCTGCGCGATCGCGTCATGGCGAACCCCCTCTACCTCGACACCCTCGTTTCCCGCGATATGCGACTCACCGTCGTCACCATCAAGCCCTTCACCTACTCGGCGATCGGCAGCGACGACGCCCTCGCGGGCTTCGACGACGGCGGCGCAGACGAGAGCGAAGCGCCGTTCCTCACGGCCGCCGAGAGCGATGCCCTGATGACCGCACTGCACGACGTGGTCGAGCGCTTCGAGAGCGACGATTTTCCCATCCACATCGCCGGAGCGCTCGCCGTTTCGGACCACATCAACCACTCGCTGATCGACGACATGAGCAAGTTCATGGGAGCCTGCATCGCGATCATCATCCTCCTGCTCTTCCTGCTCTTCCGTCGCGTTACCGGCGCGCTGCTGCCGATCGGCGTGGTGATGTTCTCGGTCCTCGCAGCGATCGGGATCATGGTCTTCCTGGAGATCCCGGCCTCCACGACGGTCCAGATCCTTCCGGTCTTCCTGCTGACCGTCGGTGTCTGCGACGCGGTCCACATCCTGACCATCAGCTATCAACGCCTCGCCGTGGGCGACACCCGCGAGGAAGCCGTCGCGTACGCGATCGGACACTCCGGCCTCGCGGTTGTGATGACGAGCCTCACCACGGCGGCGGGCATGATGTCGTTCATCACCGCCGAGATGGCGCCGGTGGCGCAACTCGGCGTCATCGCGCCGATCGGCGTCCTGCTCGCTCTCGCGTATACGCTGGTGCTCCTGCCCGCCATCCTGGTGGTCGTGCCTCTCGAAGCACCCAGACAGGAAGGCGGGCGCATGATCGGCGCCGCGCTCGCGCGCGGTCTCGTTCGCATCGGGGAGCTCGCCGCCGATCACCCCAAGCGGGTGCTGGTCGGCGCAGCGATCTTCACGGCCGTGAGCCTGCTCGGCGCCAGCCAGGCGCGCTTCTCCCACTATGCCTTGCGCTGGTTCGACGAGAGCGATCCCGTGCGCGTGTCCGCCGAACTCGTCGACCGTGAACTGCACGGCTCGCTGTCGCTCGAAGTGGTGATCGACACGGGTCGCGAAAACGGCCTCCACGATCCCGACGTACTGCGCCGTGTCGAGCAGGCCATGCGCTTCGCCGAGCAGATGCAGCGGGGCGAGATCTTCGTCGGCAAGGCGATTTCGGTGGTCGACATCCTGAAGGAGACCCATCAGGCGCTGAACGAAAACCAAAGCGACTTCTATCGCCTGCCCGATGACCGTCGGCTGATCGCGCAGGAGCTGCTGCTCTTCGAAAGCAGCGGCCCCGAAGACATGCAGGAATGGGTCGACCCCCAGTTCCGGACCGCCCGGATTTCGCTGCGCGCACCCTTCGTGGACGCGATGCTCTACCAGCCCTTCATCGACGAGGTGGATGCGGGAATGCGCCGTATTCTCGCAGACGAGATCGAAGTCGAGATGACGGGCTTCATGCCGGTGCTGGCCGGAGTGGTCAGCAGCATGATCGTCAGCATGGGGCGTTCCTACGCCTTCGCGCTGGTCGTCATCACACCGATGATGATCTTCTTGCTTCGGAATATCAAGATGGGCCTGTTGAGCATGATCCCGAATCTCATGCCCGTGATCTTCACCCTCGGCGTGATGGGAGCCCTCGGCATAGCCCTGGACGCCTCGACGATCATGATCGGCGCGATGGTGATCGGTCTCGCCGTGGACGACACCATCCACTTCGCCCACAAGTTCCGAATCTATTACGACGAGTTCGGCGACTCGAGAGCGGCGATCCGCGAGACCCTGTCGAGCACGGGCGCCGCACTGCTCTTCACCAGCCTGGTGCTCGCATCCGGCTTCGGAGTGATGACTCTCGCGTCGACGACCAACACCCGGAACTTCGGCATGCTGGCCGCACTCGCCAGCATGGTGGCCTTCGTCGCGGACGTACTGGTCGCGCCCGCACTCATGACTCTCTTCGTACAGCACGAGAAGAAGCGCAACGCCTGATCCGATCGGACGTCGCGGCGGCGTGCTCGACGCCGAGCCGGACGAAACGTCGCCGTCGTTCGACGAGACACTCCGCGCTGCGAAGCCCCAGTCACCGCCCTTCTGCGCTGATCGCCAGCTGACGTGCGACCGGGTGTTCCGGATCCAGTGCGAAGATCGCGGTGACTTCTTCGCGAACGCATTCGGTTCTTCTCGCGAGCTGACACATCAGCGCGCGAACGAGATGTTCGTCGATCCGCAATTTCGGCCGCGCCGCGTAGATCGCTGCGACGTCCGGCTCGTGATAGGGCGTCGTGCTCCACTCCTTTCCACGCACCGGAATTCCTTCGCGACGCAGCGCATGGGCGATTTCACGTGCGATTCGCAGGTGTGTCTTCAAGCGAGGGTGCATGACGTCGATGATGTGGTCGTTCCCGACGAGCCCGTCCGCGTCATCCAGCCGCAGCGCGGCGTCGACGTCCACGAAGAGCGCACCGTTCTCGAGAGCGAGCTCCCGGAGGATCGAGTCGAAGCGCGTCGGAGCGCCGAGGGGAACCCGATCGAGATCGCTGGCGTATCGGTAGTGCTCGCGCGCGCGATCGAAGCGACCGAGCTCGCGCCAGCAGCCGGCAATCCGGTAATGGAGTGCGGCATGGGAGTCGTCGATCGCGAGAGCTTGCTGCCAGGCAGCCAGGGCGGCCTCGCAATCGTCGCCGGCGCGGGCGTCACCCGCGACCACCCGGCGTTTCCAGGTTTGCAGCTCGGTCGCCGTCATTTCCGGTTTGTGGCGCGATGCGCCCGGAGGCCAGTCCGCGAAGTTCTGGGTCAACGACAGCAACATGACGCGCGCACCGACGGATCGCATGGCCCCGATCATTTCCTCGAGATTGCGGCGATAATCCGACTCGATTCGGGACCAGCGCTCCTTCGCGAGCTCGTGATCGTCCGCAGCTTCGCTCGACTCGGAGACGAAGAACATCTGCTCGGGTGCGCGAGCCGCCGCGAGGTCGAGGGACTCGTCCGCGTTCGATTCGTCCCGCCGAAGAAGCGAGCTGAGAATCCCGTAGACTCGAGTCGACACCAGGCGGTCCCAGATTCCGAAGAGAACGGGATTCATGTCGACGATCTCTGCGAAATATCGCGCTTCGGCGAATTCGTTGTGGCCGCTGTAGACGATCAACAGATCGGGCTCGAATTCCGCGAGCCGGTGCACGCGATTGAGAAGCCGCTTCGTTCCGAATCCGGAAGCCGAGGCGTTCACCACTTCCACCGGAATTCCCGGCAGCTCGGCCGCGAGTCGCTTCTCCAACCAGGCCGCAAAGGAATACTCGTAGCCGAAGGGAACTCCCGCGGCCGACGACCCCCCCACTACGAAGACGCGAAAGGTGCCCGGCTGCTTCTCGGCGCGAAACGTGGTGGTCGAGCTCTCCGGGGCGCCGATCAGCCGACGGATCGCGGTTCCGTCCGCTGCTTCGACTCGCTCGAAGGGCTGCGCGGTCCTGGAGAAGCCGTGCAGTGGGTCGCGATCCGCGCGCGCGCCGAGATCGAAGGCTCGCAGCGCGAACTCGACGCCGACGAGCAGAATCGCGATCAACGCCGTGCTCGCCAGCAACAGGGCGACCCGTCCGCGATCGGGGCTGGGCATCGTGACGACCTCAGCCGCGCGCGCGCAGCGATTCCCGAGTGGGCTGCCGCTGTCGAGATTCCCGGCTCATCGGAGCGAAGATACCTCTGCGCCGGAACCGCCGAAATCCCGGCGGCGCGTGTCGGCCGGCGACGAACGAAGGCGCGTCCCGCCGCCGATATCTTCAGATCCCCGGGATCACGCCCGTCGGGTTCTCACCGTTTGCGAGCTTCTTCGCGCGATCGGTGAGCTGCTGCTCCATTTCTTCGCGCCGGATCATGATCACGAAGTCGCCGTTCTTGATTCCCGCGACCGCGTGCTGCGCGAGTTCGTCGAGATCCTGCACCGGAAGTTCGATTCCGACGGCCTTCATTCCCGCCATGAAATCCTCGAAGGTGGTCTCGGAGCCCTCGGGAACCGCCTGCTCGCGAGCGAGCTCGGCGGGTCGGTTGCGACGCGTCGTCCAGATTCCCGTCGCCAGCATTCCGCCCGACGGGTAGAAGATGGCCGCCCGCAGATTCGTCTCGGAGGCCAGTTGTGCGTCGAGACATTCCGTCAGGATCGACACCGCCGCCTTGCTCGACGCATAGACCGACTGTGTCGCCAACGGGGCGATGCCACCATCGCCCGAAGAGGTGTTCATGACGAGACCTTCGCCGCCGGCTTCGATCATCCGCGGCACGAAGGCCTGCACCCCGTGCATGACGCCGCGTACGTTCACGCCGTGCACCCACTCCCAATCGTTCGGCGTCGTCTCCCATACTTTGAGCTGCGCGACGCTCACGCCCGCGTTGTTGCACAGCAGATGGCACGCGCCGAAGGTCGAATAGGTGTGGTCCGCGAGGGCCGTGAGAGCCTCGAAGCGGCGGACATCCGTCGACAGCGATGTCACCTCTCCGAGCGCTGCGAGCTCCTCGGCGGCCGCTTTCAGCGCGGGCTCTTCGACGTCGGCGAGCACGACCTTCATGCCCTCGCCCAGAAATGCCTTCGCGAGCGCAAAACCGATGCCGCTCGCGCCGCCCGTCACCACCGCCACCCGATCTCGAAGCTCCTTCATCGCGCCAATCTCCCCTTCGAGGGTTGCGCGGAGCCGCTCGGGGCCCCGCGAATCCCGGTCGTTTCTCGCCGACCGGCGTCTGCGTCGCCGACGTGTCGATGTATAGCCGAATATAACGTTGCACTCGACTATACTTTTCGTACACTAGCGAGCCATGACGGACAGCGCTGCCCCCCGGCCCCCGGATTCTTCGACACGAGCCGAACGAGCACCGCTCTCGCGGCGCGAGCGACGCAAGCTGGAGCTGCGAGCGCGAATCCTCGAGACCGCCGGCGGGCTGTTCGCCGATCAGGGCTTCCACGAGACCCGGGTCGCGGAGATCTGCGACCGCGCCGACATCGCCCACAAGACCTTCTTCAACCACTTTCCGACCAAGCTGCATCTGCTGCGCCAGATCGCGAACGCGGGAATCGAGCAGCTGCTGCTCGAGATCGAAGACATCCGCAAAGCCGACATCGCAACGAGCGAACGACTGCAGCGACTCTTCGATACGGTCGCCGGACACATCAACGAGGCCGGGCCGAAGAACCGCGAACTCGTCACCGAACTCGTGCACGCGATCAGCGGCGATCCGGACGAGCGCTCCGATCAGGGCCGACGGCTGCACGCCGCGTTCGCGGGCATCGTCGAAGACGGGATCGCGCGGGGCGACGTCACCCGGCGCCACGACGTACCGACTCTCACCGAGTTGATTCTCGGAGCCTACTACGTCCTGATCTTCAACTACGCCAACCTGGACGACTTTCCCGTCCGCGAGCGCGCGGGCGCCGCCGCCCGCGTGCTCGGCGATGCGCTGGCTCCCCATCCGGAGGAAACCGATGGCAAGACGTGAGCTCGAACACGATCCGCTCCCGATCCCCAACGGCTGGTTCGCGCTGGAATTCAGCCGCGAGTTGCACGAAGGCGATGTCAGGCCGGTCCATTACTGCGGTGAAGACCTCGTACTCTTCCGCACGCGCTCGGGCCAGGCCCGGGTGCTCGACGCTTTCTGTCCCCATCTCGGCGCCCACATCGGCTACGGCGGGCGCGTGATGGGCGAGACCGTCCGCTGCCCCTTCCGCCACGGCGAAATTGCGCGCATGGGAAGTGCAGGAGAAGAACGGCTTCATCTGGGTCTGGTACCACGCCGAAGGCAAGCCGCCGGAATGGGACTTTCCGGAGCAGCCGGTATTCGACCCGAACTCCCCAGAGGCTGCGGACTGGAGCGAGCCGCGCGCATTCGACGTGGTCCTCGACGCCCACATCCAGGACACCCACGAGAACAACAACGACCCGGTGCACTTCCTCTACGTGCACAGCTCCACCATGATTCCGGAATCGGACATCGAATACACGCCGAACAGCACCCACTATCGGATCTCGAGCACCAACGAGATCGAATATCCTTTCGGAAAGTTCAAGATGACGCTCGTCCGCGATTCCTGGGGGCTCGGGCTCAACTGCATGAGCATGGAGGGAATTCCCGGTGCGGGGCTGATGATGTTCGCCGCCACCACGCCGATCGACGAAAGCAGCGTGCACTCGCGCTGGCTCCTCACCGCGACCAAGAACATGGTCGACCTCGCGGGCGAGGAATTCATGACGGGCATCACGAGCGGCATCGAACAGGACTTCGACATCTGGAAGCACAAGGTCCACCGTTCCAACCCGGTCTTCTGCGAGGGCGACCAGTACCTCGGCGACTACCGCAAGTGGGCGCGCCAGTTCTATTCCAATCCGGTCGGCAACGTCAGCAAGACGAAAGGGGACTGAAATGGACCGCTACCTCGTCATTTCCGCCGATGGACATGCAGGGCCCCACGCGGCCGCCTATCGCGATTACGTCGACCCCGAATTTCGCGAGATGTTCGACATCGCGCTGCCCATCCAGATCCAGATCACCGAGGAGGCCTCGGAGCGTTTCCTCGTCGCCGACATCAACCGCGAATGGCGCAAGGGCAACGAGTACGGGCTCTCGGGCGCGTGGGACGCCGAGGCTCGCGACAAGGTCCTCGACGCGGACGGCGTTGCGGCCGAAGTGCTGTTCCCGGACGGCATCACCGAGATGAATGCGCCGCCGTTCGGCGCGGGCTTCTCGATGGGGCCCGAGAACGTCACCGCCGATCTCCAATGGGCTGGATGCATCGCGCACAACCGTTGGATGGCGGAGTTCGTAGCAACGGCGCCCGAACGCCGGATCGGACTCGCCTGCATCCCGGTGTTCTGGGACGTCGACCGCGCGGTCGACGGAATCCGCTGGGCTCACGAAAACGGCTTGCGAGGCGTCATCCTCCCGCCGCGCTGGGGCAGCCACGACGCCTACCACCACGTCAAGTACGACCCCGTCTGGGAGATCTGCCAGGACCTCGACATGCCGATCCACTTCCACTCCGGCCCGGCTCCGATCGAGGAGTACTTCGGACCGATCCCGGCGCCGGAGGGGCACCGGATCCAACCCGGCGCGATGGGGGTCTACATCACCGAGGTCGCAATGTGGCTCGTGCGCCCCCTGACCTTCATGCTGTGGGGCGGCGTCTTCGAGCGCTTCCCGAAGCTCAAGGTCGCGTTGGTCGAAGGCACCGCGATCTGGGTGCCCGAATACCTCGAGCTGATCGACCAGCGCTACTCCGAAACCCACTTCGCGCAGAAGCTGGGCGACTACCGCAGCCATCTCTCGATGTCGCCCGCCGACTACTTCCGCCGCAACGTACGCGTCGGCGCCTCGTGCATGCCGCGCCGGGAATCCGAACTGCGACACGCGATCGGCATCGACAACATCATGTGGGGCACCGACTACCCCCATCCCGAGGGCAGCTGGCCGGTCACGAAGGACCAGATGCTCGAGACCTTCGGCGGACTGCCCGAAGACGACATTTCGAAGATGCTCGGTGGAAACGCAGCTCTATTCTACGGAGTCGACTGCGAGAAGCTCGCACCGCTGGTAGCGCGCATCGGCCCCGAGAAGCAATCACTCAGCGCCGCCCGCTGAGACCGGTTCCCTGCGGCCGATCCGAAATCGGCCGATAGCCCCTGGACGAAGGAGCCCCCATGAACGCTGAAGGTCCGAAGATCAACCCCGGTGACATCATTCTCTGGCCGATGCTGAAGCTCGACTACGACACCAACCCCGACAACATCGAGGCGTTGCTGCCGCCCGGAATCGAGCCGAGCACGCGTTCTCAGGTGCACCTCACGGTCTACCACTTCCCGGTACCCGACGTGCCGGAATTCGGAATCCTCATGACCGTCGACGCCGACTACAAGGGCGAGGAGGGCCAGTACACCCTCGGCTACGGCATCGACCAGGAGTCGGCGATCTTCATCAGCCGCGACCGCAACGGCCAGCCCAAGTACCCCTGCGAGATCGAGTACTACCGGATGCTCGACGGCGTTCACGCGCGCTGCAGCCACCAGGGCTACACCTTCCTCGAGTTCGACGGCAAAGCGACCGACCCGTTGGATCACCCCGGTACCCACAGCGAGAACGAGTGGTGGATCAAGGTTTCGCCGGGGGTCGGCATGGCGGAGAGCAACGGCTACGACTTCCCACCCCACGTCGTGCGCGTCCACACCAGGTACGGCACCGCCTTCAACCAGAAGGTCGAAGGCACGCTGACACTGCGCGACAGCCCGTGGGATCCGATCAAGGAGCTGCTCCCGATCGAGAGCGAAGTGTCCGCGCGACTGTGGACGCCGCACTCGTTCGAGCGCGAGATCGCGCTCGCAGGCAAGATCGACGCCGACGCCTTCGCCCCCTATGCCGACACCATCAGCGGATCCCGCTGGCCCGGCCAGAACGGAGGTCCGAAGCGACGGTGACCGCGAAGCGAGGCGGAGCGGCTCGGCGACGCTTCGCCTCGCCGCCGCGCGCGAGCCGCCTCATGCGACGACCCTGAACTGCGTTCCGCAGAGGCTGAAGGTCTCGTCGCCGACGGGGAGTCCGCGTTCGGCGGCTTGTCGCAACAGCCGATCGCGATCGGTTGCCCTGACATCGATCCCCGAAAGCCCGTCACCGCGACCGTCGCGGGCCTGCACGAAGCGAACGGTGCCGGCATCGACTTGAACCCAGTACTCACCATCGGGGCCATCGATGCGTGGGCGCGCGAGCACCTCCCCCCAGCGCGTCGCCATGGCGGCGGGATCTTCGGACTGGAGCTCGACGCCGGTGATTTCGGAAACCACGTCCATCTGCAAGCTGTCTTGCCAATCCGGCCCCGCCCATTTCCACGTGGTGGGCGGCACCATCGCGTCGAAGGAGACGATCGCTCCGCCGACATCCTTCGGATGGAGGTGAATCGTAGCCGCGTCGTCGAGCGTCACTTCCCAGGCGATTCGCACGCCCAGCTCGAGAACGCGGCGACGTTCACGGAGGAGATCGTCGACCTCGAAGATCGCCATGTACCCACCATCGCCGTTTCGCCGCTCGAGCAGCCGACCGGCAGTGGTGCCCGGCTTCGTCGGGCTCACCACTTCGAGAAAGGTTCCGCCGACGGCGAACAGTGCGTTTTCGAGCCCGAAGGTTCCCACGCCGGGGTCGCGATACGCGACCGCAACGCCGAGGACGGCACGGATGTCTTCGACCGTCGATTCGAGGTCGGATGCCACGAGAGCAACTTGTCGAAGCTGCATGTCACGTACCCCTCTTTGGCGTCGAGCCGAACACGATCCGGATATTGCACGCGTCCCTGGATGTGTGCGTCGGCCCGCGAATCATACCTTCATGAAGGCGGAGGATCGACGAAGGCAAGCGCGAATTCGACGAGCCCCGAATCGCCTGCGGGCCCGCGCGCTCGAGGCCGCGGGAACCCTGACGGCGTGGCGTACCCGGAACACCCGCCGCTCTCCGTCGCCGCGGTGACGATCGACCTCGACCGGCCCGATATCGATGTTGGAGTCGGCGCGCGCAGTCCGCGAGCTGGCTACGCTTCCGGCTGCCGGCGCGGAGCGCGCATTCCCGGGTTCCGGCGACCACCTGCGAGCCGCACGGCTGGCAAAATCAGAAGGGGCTGACCTTGCAGATTTCTCCGATCCCGACACTCGACGACGAAACCAACCAGATCCGTGCGATGACCGCGAAGATCGTCGCCGAGCACATCATCCCCAACGAGCACTTCCTGATGCGGCGCGGTGATCCCGACACGCCGAAGCGCTGGGGCGATTTGATGAATCTCGTGAAGCAGCAGGGCCTGTGGGCGCCGCACCTTCCCGAGGAGTACGGCGGCATGGGAATCGGCTTCCTCAAGCTCGCCTACATGAACGAGATCCTGGCGTGGAGCCCGTTCTCGAGTCCGATCTTCGGGATCATGGCACCCAATTCCGGCAACCAGAAGATCCTCGTGAAGTATGGAACGCCCGAACAGAAGAAGAAGTGGCTGGAGCCGTGCATCGCCGGAAAGCTGCAGTCGTGCTTCGCGATGACGGAGCCCGACAGCGCCGGCTCGGATCCGCGCTCGATCAAGACCCGGGCGGTACGCGACGGCGACGAGTGGGTGATCAACGGCCACAAGTGGTACTCATCGAACGCCGCGGGTGCGGATTTCGCCATCGTGATGTGCCGCACCGAAGACGACAGCGACGCCGACGTCAACGGTCGCATGACCCAGATCATCGTCCCTACGGACACTCCGGGTTGGAACTACATCCGGAACATCCCGGTCTGGGGTCACGACAACGGACATCACGGCGAGATCATCCTCGAGAACGTGCGCGTCCCGCTCGAAAACGCGCTCGGAAAGGAGGGCTCCGGCCATCAGGCTGCGCAGGATCGACTCGGAGCGGGTCGCGTCTACCACTGCATGAACTGTGTCGGACAGATGTGGCGTGCCTTCGACATGATGGTCAAGCGCTCGCTCACGCGTGAAGTGCACGGGGGCATGCTCGAAACGAAGCAGTTCGTGCAGGGCTTCATCGCCGACTCCTACATGGACATCCAGGCGGCTCGGCTGATGACGATCCGCTGTGCGGAGATCATGGAGCGCGGCGCCGACGCACGGACCGACATCTCCGCGATCAAGGTCTTCGTCCCTTCGGCGATGACCCGCGTCGTCGACCGCGCCATCCAGGTGCACGGCGCGCTGGGGGTATCCGCCGAAATCCCGCTCGAGGGCATGTATCGCGGGGCTCGAACCCTCCGTCTGGCCGACGGCCCGGACGAGGTGCACCGGATCCTGATCGCCAAGAACGTGCTGAGCCACTACCGAAACGGCGAGTCGTGGGATTTCGGAATCTAGTCGGCCGAGCGGAGCTCGAGTATGACGTGGCGAGAGCGCAACCCGCTCTCGCAGCTAGCTTCCCAGCATGCCCGGGTCGCCCGCGTGAAATGCGACGCGCCAGCGCGGGGCCGCGCGCTCTCGCAACCACTTGCCGTCGACGCGCACGTCGAGCTGTGAGAAGTCGAGCGGGATTTCGACCGAGACCGTCGCACCCGGTGCCGCCTCGACGCGCCGAAACCCGATCAGCCGCTGCGGCGGGCGCTCGTACTCGGAGTCGGGCACCGAGCCGTAGACCTGGAGAACGGTCGCGCCAGCGCGGCTTCCCGAATTCTTCACCCCGACGTGCAGCCTCGCGCCGTCGCGTTCGGCGCTTGCCAGATCGAAGGCCGTGTAGCCGAGCCCGAAACCGAACGGAAGATGGGCCGCGACACCGCAGCGGTCGAGATACCACTGCCCGTGCAACAGGCCGTAGGTCACCCGCGTCGCGTCGGGGTCGAATTCGACGAGGTCTCCTTCGTCGACCGGGATCGCAAAGGGGAGCCGTCCGCCGGGCTCGCTGCCGAGCAGCACGTCCGCGAGCGCGTGCCCGCCCTCCATGCCCGGGTACCAGAGCATCAGCGCCGCCGCGACATCGTTCAGCCAGGGCATCACCACCGCGCTTCCGCCCATGACCGCGACCACGACACGATCGCTCGCCGCAGCCGCGGCCGCGATCAGCGCCTCGTCCTCCGGGGGCAGACGCAGCGAACGGCGATCGCCGCCTTCGGTGGCTCCGAGCGTTCCCGTCGGTCGCTCGCCGGCCGCCTCGGCCGGCGGCGGCACGAAGTCCTTCGGCAGACCGAGTTCGGGGTGATCGACAGGCGGCAGCAACGCCACGAAGTCCGACATGGCCGACTTTCCGATGTATTCGCCTTCGTGTTCGGCGGTGTAACCCACGACCACCAGCGCGATGTCGGCATCGCGTGCGATCGACGCATCGTTCTCGCTGTGCACGATCTCGGCATCCGGCAGCGCCGCGCGGATTCCCGCGAGTGGCGTCACGACCTCGCGCTGGATCACGCTGCTCGAGCCGTTGTCGCCCAGGTTCGGGACGTCCGCGAGACGACCGAGCAACGCGACCTTCGCCAGTCGCTTACGCTCGAGCGGCAGCAGCGGTCCTTCGTTGCGAAGCAGCACCATCGAAGCGACCGCAGCCTCGCGCGCGAGCGCGCGGTGCTGCGCGCACGCAACGACCGACTTGCTCGGTCGCCGGTCGTAGACGAAAGCGAAGCGCAGGAAGGTCGCGACGGTCTCGGTCACGCGCGCGTCGACGTCCGCACCGTCGAGCGCGCCGCTCTCGAGCGCATCGCGGAGCGCGAGCGCGCGTTGCTGTCGCAACGGCATCTCGATGTTGAGTCCGGCCCCGACGGACTTGACGGCATCGCGCAGGCCCGCGACGAAATCCGACGTCACGAAGCCGTCCCAGCCCCACTCTTCGCGCAGGATGTCGATCAGCAGCGTGCGGTTCTCGCCGCACCACTCGCCGTTCACTGAGTTGTAGGCGCTCATCACGCTCGCCACCCCGGACCGGGCGACGCGTTTGAAATGCGGAAGGTAGACCTCGTGCAATGCGCGCTCATCGACCGTCACGTCGACCTTGAAGCGCGCGTTCTCCATCGAATTGAGCGCGAAGTGCTTCATGCAAGCCATCACGTGTTGCTGCAATCCTTCACTGAACGCCGCCGCCATCTCGCCGACGTGATGGGGATCCTCGCCGTAGGTCTCCTGAGCGCGCCCCCAGGCGGGGTGGCGCAGCAGATTCATGCACACCGCGCCGGTGTAGGTCGCGCCGCTCGCGCGCAACTCGGCCCCGATGGCGGCACCCACCCGCCGCTCGAGGTCGGGGTCGAACGATGCCGCACGCGCCATCGATACCGGAAAGACCGTCGAGCGTGCGATCACGCAACCGCGCGGCCCGTCGGAAAAATCGAGGCCCGGCACGCCAAGGCGCTCCACGTGTGCCGCGGGCCAGGTGTGCCGGTGGTAGCCGCCGGCCCCCATGTCGATCAAGCCGGGCCAGGCGATGGTGTCGCCGTCGAGGCAACCGAGCCTTTCGGCCGTCGTCATCTCGGCGACGATGGCCGCAGCTTCGGCATGGTGGTCGGCCCCTTCGGCGACCCGTTTCGCTGCGCGTTCGAATTGGGAGGTTTCCGTCGATTTCGTCATCCGGACATTCTACGACGCTACGCCCCCCGCTGCGTCCGGTTGTGCACGATCAATTCGACGAAGGCCTCGATCGCCGCGCGACGTTCATCACTCGCATGAGGTCGCTCGTCGAATACCGACAGCAGCAGGTTGGCGTCGAATGCGAGCATCAAGCCGTGCGCGAGGAGATTCGGGTCGGCACCGTCGGGCGCGAGTTCGGCGACGGTGCGCGCGATCGCGTCCGAAAAGCGTTGGTTCAGTGTCAACAGCGCCCCCACGACTCCCTCCCGATGATCGGGGTTCTCGACCGCCCAACGCACGAAGGCCGCGATTTCGTCGCCGTGCTCCCGCGCGAATCGGTCCGACATCGCGAGCTGCTGGTGCAAGCGCTTCCGGGGCTCGAGAGCGGAAAGCTCGCGCTCGATCGACTCGCGGAACGGGGTGAGCAAACGCGAGAATGCCTCGCGGAAGAGCCCGGCCTTGTCGTTGAAGTGCCAGAAGACCGTGGCGCGACTCACCTCTGCGCGCTCCGCCACCGCGGAGATCGTGGTCCCCGCGTAGCCGTGCTCCATGAAGAGCGCGGTGGCAGCGGTCAAGATGCGCTGCTGAGTCTCCGCCTTGTCCGTGGGTCGTGTCATCGATGCCGTCGAATGCGCCTCCCTCGTGCCGTCCCGCGCGACGGAGTTCGCCGCTGCGGATTCGCACGGTCCTCCGATTCCCGTAGACCAGGCCGGGGTCCCATCATCAGACCCATTACCCGATCGAGTCTGACACTTCCGAGCTGCGACCGCGAAGATCCACCGCAGCGGGTGTTAGGCTGGACTGCAACAGGGGGGAAGAAGATGGGCGGATCGAACCGCGGCGAAACGCCGGCCTGGATCCAGGGAAGGCTGCCCGATGCCGCCTCAGGCCGTGACCGGGCCGTCGCGCTGGGGAGTCGAGCCGGAATCATCGAGTGGGCGGACTCCGCCTGGGCCCGCGTCACGGGCTACGACCTCGGCCGCTTCGTCCACAAGCCCGTCGGCGCGCTGCTCGATCATGTGAAGCTGGAATCCGGCGTAGTGGATTTCGCCGCCGGCTGCATCCGCGAAAACCGGGTCTGCGAGATCGACGTGCCCCTCACGACGCCGACCGGCAGGAATGTGTGGATTCACCTCCGGGTCGAGCCCGTTCTCGATGCCGCCGGAGAGGTCTCCGACTTCGTCGCCGTCGCACGCGACATCACGGAAGCGAAGCGCGTCGAGCTGGATCAACGCGAGACGGCCGACGCGACGATCACCGCCGTCGATTTGAGCGAGCTCGCGCGGACCCTCGCGCGTGCGCATCTGGACTCCCTCGACTCGATGACCGCCTACGACCTCTGGCTCGGCGAAGACCTCCCATTCGTGCTCGCCGACCCGGCGCTTCTCGGCGGCCTCGTCGGGCGCCTGATCTGCCGTGCCGCGGAATGCATGCGCGGTGGTTGGGGCACCCTCTCCGTCTCGACCGGCCTGCTCGGGGGCGATGCCGTCACCATCTACTCGGGAAATCTCTACCGCGGCTTGCCGCACCCGCAATTCGCATTTCTCGAAATCCACGACACCGGCAATGCGTCGAGCGGCGGCGACCATCGGGTGATCGCGGAGCCCTTCCTGACCAACCACTATCCCGGTGAACCGCTGCGACTCGCGACCGCGCGCCGGCTGCTCGCCCGTCAGGGCGGCAGGATCCGACTTGCGAGCAGCCCCTGGTTCGGCACCTCCGTCGTGCTGCTGCTGCCGTTCAGCATCGAGCCCGACCTCGGCATCCGCTAGCCCGCGGATCGGCGCGCGAGCGGTTTCTAGACGGGAAAGCGCTTCCGCGATTCGCACCCGCCCGGTCGCAACGCGCCGCGAATCGCGCCTCGCGCGCCCGTGATATGGTTCGGAGCCCGCGGAATCGTCTCCATCCGGCCCGCCGCAGACGCCGTGGAGTGGAGAGTCGCCCGTGCGCTGAATCGGGAGAGGACATGTCTTCGCAATCCGGGAACGGAAAACAGCCGTTGCTCGTCGAGCGCCACGGCGCGGTCGAGACCTTCGTCATCAACGACGCTCCGCGAAACCGCATGGGGCTCGAATTCATGGATGCGTTGGAAACGGAAATCGCACGCGTGGCGCAGGATGCCGGTGTGCGCGCCATCGTGATCCGCGGCGCTGGCGAAGAACACTTCTCCGTGGGGATGGACCTCAAGCAGCTTCCGGAGGGAATTGCGCGCATGGGAAGCGCCGAGGCCGTCTTCGATCAGCGGCTGCGCGTTCTCGACGCCATCGAGAATCTTCCGAAGCCGGTCGTCGCCGTACTCTATGGATACTGCCTCGGCGGCGGACTCGAACTCCCGCTCGCGTGCCATTTCCGGTTGGCCGCCAGCGAAGGCGCAAGGATCGGACTCCCGGAACTCGACCTGGGCTCCGTTCCCGCGTGGGGCGGCAGCGCACGATTGACTCGCTGCATCGGACGCGATCGAGCCCTGGACATGATCCTGCGGGCGAAGAAGATCTCCGGCCCGGAAGCGCTGCGGATCGGCCTGGTCGGCGAGGTCTGGCCGCTCGCCGAGCTCTTCGAGCGGGCTCACGACCTCGCGGCCGAATTGGCGGACATGCCCGCCATTGCCGTCGCAGGTGTCCTGCGCAGCGTCGTCGGAGCGGGCG
>Ga0210064_1000572_pt1 | contig 17317 bp, 18 predicted proteins | sample Muzzi_CordC_D2_FD_185531 | JGI IMG/M metagenome (GOLD analysis project Ga0210064, IMG submission 185531) | Wetland microbial communities from San Francisco Bay, California, USA, that impact long-term carbon sequestration - Muzzi_CordC_D2 (SPAdes) | ecosystem: Environmental > Aquatic > Marine >...
ATTTTGCGGCAAATGCGGAACGGCCTTACAAGGTTATTGATCCCTAATCTTGCAGTAACAAGTCATGAAAAAAACCTTTGTTAAATCGATGTTGTTTTTGATCCTTTTTAGCCTAATTGTATCGTGTACCTACTCGAAATCAATGCAGACCGAAACCGGTCGGGGGGCTGACCCGCTGTCTTTAATGACCCGCTTTTACCGGGGACCGTTGAATCATCTCTCTGCTGTCAGGTCCGGGGAATGCCCCATGTATCCGTCAGATTCCGAATACAGCTTACAAAGCATTAAAAAACACGGCAGGTTGGTAGGATGGATAATGGCAATGGACCGCTTGATGCGTTGCGGTCGCGATGAAACAAGATTGTCGCCAGAGGTTTTCATTAACGGCAAGCGGAAAACCTATGACACAGTGGGTAAAAACGATTTTTGGTGGAGTGACGAATAAAGACCATCGTTCCCGGAAACGAACATCTTGGATGACGCAAGCAGGCACTAATCAGACCAGTATCAGAATACAATTTTATGAAAGCTTTATTTATTAAAACGCTCCTCTGGATAACGACTGCCGATGTACTAGGCGTCGGCCTTGGTTTTGCCAGGCCAGCATTCCTCCCTGTAAGTTGAAAACCCGTATATATCCCATTTTGATCAATTGCTCAGCAGCAACGTAGCTCATCTGATCTCCCATGCAGTAAACAACGATCTTCGCATCCTTATTTTTTGGAAGTAAGTTTTTATATTGTTTTATGGCATTGAAAGGGATCAAAAGGTCGGTGTTGTCAATCTCTCCCTGATAGGGGATATGAACATTGATGAGAGTGAAATCTTTCTGATCCATTAATTTTTCCAATTGATCTACGGATATGTTTTCGTACGATTTATTATCCATGGGCCAGGCATTGTAAATGAAATACCCAATGAGGCCTACAATGAAAAGCACCATTAAAGAACTTGACTTTAAATTTATTTTTTCCATTTACTTTCTCCTTTATTGCAGGCTCATCCATTTCTTGAACACTGAATATTATATCCCATTAAAAGAATCAGCAATTGTTATGCCAAGAATAAAGCGCATAACCTTAGGGGATCCCATAAGATTTTTAATTGTTAATCAATACCTTTGCAAATTTCTCTACCAAAACGGCCAACTTTTTCTTTCCAAGCATCAAAAGTAAAATAGAGGATATTTTTGCTCCAAGGCTTCTCAACGAATCTTAGCCCTTTAGATATTAAAACAGGCTGAGTTATGTGCCGTTTAATCTTATTTTTACCGGTTTTTGCAAAAGAAACCTCACATGCAGTTATACTTTGTCATATCGTCGCAAAATAGAACTGTTTGCATTCAAAATCCGCAGGAGCGGGTAATATTTACTCATCTGAATCCCTTTAACGACCAAGATGGATATTTTTAATCCATCTTAGTGACGAATTGACTCGACAGAATAACCATTTCGTTCAACATACAATGTAAATATCAATATTAACGGTTGGTTAAGATTTGACAATGAAAGTTGGCACAGCTTTTGCAGTACTACAGTGTGGTATTATAATAACATATTAGGAGAATTCAAATGAATATCTTTTTTATCGATTTTATAAGCATACTGATGATTAGCGGTTTTATGTTTATTTCTTGTAAAGGCCGTAGAATCTTCCAGAAGGCGCATGTTTTGCTTACGGTAAAAATGCGAAAGAGAGGTAGACCATGAGCGCACTTATTACAAAAAGACATCATGAAGCCGAGTCACATGATTGCTGCGGTTCTTCCGGAAAGCTTAAAATCCGCTCGATGCGGGAAGATGTTTCGTTGGAAGACCACGAAAGTAATGACACGGTTTCATTTTTAATCGATGGCATGACCTGTATGTCATGCGTCAATAAAATTGAAAAGGCTTTGCTAAAGCATCCCGGTGTCAACCGGGTTTTTGTAGACCTTGCCGCAGGATCGACAACGATTCGTTTTGACGCCGATACGGTGGATCACGAAAAATTAAAGTCAGTGATCGAAGCTGTCGGCTATACCGCCACACAAAGCAATTCTGACGTTAAAAATAACACGGATACACGTTATGAGAATGCTCAATCCCAAAAGGTCGGCCCATATCCCTTCTTTATCGGAATTGCCGCTGCGCTTGCCGTAGTCGGATTTTACCTTGGGCTGCTGACATTAACTTCCGACTGGTACAGTGCCAAAATGCAGTTCGTTGAATACCGGTGGTGGATCATTGCACTTTCCTTGGGGTTAGCGACACAGGCGACTTTATTTTCATTTATGAGAAAAAAAATATTCGGAAGAAATATAAAGGCTGTAAAATCAGGAATAGCGGCTTCAGGCGGAATGTCAACCGCATCCATGGCAGCCTGTTGCGCTCATTATTTGGTGCCCCTGATGCCGGCTTTGGGGTTGCCCTTTTTGTCCGGAGCAGTTGCCGGTATTGCAAAATACCAGACGGAACTTTTTATGTTAGGCGTTCTGTCAAACCTATTCGGGCTCGGAATAATGCTTCGCATAATGCATAAAAACGGAATTTTAAATTTAAAGCACTGGTTTCATACCCTAAATTTTCAGCTACACCAGTAACGGCAGTAGCCCGAAACAATTTTTTAAGGCTTTTAAGCAAATTCAGGGTTAGAAACTTTAGCTAAAAATATTACAGACGAATTGAAATGTATGTTTCAGCATTCATTAACATATGAGAGGTGATAAAATGAATAATATAAAACGAAGTATTTCAATAAAACTAGTCGGGGCTTTAATTGTATTTACTGCCATCGGTTTGGCCGCCGGCGCATGGGCCTCATACGATCACCAGTCTGACAACGCCAACAGCGTTAGCGTCGATGTCGTACCTATACAGTTACGCTCTGGAAAACAGGCGAAGTTCGAGATTCGGATGAATACGCATTCGGTTCCTCTTGAATACGATTTGGTTGCCGTATCTTTGCTGAAAGACGATCAGGGGCGTGAATACCGTGCCTCGGTCTGGAACGGATCTCCAGCCGGTGGTCATCATCGAAGCGGCGTTCTGGAATTTCCGGCTATTGATAAGGGCGTTAAATCAATTACCCTTTACATAAAAGATATCGCAAACGTTCCTGAAAGAACTTTTCAGTGGAAATTAGAAAAATAGTATTTGATGAAATGAAAGGGTTTTACGGAAATATGGTTCAGCAGGTTCCGGCATAGATACCCAAATTTAACACGGAGAAAAGGGAGTTCTAAAACCAAGAATCAGGAGTAATTTTAAAATGAAAACGTCTAAAACTGCGGGTACCTGTTATGATTACGCAAATGATTATTGGCTAAAAATAAACGACGATTTTCCTGATATAACGGCTGCTTTTTATAATGGAAATTTTTCGAAAACCTTAAGTCAAGCTCAAAAAGATAAGCATAAGTGGGTGCTTAGCGGTATTGGTTTTAAACCCGGAGACAGGGTTCTTGATATTGGATGCGGCTGGGGTCCGATGCTGGCGGCAGTCAAAGAACAAAACGGCCGTGAAGTTGGATTTACAATTTCGAACCGGCAAGTTCATTACTGTAAAAAAAGAGGACTTGAGGTTTATTTTGAAGACTGGAAAGATGCCGATGTGAAAATGTATGGGCAATTTGACGGAATAGTTTCGATCGGCGCTTTCGAGCATTTTTGTTCACCGGAAGAATTTAAGAACGGTGAACAGGAAAGGATATATAAACAGTTTTTTAATTTTTGTCATCATTTGCTCCAAGAAGGTGGGAAACTGTTTCTTCAAACCATGACCTGGGGGTATAAGGTTCCAGAATTTAACGAGATTAATCCAGATGCCCCGCATGGTCGATATCACGACAGAATCAGGGGTGCGATATTGGGCTTATCCTCCTGGTGGCCTCCTAGTTCCGAAGAACAAATTGTTAAAATGGCGGAACCTTATTTTGATTATATAGAGAGCAACAGCGGAAGAGAAGATTATGCGAAGACTTTTTCTGAATGGCATAAAAAATGGAGAGAAGTTCTTCTTTTAGAAAGATTGATGATAGATGTAAAAACCTATTTAAAATACTTTGCAGCACCAGATTTTATGGAAATAATGACAAATTATAAAAAAACAAGAGCAGATGAACTTTTTAGAGAAGCCTTTTTACAAAAAGTTTTGAATCATTCAAGAATATTTTTTCAAAAAAAAACCAATAAATAGTGCCCGAACGAAAATTAGAATTTTTCGTTAAGATCAAGGAAGGCGAAAATTTTAACCACAGTAATACTGGTAGTATTTCGAGGATTAAAATTTAAGTCTGACGCAGATATTGGCGAAAAGGCGGTTTTCGTTCAGGCACTAAATATCAATGAGACTCATCCCCCGAAAGCATGAATAGAAAACAAAATAATTTATATGGCAATGCATTCGAAGATAAAAGCTTGCCGGCACAAATTGTTTCACCCGGCAAAGCATTCGGGATTCTGTGTTTTGTCAACGGGGAAACAAAACAGCCTATTGAAGCCAAAATTCCGGAAACGGAAGTTGCCCGGGAAATTAAACGATTTGAGAGCATGACACACTCTGTTGCACAAGAACTTAATTGCGCTGTCGAGAGGCTGATTGAGGATAATTATCTCGACGAAGCTGAAATCCTTAAAACACATGTATACATGGTACAGGATGAGCATTTCCTTAAAAAAGTTGTTGAAAGAATCAGGGACCATGGCGTTGCCGCCGACATTGCGGTTGAGCATGTATTGCAGGAGATCGCAACAATGTTTGAGCAATCTGATAATGCCTATATTTCCGAGCGGGCGGCTGATTTTAAGGATATTGCCGGGCAATTGACAAGAAGATTGCACAGGAAAGATAAGGAAACTTTTCAAACCATCATGCGGACCATCGAAAATCCGATTATCGTTATACCGGAGTTATTGCCGTCCCATCTCTTGGAGGTAAGAAACAGCCGTGTTGCGGGATTTGTCGTGGCAAAGGGCACATCTCTTTCTCATGCGGCTATTTTCGCCAAATCATTCGGTCTGCCGGTTTTAAAGGTAGAGAATTTTCATGCTGCAGGTTTAAAAAACAGGATGAAGGTTTTTCTTGATGGATATGAAGGACGCATATTCTTAGACCCTTCCGAAAGGGATGTAAAAAAATACGATAAATCGGAAGAAAAAAAAGTTACGATAAAGCCTTTACCCCTTAACGTGCAAATAAATATCATCGCCCCGGAACAGGTGAATGAAAATATATTGAATAAAACCGACGGCATCGGCCTTTACCGAACAGAATATCTGTTTATGTCTCAGAAAGACGATTTTCCTTCAGAAGAGGATCAATACCAGGCATACTCATATCTTTTTGAAAAGTGTAAACATGTGACGATGACGGCACGGACGTTGGATGTGGGTGCCGACAAAGAGCTCTCGTATTTTTCTTTAGGCCCCCAGGAAAATCCTTATCTGGGCTTCAGGGCGCACCGGGTTTATCGGTTTCATCCGGAAATTTTTATTACTCAAGTTAAGGCGATGTTAAGAGCGGCAAAGAACTCCAAAGACTTTATTCTGCTTTACCCAATGATTGAAAGCACGGACGATCTTTTTTTTGTTCAGGGGCTGCTGCGCCAAGCGATAGATGCCTTGCATAAAGAGAATAAGGATTATTTGCACAATTTTCGCCAAGGGATATTGATCGAGGTCCCCTCTGCGGTCTGGAATTTCAAAGAGTTGCTTGATCAGGTTGACATTGCATGTATAGGGACCAATGATTTGCTCCAATATTTTTTTGCTATTGATAGAAATAATGCGAATGCTTACAGTGCCTACCGGCCCGAACATCCGGCAGTATGGCAGATGATCAAGAGCATGGTAGATACTGCCAAAGCACTTAAAAAGCCATTGGGTGTATGCGGTGAAATTGCGGCGGATCCATATTTCATTCCGCTGTGGATCGGTTTAGGACTGGATTCCATAAGCATTGACATCCATATGGTAGATAGGGTTAGAAACAAGATTTCTTCTGTTGATCCGGCTGCATGCCGGAAGTTAACATCCGAAGTTCTTTTAGCTCGGTATGCAGCGGAAGTAAGAATGCTTTTATCTCCATTCAGCGGCATTGCTCAAAAACACGAGGATAAGGTATGTAAAGATGATGTTGAATGTATTGACCCTATTTGTAAGATGGTTGTGCATACAAAAAATAACGATTTTAGGGTGAATATTGAAGATCGAGAATATTTCTTTTGTTGTAAACGATGCATGGGAATATTCCTGAATGATTTTGCGAAAGTGGAAAAGCGTCTTTTGCCTGATAAAATATATGATTGACCCTATTGGCAACTACATCTATCCGGAATAGTTTTAAAAACGTGACACCTTAATTTGGTGGGAACTGAAAGATATGTCGTCGACTATTTATTTAATCATCAATTCTTTATTTTAAGAAAGGAGATCATTATGAAAAAAATCATACTTCTTTTGGTTGCAACCGTATTTATCGGCGTCGCCCTCTATTCAGTTGAGGGTAATGCACAGATGGGACAGGGATACGGTCCCGGTTACGGCATGGGGTCCGGCATGATGGGACCCGGTTATGGATATGGCCAACAGTATGGTCCGCAATACGGGCGCCAGTACCAGCAATCCCAGAGCCCGCTGGATAAGAATCAGGCCAAACAGCAAGTTGAAAATTACCTGAGTTCCATGAGAAATCCCAACCTGAAACTCGGGAAAATTGAAGAAAAGGGAAATAATTATTAGGTCAATATTGAAACCAAAAAAGGATCCCTGGTGGATAAAATTCTTGTGGACAAAAATACGGGATGGATGCGCTCCGCATATTGATTAGAAGGAGAAAAAGGAGCTTGCGATTAATGGAATGGTTCCAGATAAATGTTTTCCGCCCTTTACTTTTCTTACTCGCATTACCTAATGTTTCCTATGCCAAGTGGGGCGAAGTAAGGAAAACGACTCATGCGACTCGGTATAGCGGGTGATTGAATAACGAGGTGGTTCAGTATGATATTTATGAGTGTGTTTTGGATTCTTATTATTGTGGGGCTGGTTTTTTTGGTCATATGGCTGATATCCGTCTCCAAAGGAGAAAAATTCAATATCAAAGGGCTTTCAGGCTCCCGGGCGCTCGATCTATTGAAGGAGCGGTATGCCCGGGGTGAGATCGACAAGACTGAATTTGAAGCAAAAAAGGAGGATCTCAAGGACTAAATCCCCTTAGAAGCCCCTCATAGAAGTAAAAGCCCATCTCGATTGGCAGAAAATCTCGCCATTCCGCGAGATTTTCGCATGGCCGTATGCTCTTTCTCCGGTAGGCAGGACCTTGGTTCATTTTAAAAAATGAGGCTCTGCCTGCCGACTAAACGCCTCTCTATTTCTATAGCGCGGTTGTTAAAATATTTTTTAGAATCTTTTGCGTATGCCGATTTGCAACTGGCTGCGCTGTTAAATTCGCTGGGAATTCGTCGCTTTTGTATGCGTTTCATGGAACCTGAAGACAGGTGAAACAGCAGATCCGGCGGAGGCCGACAGCGTAAATATCGACATTGCCTTCTCTGTGGCTGGTGTAAAGCTTTGGTTATGAAAAAAGGTATCAAATAACCCAAATTTTCTCCCTTAATATCAGGAGGAACCCGATGAAGAATCATCGTATCTGGATGATAATTGGATGCATTTTACCCCTGTTGCTCATTTTCTTTTTACCGCTGTTGGGCGCCGGCAGTGGCGAAATATTATTTATCTTTCTCATTCTCTGTTTTGGGGTCCATTTATTCATGATGGGTTACCACAAAAATAATGGAAACGACGACGATGAAGCCCCGAAAGGCGGAGGTCACCATGGAAGTCATTAATATCAAACGGTTCGGAATGGCATGCGGAGTCACATTTGCTCTTCTTTATTTGGGATGCGTTTTGGCGATGTGGACAGTGGGCAAAGAAGCGAGCATCCTGTTTTTCAACAGCCTGATGCACGGCATTGACGTCACATCGATCATCAGAACCGATATGCCCTGGTGGGAAATGGTAATGGGCGTGGTGGAAATATTCATCCTTGGGTGGTTAACGGGTGCTACCATAGCCAGTATCTATAACTTTGGACATGGCAGACAAAAACGGTAGGTGAAAATGCAGAGTAAGTCATGAATACGATTGCACAGCCGGAAAACACTCCCCTTGGGGGTCACTGGACGTTGACATTGATCATGATTCTGATCGGTACGTGGATCGTTTTTAAATATCTGGCGCCAAAGAGCTGGAAAGAATGGCGCAACGTCGGAATTCTCCAGGCGTTTATCATTGCGCTTTATGTGGAAATGTACGGTTTTCCGCTGACCATATACCTCCTAACCACTTTTTTGGGCCGGAATATCCCCTGGCTGCATTTTAAGGGGCATTTATGGGCGGCATTGCTCGGCCTGGGTGAAACGGGCGCCATGGTCGAAATGTTCATCGGACTCAGTATTGTCGTGACGGGAATAAGCCTGATAGCCAGAGGATGGCATTTGGTCTACAGCGCGCAACAGAAAGACAAGCTGGCGACAGAGCGGGTTTATAGCTACATGCGGCACCCCCAGTACACCGGCATTTATCTCGCCCTGTTCGGACAGCTCATCCACTGGCCGACCTTGCCGACACTCGTCCTTTTTCCTTTTATCGCCTGGATGTATTACCACCTCGCGAAAAAGGAAGAAAAGGCCATGGTGGAAAAGTTTGGAAGAGAGTATGAGATATATATGCAACATGTTCCCATGTTTTTCCCTGGAAGTACCAACTGGGAAAGGATGATACGAGGAAAATAGAAAATAGGCGATCAAATGACTTTGGATCAGAAAAGACATCTATTAGAGATAAAGTAACATGAAAAGGAGGGGCCTCATCCCTCACGATATCGTCGCTAAATCCCCCGAGGCCGGGATAGAATTTCAGAAGAATCTGAGCTCAACCCTCAAGACCATAAAATTCACCCCAACCAGCGTGGGGACATATCCCTTCTATTGCAGCAAGAAGGCCCCCTTTAAAAAAGGAGCGTGATCATAAAGGCAGCTACCAGGCCGACTGCGGAAAACAAGAATATCCCCACATTCCGGCTTAACCCCACGAGGGTAGAAAGACTGTTTCCCGAAAAAGCCCCGACAAGAAGCCCGATAACCGGAACCATGTAGACCATGAAAACACATGTCAGTTGAGTCTTGGTGTTCAGGTAAAGCTCGACTTCTTCACCCTTATGGGCAGCGGCAAGATTTCTGGCTTTAACCAGCATCCGATCCCCGCCTTCGATCGTATGGCAGTGATCTTTATGCCCGCAATGGGAACAGGCGCTCTTTCGCTGCGTCTAAACCCACACCCATCCGTCTTCTACGGTTTCAACGATGCCGGTTTCCTGGGACATGATGACTCCTTTGCTGAAATTCGAAAACTAAAAAGAACCGACAGGTAAGCTCACTTATGCATGAGTTTTTCGTCCGGCCGTATGCACTTCACCGGGCAGGTAGAACCTTCCTTCTTTTTAAAAAAGAAGTTCTGCCTGCCGGATAAACATATCTTCTATTCCTTTAATTATTTGTTAAGATATTTTTCAGGATCTTTCGCAAATGATTCCTTGCAGCCGGCTGCACAGAAATAATAGGTTTTGCCCTTATATTCGTAAGTCGCTGCCGCCTTCTTTTCATCGACATTCATTTTACATACAGGATCAATGGCCATTTAAATCACCTCCCTTCTATGATTGATAATAAGATCAACAACCGTGGGTATCGATCAGTTTTAGGTTAAGATATCTTTTGTGAACAGTGCCATTCTCTCTCAATATCGGTATCTTCTATCTATGTCTATGCCAGCTCAGGGGCTCTAAATCGCCTCAACCTCAGTGCATTGGATACCACCGTCACTGAGGAAAGCCCCATAGCAGCGGCGGCAAAGATGGGGTTGAGCAGTATGCCGAAAAAGGGAAATAGCACACCAGCGGCCACCGGAATCAGGATCGTGTTGTAGGCAAAGGCCCAGAACAGGTTCTGCTTAATGTTCCGGATCGTCGCCCGGCTCAGAGCGATGGCCGTCAACACGCCCCGCAGATCCCCGCTGATCAGGGTGATGTCGGCCGCCTCCATGGCCACATCGGTTCCCGTCCCGATAGCAATGCCCACATCGGCCTGGGCCAACGCAGGGGCATCATTTATGCCGTCGCCGACCATGGCAACTTTTTTGCCCTCGGCTTGAAGTTTTTTCACTTCATCGGCCTTTCCATCCGGAAGCACTTCGGCCAAAACCCTGTCGATACCGATCTGTTTTGCAATGGCATCGGCGGTTCTCTTGTTGTCTCCGGTAATCATGGCCACCTCAATGCCCATCCGGTGCAGCGCCTCAACAGCCGCCTTTGAGTTCTCCTTCAAGGTATCGGCCACGGCCACAATGCCTGCCGGCTTATTATCGACGGCAACGAACATGGGCGTCTTACCCTGGTTGGAAAATTCATCGGCCTTCACCTCAAGCTCTTTAAGAGGAATACCTCGGTCCTGCATCAGCTTCACATTGCCCAGAAGCACGGATTTTCCCTCAATGGTCGCCTCGATGCCGTGGCCGGCAATGGCGTTAAAGTTCTCGGGAGCCACAAGGGAAAGATTTCTCTCTAGTGCCTGATTGACAATCGCTTCGCCCAGCGGATGCTCGGAGCCTTTTTCAGCAGAAGCACTAAAGCGAAGAACCTCCTCTTCCTTAAAACCGCCGAAAACCGCGATATCCGTCACGGACGGTTTGCCCTCGGTCAGCGTACCGGTCTTGTCCAGCACGATTGCCTTCAGCTTGTGGGCCGTCTCCAGAGCCTCACCCCCTCGGATAAGAACACCGGATTCAGCGCCTTTGCCCGTACCCACCATAATGGAGGTCGGTGTGGCCAATCCCAGGGCGCAGGGGCAGGCAATGATCAGTACGGCCACAAAGTTGAGCACCGCGTAAGTCAGTGCCGGTACCGGACCGAAAAAATACCAGACCGCAAAGGTGATTACTGCAATGCCGATCACCGCCGGTACGAAATACCCGGCTATGATGTCCGCAAGTCTTGCGATGGGCGGCTTGGATCCCTGGGCTTCTTCTACCATTTTAACGATCTGGGACAGCATGGTATCCTTGCCGATCTTAGTCGCCTCGAAATTGAAGGTTCCGGTCTTGTTGATGGTAGCGCCGATCACCTCGTCTCCCGCATGTTTTTCCACTGGAATGGATTCGCCGGTCACCATGGATTCGTCCACTGCGGAATGCCCTTCTTTTACAATGCCGTCCACCGGGATCTTTTCTCCCGGCCGGACCACCACCCGATCACCGATTTCGACTTCCTCTATAGGGATATCCTCCTCTTGGCCGTTCCAGACAACCCGAGCTGTTTTGGCTTGAAGGCCGATCAGCTTTTTAATGGCTTCCGATGTCTGTCCCTTGGCCCGCGCCTCAAGGAGTCTGCCCAGGAGAATGAGTACGACGATGGCGCCGGCAGTATCGAAATAGACATCAGGCGCCAATCCCTGAGCTGAAAAGAGGTTTGGAAAAAACATCGCCATCACGCTGTACAGGTAGGCTGCCGAGGTCCCCACGGCAATCAGCGTATTCATATCCGCCGAATTATGTTTGGCGCTCTTCCATGCGCCGGTGTAAAACCGCCACCCCACCCAGAACTGAATAGGAGTTTGGAAAATCAGCTGCAAATAAAAATTTGTTTCACGACTCAGGTCATATAGTCTGTTTAGTCCCAGCGTCTTCCAATACGCCAGCAATAACACCGGGATCACCAGGACAAGTCCGGCGATGAACTTTCTTTTCAGCTTTTTAAATTCGGCCTCTCGGGCAGCTCGTTCCTGATCCACGACATCCTCTTTTTCAACCTGTCCGGTGTCCAGGATTTCGTAACCTGCATCTTTAACGGCCTTTTTAAAATCGTCTAAGGAAACTGTTCCTGGAATATACTGTACGCTGGCCCTTTCCGTGGCAAAATTGACGCTTGCCTTTATCACCCCTTCCAGCCCGCTTAGGGCGCTCTCCACCTTTTTTACACACGAAGCGCAGGACATGCCGTGGACAGGCAGTGTTATTTTCTCCATTCCCGCTGCATATCCCAGATCCTTTACAGTTCCGATCAGGTCTCCCAGATGAACGCGAGAAGGATCGAACGTGACGGTGGCCCTCTCCGTGGCAAAGTTTACCTTGACATCAGCAATGCCGCTCATCTTGGACAGCCCTTTTTCGACTTTGGAAACGCAGCTGGCACAACTCATACCGGTAACAGGAAATTCAACTTTTTTCAGGCTGTCTTCAGGCTGCACGGACATCGCCCTCTTTTCCTCCGTAACCTCCAAATAATTGTCCGGGGAATTATCGAAGCTCTCTTTGCAGGCATTGCTGCAAAAATAGATGAATTGACCTTGATGCACGCTCATGGCTCCCGCAAGAGGGATCGGAACATTTCTGCCGCAAACCGGATCAATCACTTCGCTCCACTGTCTGCTGTCCTGGATGAATTTTTGTGGACTGCTCTTAAAAACCTCTTTGCAATAAATGGCGCAAAAACTATATTCTCTTCCCGCGTAGGTCGTACTGGCCGGAGCCGAAGCGGGATTCACGATCATTCCGCAAACTAAATCAGTAGCCATATCTTTCACCCCTTTCACGAAATTTTATGATTTTCAAAAATCTTAAAGACCTAGTTTATAGATTAGAGTAAGCCTATAAGATACATTTTCAAGGCAATTTATAATGATGCCTTTGACTCAATTTAATTTGTTTTTTCTGAAACTTTTCTTTCTGCTGCTTTTGGGTGTATATCCCCTTCGACCGTCACCACGGTATACTGATCTTCTCGAAGATCGATGACGTCTTCTTTTCTATTTTCGGATAGCTCATTAAAATGCCTGTCTTTGACAGCTTCGTGACCATGACCGCTGTGATGGCCGTGACTGTCGTGACTGCCGCAGCAACCCATCCCCATACCGCCTTTTCGGAAAAAAAGGAGATACACAACAAGAGCCCCTAAGATCAGCGGAATTATATTTTGCATGGTTAATCCTCCTCATAGAAGAACTTTGATTGTGATGATGTAAATTTTCCGCCGGAAGTCTGATATTCGAAAGTTTTCATGAAATAACCCGCCCCATGCTGATGCCGCTGTTATATTCAATTTGACTCCTGAAATTCTGCATCCACATTCCGGCATTTTTTCAAACCTTAACACTTGACAATGCAAACAATATGCCACATTGTAACATATTAATCTCAACTCTTAATAATTACTTGAAAAATTAGATTCACTCTTGCTTGATAGAACGTCTGGTATATGTACGACTTCGCTCCAACAGGGTAAAACGTATCCAAACTCCCCGGCTCAACAAATAACGAGATGGGTACTTTATAACCATCCTGACAGCTTTTAAAAATGAGATCCGGTTACTTTTTACTCGATCTCAAACCGATTTCTTAAAAAAGATGCATAATAATTTGCCCTTGACTCAAGCTATTCTATTTGATTTTACGAGTTAGAATTATTGCGGCAGGCGTTGGCACAATATTTGCGGTAGTGCTGTGTATTAAACGCAATTATGCGATAAAAAAAAGTCTTAACGATAGCAAAATTATCGAAAACCTTAACGAGTTTACTTTTATTTGGCGATGCAAGTGTTAAAACAGCAAATAGAGCATAGACATATTGAAGCTCTGATTAAGGCACAAAGACGCACACCCATACCGGGCATGCGCATTTATCAAGACACGACGGATTTTATGAAACTTGATTCCGGTGATGTCCTGGTTCTTGGTACTAACCCCTTTTTCATTGTCCGCAACGAAAAAGAAGTGGGGTTCGGAATGAATGACGACCCCAAGTATATGGAGGTTATGATTTAGTCCTCCTGCCCAAACAGGAGCAGACAAAGGCGCAGGAATTTCTCTTCGGCGACACAGCGGTTCGATTACTTCGGAGAGCTTCTGTACCGGTACTTTCCGTATAAGGAACCCTGTAGGGGTTCAATACGCGACGTTAACTTATTATTTCGAGTTGGTATTCATTTCTGTTGTTTGCAGGCTTCGGGCGATATTATCGATTACCTTTCTCTGCCACTGATAATGAAATCCGTGAGACTCGGTAATCGAAACAAAATCCATGTCTATCAAATCGACTCTTGATATGCAGGTTCGTACAAAGGCACGAAACCGCTGTCGAAGAATTTCTTGAATCTGTTCGTGAAGGGTATCGAACAGGGCATCGTCCACATCGGTAACATCGAAAAAATCAGCAATTTTTTGAATAATTTTCCGTCGGCTGTCTGACGGGTCATCCTGTTTCTCTAAAACATTCAACAAATGATTGGCCGACACTGCGATACCTTGAAGAACCGCATATCGGAACCGCCGCAACTGTTCCTCCGGCCAGAATATCCGATTGCGGTCCATGCTCAGCGTACACTTGTCCGCCCCGATCAGATTGATTCGGCCGACGACATATTTTCTTGCTTTTTGCGGCAGAAGGTATTTCACTTGGGTAACGAAGATACCGTCCTGGAAAATCGACAGACCGCCGACTGAAGTTTCCAGATCCCAAACAGTTCCCTGGTTCTTTAGGGTCCGCAGAAGTAAATACCCTTCTGAATTCGGCAGACGGATGCGTGCGGGAAAATTGCGCATCGAAGGACTCGAATCAAATAAATCCAGGGGTTCACCACCGATGGTGATGGCGTTGCCTTGTTCATCGGTGAAGTAGATCGGAATGGGTACGAAGCGAAGGTTGGTTTTCAGATAGCCGAGATATTCCATCTCTCGCCAGGCTTTGTTCCGAGGCGGTTTCAGTGTCAGGATAACTTCCGTTCCCACGGGAAAATCTTCTTCTAACGGCCGGATATCGAAATAATCTCTAAAATCAGCAATGGTGATCTTCAACCCCTTTTCAGAGGATTTTCGTGTCCGGATGCGTATCTGGTCCGCCACCATAAAAGTGGACAAAAATCCGATGCCGAAGGTGCTGATAAAGCTGAACCTAAGATCGGACGAACTTACGGCATCACTGAATTCATCTGACCGATAAAATGAAATCCCAATGTTCATAAAATATTTTTTAAGCCACTGCTGATCCATTCCGATTCCGTTGTCCCTTATGGTGATACTGTTTTCGGAATCATTAAAAGATATTGAGATGAACGGTGAGACGTCAGGATCGAAGAGTTTTCTCAGATTGCAGGCATCGACGGCATTTTGAACCAGTTCTCTTAAAAACACGCGTTTGTCATTATACAATATATTACCGGTGAACAACTCCAGAGCTGCGGAGGTATCCACCACAAACTTCAAGTCAACGGGTTCATAACCGCTGGCCTCAATCTCAATGCTTACCTTGACATACAAAAAGCGAGGCCGAGTAGACCCGTTGAGATGGTCAAGAAATCGATTCACGGTAATTTCGTAGTGTTTCAGTGCCCGATGGACTTCTGCGTCCCGGCACTTGCATTGAATGCGTATGGTTGAAGGAAGATCGGGGTGTGGCCCTATGTTTTCAACGGAAAAAAGCGTGGGCAACTTTAACCGAGCGTCGGCAGACGGTCTGATAATATGCTGATGGATTCTATCCAGGGTCTCCTGATGCAAGAAATCTAGCCGTTCAGCAAGTGCAATTACGGCGGCAAGCAAATCGATGCGAACCTCCCCATATGCTTCGAAACACTTAGACTCATGAGTATCAGCGCCTTTTGTCGAAATACGGTCTACGGTATGGATTATTTCGTTGATGATCGATGCCTGGCGATTGTCCGTGATGCCCGGCAAGCATCGATATCCTTTAACCCTTTTGATATCTTTGAGGTATACCGATGCATACAGGAAGAACGTATTCCAGGGGTTACCGGAGAGAGCGGTCCTTTGCTCTTTGTCTATCAGCCAGCTTTCAATCATCATGATCATTCGTTCAGCGCTATCAATGGAACTGCCTGAATACTTCCCTGTTGCAGGTATTTTTTCGGCGGCTGATCGGATGCGGTCGATCTGGGTGCACTGCTTTGGATTGAGCCGGGAACAAAATGAGAATGGTTTGAAGTTCATGACGACCTCGGATGATCGATTTTATTGATTCAATAATGAGTATTGATTCCAGAGATTCTATCCGATTAAATTTGAGCAACAATTAAGGTAATGTTATCTGTCCCTCCCATCTCAAGAGCTCTTGTGACCAGCTGCCTACATTTTTCATTGAGTACGGAATTGCTTAAAAGAACATCCTTGAGCTCCTTATCACTCACCATATTGTAAAGCCCGTCACTGCAGAGCAAAAAAGTATCACCCTTCTTAACTTCTTCTATACTGTTATAAATAAATTCAATTTCATGTCCGACAGCTTGTGTTAAAACGTGGTGAAACGGGTGGGTTTGGGCTGAATGGGGGGAAAGGGTGTTCAAATCAATTAATATCTGAGCCATTGTATGGTCCTGGGTCATTTGTTCCAAAGAATTCCGGCGTAATCTGTAGATTCTGCTGTCTCCAACGTGTGCAATCAGTGCCCTGTTTTTTATGAGAACCAAGACCGACAAGGTGGTCCCAAGGTTCACATATTCACTATTCTCCTCTCCATATTTATGGATCCTGTCATGAATGCCATATATAATTGTTCTCAACTGAAGAAGTCTGGCCTTGTGAAAACCTTTGGTTTCCTCATCAGCAAATTTATTGAAGTTGTAATATTCAACCAGTCCTTGACACGCCATTTCGCTGGCAATTTTACCGCCTGCATGTCCCCCCAAACCATCGGCTATCGCATACATCCTTCCATAGTATTGAATGTCAACATCTTTGGCTCTATGGTCAACAATTAAATAAGTGTCTTCGTTTTCTTCTCTTGTCAGTCCAATGTCTGATTTCACACATACCTGTATGGTTTCGGCAATATCCATTTTTAATGGTTTCCTTTTATCCAATTATGCAAAAAACCAGCTTCGGTTGATCGTCCTCGTCTCTTTCCAGTACGTATTCACTGGGTGTGCTTCCGCATGAACACACACTCTTTCTAGGAATACTATCCGGACAGATCTTTCTTCTTGCTTTCAAACTCTTCTTTATCGATCTCGCCTTTGGCATAGCGTTCTTTCAGGATTTCAAGGGAACGGTCACCACTGCTTCCAGATGTTTTATCACGACCGGTAGACTGAATCAGCCACTTGATTAGAAATATCAACCCCACCAGAATAAGAATCCAGAATACAATCATTAATATGCCTCCAAACCATCCCATGCCGTATCCACCCATCATCCCGGGGCCCATTCCCCATCCGCCATATCCTCCATAGCCTCCATATTGTCCTGTCTGGGCGTTGGCCTGAGTCCCGATTAAT
>Ga0210064_1000576_pt1 | contig 17285 bp, 12 predicted proteins | sample Muzzi_CordC_D2_FD_185531 | JGI IMG/M metagenome (GOLD analysis project Ga0210064, IMG submission 185531) | Wetland microbial communities from San Francisco Bay, California, USA, that impact long-term carbon sequestration - Muzzi_CordC_D2 (SPAdes) | ecosystem: Environmental > Aquatic > Marine >...
ACCCGATGGCACCGCCCCCGCCGGTGACCAGGGCGATCTGGCCCTGGAGCAAAAGCCGCGGGCCTGGGGTCGCTTTTTTTTGCTGAAGGCGCCAGTACTCCATCTCGAAGATGTGGGAGGCTGCCATGGGGACATAGGTGCCGATTGCACCGGCCTGCAGTTTGGCCCGGATGGTGTGCTCGGCAATATCTGCGGTGGCCTTCGCTTCCCGGTGCGAAAGTCCAAGGGCAAACAATCCCAGGCCTTGCACTAAAAATACCCGCGGAAATGGATCCGACTCCTGCCGCCGGCGGCCGTCCAGGCCGGCCTGCTCCTTAAAATAGCGATGGTATTGCGCTGCGAATTGATCAATTTCCCGGCGCAACGTGAGCCCCAGATCGTCGACCGGGTCCGGAAGCCAACGGATATAGACGTAGTGGTTTTTGGTGTGAGTCACGTGATCGGGGGTCAGCACCCCTGAATCGCACAGGGTCGGTGCTTCTTTAGCAAGGGAGGCCTCCACCAAATCCGGTGTGCTTCTGAATTCAACCCTGAACCGGCACAGCCTGCCGTCTGGATCCGGATGCGCACTGGCGCCGCGAATTGATTGCGCAAAGACGGCAGCCAGAGATTTATCTGCCTGGAAAGGGGTCAGATCGTCCGGCAGCGTAACCAATGCTTTACCCTTAATTTTGCTTTTTATAAATGCTGCGGCCCGGTTTACGCAGTCAATCATTCTGTTATATGACGTTGCCGCATCCTCGCCGAAAGTAAAAATACCGTGGTTGCCGATCACAATCGCCTCCAGGTCCGGATTCCGGTCATATTCGGCCGCCACTTTTTTAGCCAACGGCAGGCCGGACATGCAATACGGCAAAACTGCAGCCCGGGGGCCAAGTGCGTCCCGGACCATATCCAGTCCTTTGGGCTGGCCGGTCAAAATCAGAATACTGTCGGCGTGACAGTGATCGACATAGCGATGCGGCAAAAAGGCGTGCAGAAAGGACTCGACGGAAGGGCTTAAGGCCGATGGCTGCAGTTTGCATATCTGCAGCTGGTTTTCCATTTCAGCTTCATCCAATTTATCCAGCCTGCGAAATTTTTTAAGGAAGGCAAGATTAAGGGCAACAAATCCCTCCGGTTCAATGGCCGCCAAATTCACGCCGCTGCCCTTAACAAAAAGAATCGCCTGGTCTTCTCCCAGGATATTTTTGTGATTCAATTTAACGGAGGTGTTGCCGCCGCCGTGCAGAACCAGATTGGGATCGGCGCCGATCAGGCGGGAAGTGTATGTCCGCAGCGCCAATTCTTTGGCAATATTCGGATAATGTTCGATAAAATTTCGGGCCTGGGTTTCGTTATATGCACTTGCCATGTTGGGTGCTTAACCATGTGCCGGCATGCGTTGCTGGCTTTCCTGATCAAAGAAATGGGCCTGCTGGACGTCCAGCCTGAGGCGGTATTTGGTGCCGGGTGAAAGCGCGAATCTACCCTGATTGGCGACGATCAATTTTTGCCCGCCGTAATCAAAGGCAAACTGTGTTTCCGTACCGGTTGTCTCGCTGAGCAGCAGCTCGGCTTCAATGGCGTCAGGGTGGGTCTCAGAATCATCCGTTAGGACTTTGATATGCTGCGGACGCAAACCATATACAATTTTCCGGCCGATTTCAAAATCGAATTCAGGCGGCAGCGGCAGCACGGAATGCTGGCCGCGAAAAATCTGACTGCCCCGCTCGGCAGTGATTTCTCCCTCCATCAGATTAATTGACGGCGTGCCGATGAAATCCGCAACAAAAAGATTGGCCGGTTGGTCGAAGACCTCGGCCGGGGATCCGACTTGCTGGATAACGCCGTTGCGCATGACGATAATTTTATCCGCCATGGTCATGGCCTCAACCTGGTCGTGGGTAACGTAAATTGTTGTGGCTTCGAGCTTGTTGTGCAACGTACGCACTTCAAAGCGCATATGCTCTCTTAATTTGGCATCGAGGTTGGAGAGCGGTTCGTCGAATAAAAACACTTTCGGGTCTCGTACGATCGCCCTTCCCATGGCGACCCGTTGTGCCTGGCCGCCGGAAAGCTGGTTCGGATAGCGGCTGAGCAGATCCTCAATATCCAGGATTTTAGCTGCCCACTGAACCCGTTCCTCGATTTCAGATTTAGGGACTTTTTTCACCTGCATGCTGAAGGCAATGTTGTTATAAATTTTCATCTGGGGATAGAGTGCATAGTTCTGGAAGACCATCGCAATGTCCCGATCCCTGGGATGCACTTTATTGACCAATTTGCCGTCGATGAACAGGTTGCCGGACGAGATGGTCTCCAGACCGGCCGTCAGCCGCAGCAAGGTTGATTTTCCGCAGCCGGAAGGACCCAGCAGGGCGGTAAACTCCCCGTCGATCACCTCCATACTAATGTCGCGCAGCGCCTGTACTTTACCGAAATTTTTGTGAATGCCTTCGTAGACTACGGTTGCCATAAGTTTTCCCTATCTGCACTCATCAGCGAACGCTTCAAGCATTCCCGAATCAGCGGCCATATCGAGCATGGTAAACCGATTCCTCACTTCGCGGGCATAGAGCACAACCTGCTGATAAAATGCTTGCGGAAACCCCAGATCACATCCGGTCCGAATGGCGCCAATTTCCTGCATGGCTTCCCACAACGTTTCGGATGGAAGCATCACGGCCCGCAGTTGTTGCGCAACGCTATCCCAATTTTCCGCCAAATACCGATTGATCCTGTCAGCCTCTATACGATCAAGGGCTTTGTTTTTTAATTCTTTGATACATTGTTGCCCGATTTCTTTGCCATAGCGGGCAATCATGTCGGCTTCCCGAATTTTAGTCGGTTCCAGCACGGGTGGCGTATTCCTGTTCAAAATTCGATTCTGCAACCGGGACATGGTGAGCGAGGTTACCCCGACTTGCTCGCCGTGCAGCGTGTTGGGATTAACATCATTGAAGAACATATCGATATAATGGGACATCATATGCTCACCCATGCTTCCGGGATGGCTGGTGTTGGTAATGCAGATCGCCAGTCCCATAAGGGCACAAAGTCGGACCAGTATTCCGAACGCTTCAAAGTTTCCCTCCTGCAAGGCTTTGGCGTTCGCGAAAAGTCCATCTTCGTCATAGGCCAATAAAATATAGGGCAGCTTGCGGTATGGCGTGCCAAACAGGATATGTGACATCAACCAGTCGACCTGGGCGGTGGTTCGGCAGATCAAATCGGCAAAAGCACTGCGGGTCAAACGGATTGGACACCGGGAGATAACCGACAGGTCAAAGAACACCCCTTGAGCCGGCAGGGCGCTGATCGATTTTTTAAATCCACCAAAAGAAATCGATGCCGTGGGTGTCGCATACGCCAGCTGGGGCGACGTCGGGAAAACCGAATATCTTTTTTTATCTAAAAAAGATGCATACTTGACACTGTCGTTGATCGTACCTGAGCCCACGGCGATCAACCCATCACAATGCCGGGTCAAATGCCTCAATTCTTCCACGCGCTCAATGTCGGCGTGCGGCGTCTTCAAGACAATTTCTTCGATCGCAAACCCGGTCGAACCAAGGGCCGAACCAATCCGCCGGCCGAGAACCTCATATGTGTAACGATCCGAGACGACCGCCAATTTTTCATTCTTATGAAGCGGATAGACCAGCTCGCCTTCCATTCCGGCGAGCGTCTCTTTAATGACGATTGAACGAATATCGAGGGCCACCGGTTGGCCGGTGCGTGGATGTTTCCAGGCACCGGCCACCAATTCATTAACGACACCGCCATAGTCTATAGACATTTTCACCTCTAAATTATTTGCTGCCGCCGGCGTCTATATTTACCGGCGTCTATATTTAATGGATCTCAGCCGCCTTTACGGCAAAATTAACCAAGTCGTTAAAGGTTTTTTCATTATCGGGATAGAGCCGGCGATAAATCGCAAGCAACTCATCCCATGTGCGACGGACCTTTGGGTCGGGTTCTACGATTTTCGTTGTGGCGCTCATCGCTTCGGCGGCTTCGTCAAAGGAAGCAAACCAGCCGGCGCCATAGCCGGCGATCATCGCAGCACCCAGGGCGGATGCCTCCACTGTTTCGGAAATGGCAACCTGCCTGCCGGTTGAATCCGCCAGCATTTGCGTCCACAAAGGACTCGAGGCGCCGCCGCCGATGGCGACAAATCTGTTAACCTGCAGTCCTGTTTCTTGCTCCACTCCGTTAGTGGCCTGAGTCTGGTCAAGGCACATTCCCTCCAGGATGGATCGATACAGGTGGACGGGTTTATGTCCGCCGGATAAACCGATAAAACATCCTCTTCCATTTGGATTCCAGTGAGGATTCATCACGCCGGACCAGTAAGGCAGGGTAATCAGGCCGTCCGAGCCGATCGGTATGCGCCGGGCCTCCTGCTCCAGCTCTTGGAAAAAATTCTTTTCACTTCTGTTCCCCGGCAAAAACTGATCCACAAACCAGTTGATCAGAAAGGCCCCCGATCTCAAGCAGGTTTCCAGGATGTATCCTTCGCCGGTCGCAGAGATTTCGGTTCTCCAGGCCTTGCTGTTTAAGCATTGGGGTGACCAGACGCCGGAGACGACCGCCGTGCCCAGATTAATATAGGCCTGATCGGAGGTGATGCAGGCCGTTCCCAAACCGGCGCACTGGCCGTCTCCACCGCCGGCAAAAATCGGTGTTTCAGGCAACAGGCCGGTTTGTCCGGCGGCGTCTTTTGTAATACTTCCGATTTTTGTCCCGGGCGCAAATGCCGGCGGGAAACGATCGGCAGACAGCCCGAGATAATCCAATAGTTTTGGCGAATATTCCTTGCGACGGATGTCGAAATACCCCAACGGATCGGCGCTGAACCATCCGGTTTTCCACTGTCCGCTTAACTTGTGGACAAGGTAAGCCTGGACGTCAACAAACCGTCGAGTTTGCTCAAAGGCTTGAGGCTCGTTGTCCTTGAGCCAGACCAGCCGGTAAAGGACGGGGATGATATCAACCGGCCGACCGGTAATATCGTGAATGACATCTGCGCCGATATGGGAGGCTAATTTTTTTACCTGCTCACGTGACCGCTCATCGAGCCAGATCATCGACGGACGAATATCATTGCCGCTTTCGTCCACAAATGCCACCGTTTCGCGCTGGTTTGAGATCGAAATTCCGGCGATTCTCGCAGGGTTTATTTGTTCGGTTAACTGCCGCAGGGCATCCCGGCACGAATTCCACCAGTCCCGGCTGTTTTGCTCGAACCAGTACAATCGCGGGTTAAAGAGATCGATGGGGCAGCGGCCTTCCGCCACTGATTCTCCCGTCTTCGTCCAGGCGATGGCTTTGGACGATTGGGTACTGCTGTCAAGGCCTACAACCAGATCTTTCATTTCAATCCATGTCCTGCCCTTTTAAGTTATTTGTCATTTTTTTTTCAGTAAACCTTCAACAGCCCTTGGGCGTATAAATTACGTTGCGCCAATGCGGCGGATCCCCCTCTGCGGGAGGATCCGCCGATTTGCGGTTATCCACTATTCACCGATTGCTTTGTTCGCCTGTTGGGCGATAATATCCATGGTCTGTTTCGGTGATTTATACTCGCCGGCAAAAAATCGGCCGAGCTCGACCGGGATGATATTGTTCGAAATTTCAGCCCACTCGGGCAAATCCGGTTCGGACCCCATGTAGTTTTCAATGGTCTCTTTCTGAACCGGGAAGTGGCGGGTGGTTCCCGCGCCGACTTTGGCTGCTGCCAGGACATCGGGGTGATTGAATGTACTGTGGCGCATCGGGCTTGACCCGCCCCCCAGCACAGAGATCCGCGCCTGGGTATCCGGACAGGTTGCCCACTGCATAAAGATCCAGGCCGGGTCCTTGACATCGGAGTATTTGGACAGACCGAGGGCGCTGCCGCCCTGATGACCGACATTGGGAATTTCGCCGTAGCCGCACTGGTTCAGGGGGCGCAGTTTGTTGGCCTTGGGCGGTACCGCCACTCCGAGCAGACCCGAAACTTTCGAGCTTTTGGGGTCATCGCAGCTGGGCAAAAATTCACCCCAGCTCAACACCTGTCCGGCGAGGCCCTGGGCCACCGACTGGAACTCACCGTCCCAGGTCCAGGTGTCCACACCGGGGGGCATATTTTCTTTGAGTTTGACCCAGTAGTCCATGGCCTCCAGGCCCTCGGCGTCATTGCCGGAGAAGGTTCCGTCCGCCCGGAAAACCGAGCCGCCGTGCCCCCACAGCCAGGCCGTCCAGTCGCAATTGAGGCTGTAATGGCCGGATTTCATCTGGCCGGTGGTGCCGTAAATACCCTGGCTTTTCTTTTTTGCGTTGATTATTTGAGCGTTTTTCAGATACTGGTCCATGGTGGTGGCGACTTTGAGGCCCAGTTCATCGTAAACGTCCATGCGATACATCTGGATAAATATGGGGATGTCATAGGGCACCCCCACCATTTTGCCGTTGTACATGCTGATGCCGTCCACCAGTGGTTTCAGAAAATCGTCGAAGTTGTAGTCCGGATAGGCCAGTTCCTTGTTGGAAGCATAAAGCTCCCGGGGATCAATGGTGTCATTGCTGAAACTGGCCATCCAGCTTTGATCCATATAATAAAGATCATAGGTGCTGGTGCCGGAAGCGACATCCAGGGTCAGTTTCTGCAACACCTGCTCCAGGGGCAGCACCTCGATTTCGACCCTGATTCCGGTAGCCGGCGTAAACTCGGATTTGACCAGTTCGGCGATGCCTTTGCTGGGAGGGGTGGATTCGGTTGCCATGCGGACGGTTTTGCCCCGGTAGGGTTTACCGACGTCTTTAATCCAGGCCATCACATCCTTTGCAGGTTGGTTGGCCGCAAGGGCATTTTTGTTAATCCCCAGGCTTCCCCTGAACGGCAGATGGGAAAGCGCCCCCAGCGCCGACATGCTCAAACCTACTTTGGCGGCCTTATTTAAAAAATCTCGCCGACTGATTTTGCCCTTGGCCAGCCTGTCGGCCAGCTTTGCCAGATAGTGTTTTTGGTCTCTTTCTTTCATGATTTTTTCTCCCTTCAGATAGAGAATTGATTTTCGCAAAAGACAACCCTTGCCTTTTTTGGAAACCGGATTAATGTTTCAGTGATCCCATTGTCAAACCGCGGACCAGATTTTTCTGTACGAGTAGAATAAAGATAAAAGCTGGAATCAGTGCCGCGACGCCCAGCGCCGCCAGGCTGCCCCACTGGGTACCGGTGGAAGTCACAAAAGCGGACGTTGCCACCGGTACGGTTTTGAGTCTGGTGGCGGTCAACATCAATACAAAAAGAAATTCGGTCCAGCTGAATATAAAGCAAAGCACGGCCGTTGCCGCTATTCCCGTGCGCATCGTCGGTAAAATGATGCGGCGGAATATCTGCCAGTACGTGGCGCCGTCGATGATGGCCGCTTCATCTATTTCCAGCGGAACGTCGTCAAAAAAACTTTTCAGCAGCAGCACGGCCAGCGGAATATTCATCATGGTATGGGCCAGAATGACGCCGATATGGGTATCGTACAGTCCGATGGATTTATAGGTCAGAAAAAGCGGAATGGCCACGGCCACCGGCGGCAGCATGCGGGTGGATAAAACGATGTAGACGAAATGGTGTTGGCCCCGAAACCGCAGGCGCGATAGGGCAAAGGCAGCCAATGTGGCCATGCTCACCACCAAGACGGTTGAGCTTACGGCAATAATCATGCTGTCAATCAGCCGCGGGACCATATAAGACATCCCGCCGCCGGAAAATCCTAACGAGCCCCGTGACTCGATGGACTGTTGGACCGGGGAAATATCCAGCAGGACGGCTTTGAAATAATCCGCCGTCGGTGCAAAGTTAAACAGCTTCGGCGGCAAGGTGAACACATCCTTGTCCCGCTTAATGGAGACCGTCACCCAATAATAAATCGGCAGCACCATGATCAAGGTCACAATCCAGGCCACCGCGATGCGCAGCACTCTTGCTTTTAAAGAATACACGGCTTTACCATTTAATTTTAGCGAGTTTGATCAACAGACTGGCGGCCACATTGATGATGATGAGCGCCAGTAGACTCAAGGTCGCCCCATAACCCCATTTCAGGGATGCCGCAAACTGCTTCCAGGTATAAAAACTCAATGTATAGGTTTGAATGCCCGGTCCCCCGGACGTCATCACAAAAATATAATCGAAGGTGCGGAACAAATCGATGCCGCGGATCAGCACGACCACCGCGATCACCTTGCTCAACATAGGTATGGTAAACCGGGTGGTGACGGTCCACTGGGAGGCCCCGTCAATCATGGCACTTTCGAAAGGCTCCTTGGGAAGTCCCCGTAATCCGGCCAGAAAGATCAGCGTGACAAACGGGGTCCACTGCCAGATATCGGCGATCATGACGCCGATCAACGCCAATTGGGGGGTCGCCAGAATCGGCACGTCGCGCGATAAAAGGTTAAATTTATCCAGCAGCCAGGCTACCATGCCAAATTGCGGGTCTTCCATCAGTTTGAACAGCATACCGGTTATGGCGGGCGGAATTACCAGCGCCAGTGAAAACAGGGCCCGCATCACCCCAAAACCTTTTTCATCGGTATCCAGCAGCATGGCGACGAGAAATCCGAGCACCAGTTGAACGGTCAGGCAGACCACCGTATAGACGGTATTGATAAAGAGCGCATTGTTCAAGCGGGTGTCATTAAAAAGCTTGATCCAGTTATCCCAACCGACATAAACCAGCGAACGCTTAAATATGGCGAATTCATGAAAGCTTAGATAGATATTGTAGGCCAAAGGGAAAACAGCGAAAACCAGCAACATGGCAATGAGGGGGAAAAGCCAGGGAAACGGATGCTCTGAAATCATGAAACGCGGCACGGCGAATCGCATAATACATGCTTTCTAAGTTATTATGCTTTTGACATTTTCCGGTGAGTGGGAAATTTCAGGTTCACATGTCAGCCGGAAACTCGACTCCATCAGGACTTGTATTTCGACAGGGATGTAAAATTGTTTAGCAGGTGCTACAGACGATGTCAACTTCCTAATGCACCGAAATTTCTCACAACGGATTTTTTCGTTTGGCAATTACACCCGACATGTTGTATTACCTGAATCTGACATGAAAATTACCGCAAAGTTGATATAATATTAGATAACAGCAAGTTGAAAGATTCAGAGCAGTAAAGCCAAATAACCACAAGTCACAGGCCGCAAAGATACACCCTGATAAACACTTATTGCAGCGACTTTAGGAGGCAGCGAAAAAATTATGGCAAAAACAATTGTACTGGGGGCCGGGGTTATGGGCAGCGCGTTTGCCCAACTTCTGGCAGATTCGGGCAATGAAGTCATGCTGGTCGGCACCCATCTTGACGGTGATATAATTGACCGTGTTCGTGCTGACGGCATCCACCCCAAACTGAACGTAAAACTTCCCGAAAAAGTTCAACCTTTTTTCAACGAGGAACTGGAAGATATTATGAAAGCCCAGGCGGAGCTGATCGTATTGGGGGTCAATTCCGCCGGAGTCGATTGGGCTGTGGAGCGAATCGGTCCCAATCTTAACGCTCCCGTACCCATCCTGATGCTGACTAAAGGATTAAATGCGCAAAACATGTCGTTTGAAATTTTGCCGAAAATAGTCGAAAAAGGTTTGATCCGCTATAATTTAAAGGGGTTACAGATCGCCGCCGTCGGCGGCCCCTGCATAGCCGGTGAACTGGCGGCCCGGCGCGAGAGTAGTGTCGTCATCGCCCATCCGGACGCTGCACTGCTCGATTGGCTTTTAAGCCGTGTTGCGGCACCCTACTATCATGCAAGAGCCAGTACCGATCTGATCGGGGTCGAAGTCTGTGCGGCACTTAAAAATTTCTACACACTGGCGGTTGGATACGCTGCCGGCCAATTGGAGAAAATTGGCAAAGCGGCAAACGGCGCCTTGATGCACAATCTTGCAGCGGGTCTCTTTACCCAGGCGCTGGCCGAAATTTACTACTTTGTCAATTATCTGGGCGGCCAAACTGCCAGCGTGCTCGGTCTGGCGGGAGCCGGGGATCTGTATGTCACCTGTCAAGCCGGCCGCAACGGCCGCATGGGCAAGCTCTTGGGCTCCGGATTGCTGTACCGGGAGGCTAAATCACGGTATATGGCCGATGATACCGTGGAGGGGGCCGAATTGGCTCTGGTTATCGGTAAGATCCTAAAGCAGCTGATTGAAAACGGAAACATCGTCCGAAAAGCGGTGCCGCTGGCTGCATCCATTGTCGAGGCCGTGTGCGATAATCAACCGCTGCTCATTCCGTGGAGCCGTTTTTATCAACAATACACAGCATCCTAACAAATTTCAATGCCGCCTTTTGAGTCAGCCGGATTGAAACCCACGCCCGGACAAACCAAGTGAAACGCTGTGTCTGTCTGTGCGATGCAGAAAATCTCGCCGGCCGTACGAACAACTAGTGTTTCTGTCTGCTCCTCAGCCAGTCGGTTTTTGAATTATCCAGATGTTAGCGGACCGCTGGACTGTCGGCCGACGCTTTAAAAGCCCGGGCTGTCCTGCGGCTGAAGCGTATGCTGTCAAGCGGTCCGCTGTTCTGTTATTGGGCAAAGGCCTTGAGGCTGCGGCCCAGCTTGTCGGCTGCAACCATCGCGCTATACATATCTAAAGGGGTAACGGTAAACACATGATTGTGGGTGATCTGTTCGGGCGCACACAGGGCTTCGGCAAAGCTTTTGAGCGCTGCGGTGGAAATTTCTCCCAGACCGATATCTTCCAGGGTCACGGGCAGGCCGACTTCTACCATAAAGTCAAAAACCGCCAGGCGCTCATCCGGGTCGATGTCCTCATCCAGGCAAAGTTGCGTAGCCACTCCGAAGGCTACCTTTTCGCCATGGGAGTAAGGCTTGCATTCTTCAAATTCGGTCAGGCCGTTGCCGACGGCATGGGCGGCTGCGACACCGGCGCTTTCAAATCCCAGACCCGACAGCAGGGTGTTGGCCTCGATGACCCGATCCACGGCCGGGGTGACCACGTGTTCGGCACAATCCCGCACCGCATCGACACCATAATCCATCAGGGTGTCGTAGCAGAGTCGCGCCAGCGTCAACGCCGCCTGGGTTGCCACACCACCGGCCAGGGCAACCCGACGGCCCTTATAGGCGGCTTCTGCTTCAAACCAGGTCGCCAACCCGTCACCGATACCGGAAATCAGCCATCGCACCGGGGCGGCGACGATCACTTCGGTGTCCACCAGCACCAGGTCGGGATTGCGGGGCCAGATCGCCCAGCCGTCGAACTGTCCGTCCTCGGTATAATAGACCGTGGCCGCGCTGGTGGGGGCATCGTTGCTGGCGATGGTGGGCGCCGTCACCAGTTTGGCGTCGACCTCAAGCGCCACCGCTTTGGCCAGATCAATGGCTTTACCGCCGCCCAGTCCCACGATGACCTCCGCGTTCTCAGCCTTGGCTTTTTCGACGCCCAGGCCGATCTGACCGCGATCACATTCACCTGAAAATTTGAAGGGAATCAGCACCAGCTCGTTTTCTTCAAAGCTTTTTTTAACGGTGTCATTGAATTGCCCGCTCACCACCGGGCCCCAGGCTACCAATACCCGTTTTCCAAGGGGAGCCACATATTTGCCGATGTCATTTAACACTCCGGCACCCTGGACATAACGCCGCGGTGCGATAAATACTTTTACCATTTTAACACCTCCTCTACTCCTTGATGCCCTTGGTGCCGCGTCGTTTCAGGTATTTGTCCCAGTAAAAATCATCGGCGTTTTCTTTGGTAACCAGTGATAGTCCATTGTCGGCGTAGGGGATCTGCATCGGGTTGTAACCCATGCGTTTGTAGTCATTCATCGGGTCGATCAGATCCGAATGTTTTGCCAGATACAGGAACAGCATGCCGAAATACCCCTGCACGCCCTGGTTGGGGTTCAGTGCGCCCCAGATGTCGCCTTCTTTGATCATATCCAGAACTTTCTCGTTGACATCACAGTTCAGGATTTTGATTTTTCCGCCAAGTTCCTTGGCGGCCTGGGCGGCACCCATGGCAGAGTTGGCTTCCGGCATGAAAACCGCGCCAAGGTTCGGGTGGGCCTGGGCCATGGTGAGCACCGCCTGGTAGGCTTTTTGGGGATCCTGCAGGGAGGCAGCGCGCGCGACGACTTTGACGCCGGGATGTTTTTCCTTAATTCTGGCAACAAATCCCTGGGTGCGACGGTCATGGTTGTCCTGGCCCGGATTTTCAAGAACCGCCACTTCGCCTGTGCCGCCCAATTCCTTGGCCAGGGTGTCGGCGGCAAAAATGGCTTCGCGGGCATTATCGGAGGTGATATGCGAAACGCGTTTGCTGTTCGGGGAATCCGATGCGAATGTGACCACCGGCACCCCCATTTCATAGGCGCGATTGATGGGTTCGATGAACGGGTCGGAATTGATCGGGGCAATAAAAATACCGGCCGGTTTGCGGGCCAGAACCTGCTCAAAAACCGCCAGGTGCCGGTTGACGTCATACTCGGGTGTGCCCAGATATTTTGTTTTAACCCCTAACTGCTGCCCGGCCTGCTTGAACATTTCATAAACCGGAAACCAGTATTCGACACCGGAGACAAATGGTACCATGTAGTAAACCTCATCTTCGCTTCCCTGGAGAAAAGATTTTTTCTCGGCGGCAAAGGCCGAAAATGCCGACAAACTAACTATCAAAATGACCAAAATTGCAATCCCTGCTTTTTTCATTATCAAACTCCTTTGTTTGCTAATAGGTAAATTCCATAAGTTTTCCGCAGCCAACTTCAACTTTGTGATCCTTGATTGGCAGCAAATGGTATCCGTCGGATCCAGCTTTCCATTCAATCCGGATGCTGCTGTGTGTCGATGAACGCTATCACCTCCTCTCCCAAATGTTTCGTATTGCCCTATCATGTAATTGCTGATTGCTAATCAGATAATACCTGGATTTTGCACGAGTCGGAGGCTTTCATATGCAAGGCACGTAAGGCTAAAGTACACTATGCCAAGCCCTTAATCATCCACTTGCGGCGGACCGATGGAAGCCTCCGGCACGTCCGCGGGGTGAAAATTAATGAGATTAAATTGACTGTAATCCTTTTTAGTATAGTCTACCCATCAGTTATTTGGCTTTACTGATCAGGATCTCCCAACCCCCTGTAATTTAGTATCGAACCTATCTACAAAAATAAGGTAGATGTCATATTATCCCCCTCCCTCAATCCCTCCCGCCAAGGGAGGGAAGTTATACTCCTCCCCCTTGACGGGGGAGGCTGGGTGGGGGTGAAATTAAATTGCTAAGATCCTTGCCCATAATATTGTATATAGGCACGTTTAGTATTATTATCCATTCTCATTAATTTTCATGAAAGATTCAGGTTATACCTGAATCGGATAACTGCCATACTTGCGATGGGTGTCCATCATGGCAATATAATTTTCAGGCTTCACCGCTGAATGGATACTGTTGCCGGAAGAGAAAATATAGCCGCCGCCGGGTCCGGCGACCTCAATGCATTTTTTGGACTCGGCAATGGTTTGTTCGACACTGCCGAACGTGAGGGTTTGGGCACAATCGACATTGCCTTTGAGCGCAATCCGTTGGCCGTACTTCTTTTTTATTTCGGCAAGATCCATGCCCGCCGTCGGATCGATCGGATCCAGACAGTCAATGCCCGAGTCGACAATCATGTCGATCAGGGGCATGATTTCACCATCGGTGTGTTTAATGATGTAAAGACCGCGGTCTTTATAGCCGCCCATGACCTTGCAAAGCGGCGGAAAGAATATTTTTTTAAAATGGGCCGGCGAAACCATCGGGCTGTGCTTATGGGCAAAGTCATCGCCGGTGTAAATAATTTTTACGCCCCTTTTGACGGCTTCATCGGCCATCTTTAAATTGACATCGACACACATTTCAATGATGCCTTCAATCAATGCCGGTTCCTGAATGAGGGTCATCAAGAAGTGTTCAAAGCCCATCAGTCTGCTCGGGATTGAAAATACATCATTTAAGTGAAGGATAACGGCTTTGCGGCCCTGGTGCGCTTTCAGCTCGGATTCCAGGGTTAGATAGCGTTCCGGTGCATGGGGATCGGGCGGCTCGTATCTATCAAGATCCCGCATGGTTTTAATCGGCCCGTCAATCGGATAGGTATGGGACTCGCCGGTATCTTTTTTGACGATGCCCCATTCGTCCCGGTAGACGTTGGGTTCCAGCTCTTCGCTCTTATAATTCAAGTCGACACAGATAGCATCCTGATCCGTCCGGTAGACAAACTCCTGATAGCTCAAACCGGGATGAATAGCCTCGATGACCTTTTTATCCACAAACCATTCAAAGGTCGGTATGCGATCGACTGCTTCAAGCCTTAGCGTTTTCAGGATTCTTTCCTCGGATGTCAGTGACATATTGTTCTCCTATGATTTGAATCTGTTAAAGATATCATGATTCACTTCTCTCAGGCTCGGGTACATTTTTTTGAAAATCCGGTAGTAGTCTTCATATTGTTTCTGTCGAGCAGGATCCGGTTCATAAATTCGGCCTTCTTTATACGTCCGCCGGAAAGCATCTTTTTCATCTGTGTAAATGCCCAGGCCGATGCCGGCCAGAAGCGCGGCCCCCAATGTGGTTGCCTCTTCCAGGGCGGGAACCTCAATGATTTTCCCGGTGACATCGGCTTTATTTTGCATCCAAAGCTGATTGCGAACGGCGCCGCCGACGGCAATGATCTTTTGAATGCTGTCGGGCAATGCCCGCTCAAAGGAAAGTAAAATGTCTTTAAATTGATAATCCACGCCTTCAATAATTGCCCTCAGCATACAGCCTTTATCGGTTGTGGTGCTCAATCCGACAAAGGCCCCTAAAGAGCGGCTGTCGATATCCGGTGTCCCGGCACCCGCCAGGTGGGGCAGGAAAAAGACCCCATGTGATCCGCAGGGCGCCTGGGCGGCCTTTTCCATCAAGGAATCCCAGTCCGGCTTGCCGGTCTTGTTTTCAATATCTTTTTCTTCGAACCCGTAGTTATCCCGGAACCATTCCAGCATTAAAGCGGAGGGCGAATATCCGGCCAGCAGGTAGGCGTCTTTGGCAACATGGGCTTCGACGTTGATGCCGGCTTCAAAAATGTCTGTATTGATAATGAGCCGGGGCAGGGTGCGGACGATAATTTCCCAGGTTCCGGTGACATCCATAATGACGTCGGGCACAAATGCTCCGACCCCCAGGCCCGCGCAAATATAATCATGTCCGCCCAGAACTACCGGGGTCCCCGCTTTCACCCCGGTTTTTTGGGCAGCGCCCGGGGTGACGCCGCCCAGCACCGTTCCACTGGGCAGCGCTTCCGGGAAAAGCGCTTTGTCCAGACCGGCGCTTTCAAAAAGCTCATCCGACCATTGCAGGGTTTTCTGATTAAACAGAGAGGTGCAGGATGCCATGGTATAGTCCGTGGCCTGGCGGCCGCACAGCATAAAGTTTATGAAATCCTCTATCAACAGCCATTTGTCCGCTTTAGCGAGTATCTCAGGGTGATTTTCCTGCATCCAGAGCAGACGATAAATGGTGTCGATATGCAGCACCTGTTTGCCGGTAATATTAAAGATTTTCTGCGCACCGATTTTTTGGCTGAAAGACCGGCTTTGCGGTTCCGTACGGGTACATTGCCATGAGATAAACGGATAGAGCCATTGACCGTTTTGATCCATGGGCACGCCGTCCATGCCCATGCCGGTCACCGCGATTCCCTGGATTTCGGCCGCATTGCCAATTTGATCCAGGACACTGCTTATAATGGTAATCGTACTGTTCCAGACAATATCAGGGTCCCAGAAGGCCCAGTCCGGATGATCCGGGTCCAGATGCCTGATTTCGGCCGGGACGCTGTGCGAGGCCGCGATATTGCCCGCCAGGTCATAGGCAACAGCTTTTGTAGAGGTTGACCCTAAATCGATTCCTAATAAATAACCCATTTTTCTGACCTCCAAATTCGATATTTCAATCGATTTTAAAAAGATGAAGCGTTGACAGCGAGCCAGATCTAATCCCAATCGATTAGATTCACCGTAATTTAGGATATGTTGCGAATTTGAGTTTTGGTCCGCCGAAGGCGGAGAGATTTATTTGGATATTGAAATTTGGAATTTATACGATGCCTGCTGAAAATAGTATTATTAGCTCAATCCATGTCTTGTAAAATGCATATAGGACGTAACTATAGTTAACTTGCCCGCAGCTTTTCTGCAAACTCCTTAATGGTCACGACCTGGTAGCCGTATTCCTCTGCCATGCGGGCGTCATCCGGCCCGGTGTAGCCCCAGGTCGCAAAAATCAGCGAAATTGTTTTTTCTTGCCTGTTGAAGTGCAGGTCGATTTCGCGCAGGTTTTTGACGGAATCATCGATGAAGGCATAGGCCGGCCGCCGGAACCGCTGCATGATCTGCGTCATGTTGTCGATCTTGGTGGTGCCGTGATCGCCCGAATAGATGTTGCCATCACTGATCCGCAGGCCGAAATGGCTGCTGAGCGAGATGGTTGCATCACGGTTTTTATTTGTCAGCAGAACCAGTTCTTCAGCCGGTTTTTCAATCATGATCTGCCAGATAGGCTGGACCGGTGCATTGAGTTCGGTCCACGCCTTTAAATCTTTGGTTTTAAATAGATTGCGCGTTTCGAAGAAACGGGAAGTTCGAGCGGCAACCGGTTCATCGACTTGATTCAAAATTTCATCGTATTCTTCCGGGTTCAACAGTTTACCCGGGTCGGACTCACCAACCGCAAGGCACCACTTCATCAGCACCGGAGCATCCCCAATCGGCTGAACATGGAAGCGGTTGCGCAGAAACAGTTCGAGGGCATTTTGCGGCAGCTGATCGAGCCGGGTAACGACGGTACCCTTGAGCATGTTGTAAGCGGTTACTGCAATCTCCCGCACCGAGTCCAGCAGGACGCCGTCATAGTCAAATATCAGCATGGGTTTACTCCTATATTTCAGATCTAGCTTAAGGTTGAGATTTGAGCATATCCATCTGGTTGATGAATCAAAATCACAAATTCCAAATCACAAATCTCAAATAAATTACAATGACCAAAATATAAAATTCTAAACGGGACTCAATCTCTTTTGTATCGCGCCTCAATCAAATACGCGATCCTTTATCACGAAAGCACGAAAGTTCTAAAACACGAAAAAATTAAACAGCTGGATTTTCTTGGTTTGGTTGTTTCGGTCATTGATTATTGTGATTTGGGATTTATTTGTTATCTGGTGCTTGAAATTTGGAATTTGTATCTTGACGGCAGTGG
>Ga0210064_1000577_pt1 | contig 17276 bp, 8 predicted proteins | sample Muzzi_CordC_D2_FD_185531 | JGI IMG/M metagenome (GOLD analysis project Ga0210064, IMG submission 185531) | Wetland microbial communities from San Francisco Bay, California, USA, that impact long-term carbon sequestration - Muzzi_CordC_D2 (SPAdes) | ecosystem: Environmental > Aquatic > Marine >...
GGGACCCGCAGGTGGAAGCTCTTCTGCTGGAGTCCGTGTTGCACAGTGCGGACAGCCTGCATGCCTACCGTCGTAGCTACCACGATCAGCCACAGATCGACGCAGTACTGAATCTGCTCCTGCATGATGAAGGCAACCCGCGGTCTCTGGCCTTTCAGCTCGGCCAGTTGCAGACGCGGGTGAGTGCGTTGCCGCACGAAGAGGGGGTACGAATGACTGAAGAGCAGCGTCTGGTGCTGGATGCCGTCCACCGCCTGCAACTGTCCCGGCTGGAAGACCTGGTGGCCTTCGATGCCGAACGTCCCAGCCGCCTGGTACTCGATCGCCAGTTGAGTGACATTGCCGCGTTGCTGCGCGCGGCTTCGAGCGCGCTGACAAAGGATTACTTTGCCGATCTGCGTGGACCGCGGCAGCTTTTAAATGATGCGAAGGATGCGACATGAAGTATCGGGTCACCCACCGCACCGCGTATAGCTACTCCAGCCAGGTCAGCCTGTGCCACAACGAGGCACATCTCACGCCTCGTTCCTGCGGCATGCAGACAGTCATGCAGCACAAATTGTTGATCGAGCCGCAAACGGCGGCCTACTCAGAGCGCGTCGACTTCTTCGGCAACCATGTGGCCTATTTCGCAGTTCAGCAGCCGCATACCGAACTGGTGGTCACCGCGATCAGTGAAGTTGAACTGGATACCGACAACGGGCAACTGCATTTTCATTCAAACGCCTGCTGGGAAGAAGCCGTGATGCGCATCCGCGATCAGCCCAGTCCGGCAAACCTGGAAGCCAGGCAGTATCTGTTGGATTCGCCGATGGTGAAGGCGAGCGCAGACATCGCCGAATACGCGGCGGTCTCCTTTCCACGCCAGCGCCCACTGGTAGACGCAGTTCATGACCTGATGGAACGGATCCACTCGGATTTCATCTACGACCCGGGATTCACAGAGATCGCGACGCCGCTGCAACACGTCTTCGAGCACCGGCGCGGCGTGTGTCAGGATTTCGCGCACCTGGCGATCGCCTGCCTGCGTACCCAGGGCCTGGCCGCTCGTTACATCTCGGGTTATCTGCAGACGCAACCGCCCCCCGGAAAGGTGAAGATGCAGGGCGCCGACGCGTCTCATGCCTGGTTCGCAGTTTACGATCCGGACGTCGGCTGGCTCGACTTCGATCCAACCAACAACAAAATCCCCATTGACCAGCACATTACCACCGCCTGGGGCCGGGACTACGCTGACATTGCACCGCTTAAGGGCATCATCTTCGGCGGTGGCAAGCACAAGGCCCGCGTCGGCGTGGATGTAGACAGGATCTGATCGAACCCGTCGGGCGGGGAGCCCTGGCCGGCAATGTTTGTTATTACAACTCGGTCACCCATACCCCCACATCCAGGCTCGCTCCCGGGGGCCCAATGAACGATCCGGCTATTGGCGGCACAGATTCGGGCAACCTTGCCACCGCCACAGCGATGTGATTGGTGCCTGCGATTTCTCCAATAGTAGGATCGAAACCTTTCCAGCCGGCACCTGGCAGGTACACTTCGGCCCAGGCGTGGGTCGAACCAAAATTGACCGTTGATGGTGGAGCGTGGTGGTAACCGCTGACAAAACGCGAGGCGAAGCCCAGGTGCCGTGCGGCTTCCATGAAGAGGTAGGCGAAGTCACGGCAGGAGCCGGTGCCGCAAGACAGTGTTTCTGCTGCGCTTTGAACGCCGGGCTCCTCGCGCAGTTGATACGACAGCGTTTGATAGATGTGGACACCAAGGCGCTGCAACAAGGCGTATGTCTGAAGCTGCTCGCCTGGCTGCCATAGATTCGCAACCCATTCAGGCAGCAAGCCTGTGGCTGTGCGCTCGGCGATATTCATATAGGGCGACAACACAACCCTGTCCTCGGCTGTATAGGCAAACGGGTAGTCCGTCACGTAATCAGCCACCAGAAAATCGAGGGGGGCCTGGTTGTATTGCTGAATGATGACTTCGCTCTCAACCAAAAGCTGTTCAGCGTGCGAATCAAAGGTCGCTATGGCAACAGAATTATCTTCCACGTCACGGTGCCAGCGCAGGGTAGCCGAAGGCGTGATCTCCAGGGATGAGGATTCGATGCGCAGCTCATGCCCCTCTCGCGGACGCAAGCGCATGGCGTGTGGTTCGAGCCACACAGCGGCAGAGAAATTATAGTAGGTGCGATGAAGAATTTTATAGCGCTGCATATTTCATCCTGTTCGCCAATTCCAGCGGCGGCTGAACCTCATTCACACACAGGAAGACTGAAACCGAATAACGCGCCGTGCTGGAGTTGCTCGTCTGCCCATATTCTTCCTCCATGATCCTCGATAATCGAGCGGCTGATGGATAAGCCCATCCCCATCCCTGATGCCTTGCTGGTCTGGAACGGATCAAACATTTTGCCAATTATACCGGTATTTATACCAGGCCCATTATCGGTCACGGTGATTTCGATTGATCCATCCCCCGTCAATTGTGTTTTCAGGATTACCTTGCCGGCATTTGTCGGCACACCCTGTATTGCCTCAATGCTGTTCCTGACCAGGTTGACCAATACCTGCTCGATCTGAACCTTATTGGCCATGACCTGACGATCCCGGCCATCAAGATAAATTTCCAACTTCACTTTTGAACTTTTCAGCTCTGAACTGAGGAGAACATTGAGACCCTCGATAACTTCATCAAGGTCCAGGGGTTGCTTATGGCCACCTTCCTTACTGACAAATTCACGAAGATGCCGAATGATACTGCTGGCACGCTGCGCCTGCTCCGAGGTGCGCTCCAGTATGTCAAGAAGTCGTGGTGGCGGCATTGGAAGTGAGTTCAGCAGCGATGTTGCTGTTCCACAATAACTGACTAATGCAGCTAATGGCTGATTTAATTCATGCGCCATACCTGAGGCCATTTCCCCCATAGTGCTGAGGCGAATGACGTGTGCCAGTTCCCGGTGGTGACGCTGTACTTCTTCCTCCACCCACTTTCTATCGGTGATATCCCTTCCTTCCGGAATGAGGAGTACCGTCTCGCCTTGCTGGTTAACGACTGGCTTGAGTGTAAAGTCAATAGTTCTGATGGTGTTGCCGCTGGCGAGCACATCCTCTTCGTAATATACCGACTTTCCCTGCGAGGCATCCCTGATCGCGGCTTTGAGTCGATGCTGGACTGCAGTCGAGTAGCGCCACCAATAGGTGTCCCAGAATGGGCGCCCGATAACATCCATTTGCTTGAGTCCGCCAAAATCCAGCGCTGTTTGATTGACTTCGAGTACAATGCCATCGGGATCCAGGACACCAATGAGCTGGTGGGTGGAATTGAATATGGCGCGAAATCGCCGTTCGCTGTTGGCCAGGGCGATTGCGGCGCATTTACGTTCGGTCATGTCCCGCTGAATGATCAAAAACGTCGTGAAATTACCATTTTCATCGGATACACCGGTCGCCGAACATTCCATCTGGATAACGCGCCCATCCCTGCACAGAAATTCGATGTCCGACCGCTCGTAACCGCGTTCCCGCAGCCTGGGAAATTTGCAGTCACAAAGTGCCTGTGACTCCTCAGTAAAGAATTCCTTGATATTTCGTCCGATGAGTTCCTCTGCCTGATAGCCTGAATGTTCGTAAACATAACGGTTCGCCTTAACAATCCCGCCCTCAGAATCGATGACGAAAATAAATTCGGCTGCTGAATCAAACAGGGCTTGCAGTCGGGCTTCGCTTTTCCTCAAAGTGGTTTCCGCCTGCTTGCGCCGGGTAATATCCATATAAATGCCGAGCATCCCGCTCACCTGTCCCGATGCATCCAGAAGCGGCACCTTGCTGGTGAGAAGTTCGACCTTCTTGCCATCGGCCCGCCGTTGTGATTCCTCGATATTCAGCATTGCTTCGCCGCTATCCATCACTTTGCGGTCACATTCCCGGTAAAAATCAGCCTCTTCCTTTGTCCACGCCAGGTCATAGTCTGATTTTCCGATGAGATCCTGCGGACTCTGAAGACCTGCATCGAGTACAAACCGCTCGTTTACGCCAAGGTATACCGAGTTTCTGTCCTTCCAGAATATTGAAGCGGGGACATTGGACAAAACGTTGTCAAACAGGTCATGTTGGGCTGCCAGTTCCCGCTGCATTGTTTTCTGCGCAGTGATATCGCGTGCGACCGCATACACGAAACCCTCTTCGATCACCGCTACAGAATTCCAGGCGAGCCACTTGTATGAACCATCCTTACAGCGATAGCGGTTCTCGAAATAGGCTGCCGACCCACCGCTCACCAGCTGCTGGCTTGCTGCCAGGGTTGCCGCTTTATCATCAGGATGAACGAACTCGATTGATGGTTTCTTCAGCAGCGCTTCTCTGGAGTGCCCCAGGGTGTTTTCAAAAGCTGCATTGATCATCCTAAATTTCCCATCAAAATCAGCCACACAAAGCATATCCAGAGAGAGATTGAAAAGTTTCTCCAGCGCCTCATCCGGGGTCAACTGCGTCACTTCAGCGGTTTCCAGCGGCTGCGGGCACCGCTGCGGTTCCTTGTAGCCTGGTTTTCCGACCATCACAGCTCTCCAATTCCAGTCATCTATTCTATCTTGTATAACGTAAACGGATATAGCGTAACTGGCAAACCTGCCTCACCGATGGGCGTAATCAACTTGTCAGCGCAACTGCTGCTGTCCCGTTAACGCCCCCTGGGAAAGAGCTGGGGAGAGGGAATCAAATCAATACTCCAACGAGTATACATTGATGGGTCGTTAAGGTGATTTATAAAGTATACGCACTAGCAAGCTGATGCATTTAGGGATTATATGCCAGGCAAAAAATATCCAGTCAAGCTGACTGATGAAGAGCGCGACTATCGGGGCGGATTGATTTCAAGTGGGACAATGGCCGCCCGCAAGGCAAGCCATGCCCGGATACTGCTGCATGCCAACGAGAGCTGTGAGGAGGGATATTTCGAAATTGACGGCATTGCGGACGTATTGCATGTTAGCCGGGTAACGCTAGCACGGCTTCGCAGGCGTTTTGTAGAGAATGGGCTGGAGTCGGTGCTCAATCTCAAGCCACGCACACGTCCTCGACCCTGAAAGCTGGATGGAAAAGCGCAGGCCTTCCCGGTGGCGACAGCCTGTTCGGCAGCGCCGGACGGGCGCAAGGACTGCACGCTGCAGTTATTGGCGGATCAGCTGATTGGATGTCAAGGAACCCTGTACGATGTAGCACTGGCCCGGAGCACACATCAGCTGTCACGCTCAGCTTGGCCAGGGACATATATATACCAAATTGAGGCGCTGTTGAAAGCCGAATATAAGCAGACAGAGATTACGAATGTGTGGGCATCGAACAACCCGCACCAAGCCGCCAGGGAACCCCTATTGGTATCCCTCCGACCCATTGCCGAAGAACTGCCGGGAAGATTCGCAGTCCCGATTACTTGTCGCTAACTGAAGGAAAGGTTGACTAAACCAAGCTCTACAGCGGCCAAAACCGCTTCTGTTCGATTATTGACACGGAGTTTCCCCAGAATCGCGTGCACATGAAACTTTACCGTCGCTTCACAGATGAACAGTTTTTCGGCGATACTGCGGTTGCTTCTACCCTCGGCCAGACAATCCAGCACTTCAAGCTCACGCCTGCTGAGTATGCCCTTTGCAGTTGCTTCCTCTGCATTATCATCCTTGTTGAAAATCTGCACCAGCTTGGCAGCAATTGCAGGGCTAAGCACAGTGCCCCCCTCGTACACATCATGAATTGCGCGCAACAGCTCATCGGTAGGACAATCTTTCGTCAGGTAACCGTTTACCCCCTGTACGGTTGCCTGCATGATGTGCTCTTCATCGACATGCTCGGTATAAATGATGAACCGACATGTCATTGCATCCTCAGACACCTGCCGCAGTGATGTCACGCACTGCATATCACCCAGCTCCAGATCCAGTAATACTACATCAGGTCTGGTTTCTTTCAGTATGGTGTAAACATCTTTAGTACAGGGGGCATCGCCGACAACCGTTATTGCGGGATCCTCATTCAACAAACTCCGCAGTCCGAATCGAATTAGCGGTTGGTCGTCAACAATCAGGACACGAATTTCTTTATTCTTAATTGACTCAATCATTCATCTATCCCTCCCAGACTTCTGCCTGGATATTTTTTATAAGTTATGAGTTGTGAATGTGAACTGTTCTTACTACTTGTTACCTTTTTGTGCCGCCATCCTTTAGTTCTGTTTTTATACGACTTAAACAGTGTAGTCAAGGAAATCGGTTGATGCAATTAAACTTATGTTTAGTTTTCAGCATCGTTGTTACCACAATACAAACCCATCTGCAATGCACTGACCCGACCCTGTTGAACACCTCGCCACCTTTCAGGCGTTTGTATTTTTCTTATAACTATCAAACAAATCCGGCTACCTGAGCCACATCCTTGCCGTGCCACTGGTAGGCAAGCTTAGCCGTGACTGACTCATAGTGGGGGGTGATGCACATCTTCTGATCAAGATTAAAACCAATCTTCAGGACAGTGGTACCTGTGAGGCAAACGACTATTCTCATGCCCTAGGAGTGAAAGGAACAGAAGCAGGTAGCAACAGACAAGAATAACAAGAAGCATGAAGACGTTTGTGGCCAGGCGCCACACAACGAAATCACATGACACTGTTCAAGTATTGGGTAATGCCCGGGTTATAGCGATATACCTCGAGGCGATAATAACAAACCCAACATTATCGGGGTGGGAAGACAATGAAAATAAAAACACCAAGAACGAAAACCAAGCAGGTTTACACACATCCACATCATCCTGAGGAACACAATGATCGGCGCTGCCTTCTGTGCAGCATGCTCTCGATTCACCAGCCCTGTTTTACCAGTTGCAGGGGTTCAACTAAATGATTAGCAAATCGAGATACGCACGTGCACGCATGATCTTGCGGGCCGCGCTGAGCGTGATAACTGCGGGCATGATCTTCTACCCGGGACCGGGCACCGCCATTATAGTATCGCTGAAAACTGTCACGATCCCGATACCACTCGACATCGGTAACTATGTCTCGAGCCAGTTCGCGGTGGAGCAGCTGGGCAAGGCGCTGTTCTGGGACATGCAGGTCGGCAGCGACGGTGTGCAGGCCTGTGCCACCTGTCATTTCCATGCCGGCGCAGACAGCCGGAGCAGGAATCAGCTCAGTCCGGGCATTAACGCCGGCGATAACCAGTTCGGGAACAACAATGCGGGGATGCCTGAACCGGCCCCCGGCGCAATGCACGTCGACCAGCAGCTGACGGCGGCGCATTTCCCGTTGCATCGTTTGACGGATCAGCACGTGTCGGGTGACCCGGCACTTAACCCGAGTAACACAGTCAGGGATACCAATGATGTGGTGTCTTCGCAGGGCGTGCTGCTGACCCAGTTCGTGGACATCGATCCCGGCAATCCGGTGGATATCGGCACTGTCATCCCGGACCCGGCATTCACGACAGCAGGGAATGTCCAGGTTCGTCGTGTGGAACCGCGCAACACACCCACGGTCATCAATGCCGTGTTCAATTTCGATAACTTCTGGGACGGTCGCGCCAACAATATTTTCAACGGCAATAACCCGTTTGGCCCAGCTGATGACCGCCAGCACCTGATCACCAATAGCACCGGCAGTCTGGCAACGGAAGAGTTACGGCTGCGCCAGTCAGCGTTGGCATCCCAGGCGGTTGGACCACCGCTGAGCGACTTCGAGATGTCCTTTCGTGGACGCACCTGGCCCAAGGTCGGTAAGAAGATGCTCAGCCTGAGACCGCTGGCTCAACAGGCAGTTGCATCAGATGACAGTAGGTTAGGGGCCCTGTCATCAGGCGCACCGGGTGGAACCGGCCTCAACACAACCTACGCCGCGATGATCCAGGCCGCCTTCCCGGCGAAGTACTGGAACAACACCACCGAGAAGGTCACCTTTAACGCCAACGGCATCCCCAGCTTCCAGCCGTGGGACGGCGTGACACCGCTGACGACAGATGAGTACACCCAGATGGAAGCCAACTTCGCCACCTTCTTCGGCGTGGCGGTGCAGATGTATGAGGCGACGCTGGTCGCCAATGACTCCAAATTCGACCAGTTTATGGATGGCAGTGGCGCCCTGTCCAACGAGGAAACCCTCGGCATGGCCGACTTTAGCGGGGCCGCTGGCTGCATATTCTGCCATGACGGCGGCACATTGAGTGATATTGATGTGACCTTTATACAGGGCAGAGACCCGGTCACCGATTTCCCAATCCCGTTCAACCAGAACCCGATCGCCGCGAACGAATTCATGCAGATCTCTACCGGCTTAGGCTTGTATGACGCCGGCTTTCACAATACCGGCGTACGCCCACAAGGCAACCCGGATTCCCTGGCGCCCGACTTTCTGGCTGTCAACGAAGACGTCGGTCGGGGTGGCACCACCGGCCTGGGCGGCGGTATGACGGAAATCTCCCTGTCCAAAGGCATCCTGGGTCTGCAGAACGAGTTTGGACTTTTGCCGCTGCAAACGCCCGGTCTGAATCCACTGCCTGCGCATGTGGCGCCCTGGGTTCCACAACTGCCCGACGGCTTCGATCCCAACGACACCGCGGGGCTCCCTCCCGCCTTTTCCGGACGGGTGACCAATTTCGGCGCCTTCAAGACATCCGCCATACGTAACATAGCACTCACCGGGCCTTATATGCACAACGGTGGCCTGTCGACTTTGCGCCAGGTCGTGGACTTCTATGTGCGCGGCGGTGATTTTGCCACTACCAACCGCATGAATTTTGATTCCGAGGGTATTACCGTCCTCCCGCTGTTGCGGGACTCGGGTGCTATTCCGGGCCTGCCAACTCCTGAGCAGCGGAGGGACAATCTGGTGCAGTTCATGATGGCGCTGACCGATCAACGTGTGGCGAATGAAGCGGCTCCGTTTGATCACCCCGAGATATTCGTGCCCGTCACCGGTACCGCTCCGGTCTCTCCCGGCACGCGTGCCGGTCTGTTGGCCAATCCGACGGATTTCATGCAAGTAAATGCCGTGGGTTCCGCTGGCCGTGGCTCGGTGGGCTTGCCACCACTGGGTACCTTCCTGGGCCTGAATCCGCGGAGTGACGGCCTTGTCGCTGACGCAGATCTGGATTTGATCGAAGACAGCGCAGATAACTGTCCAGATCACGCCAACCCGTTACAGGAGGATGTCCTCGATGGCGATGGTGTGGGCGATGCCTGCGACAACTGCACCCTGGTCGCTAACTCCAGCCAGCTCGATACCGATGCGGATGGGTACGGCAATATCTGTGACGGAGATCTTGATAATAATGGTCTGGTTGCCGGAGCGGATGCACTTATATTCAGAAATGCTTTGGGACAAACAGGTGTAAGTAGCGCGGCAGATTTTAACGGTGATACAGCTGTAACTGGGGCGGATGCCCTGATATTCAGAACGTTGCTTGGAAATCCGCCCGGTCCCTCGGGACTCCATCCGTAGTTACGGGCAGGCACTGTGCTGGTGCAGCTTGAAAACCCAAGTTGCACCAGTGCAAAGGACAATCAGTGGAAAGTTGATATGAAGAACCAACTAAAACCTGAAGCCAAACACGGTAGAAAAATCAATCGCTGTCTAACCACGGAAGACGAATTTTTCTGTTCAGGACAATTGCCCGGACAAACACCGGAATCCTCTGACTAAGGGGAAAACATAAATGAAGAGTACACAAATAAAAATCACTGCGTTTTGCACTGGCAGTGTTCGGCAGGTAGCTATGGCAATGGCGCTCGCTGCTGCCGTGACGGTCACGGGACCGGCGCAGGCCGTACTGGACAGCTTCAGGCCAGTCGATGAGCCGAGCCCGCCGGGTCATGGCTTCCCCGTGTGGTACACGGCGACCGACGGCATGAGCCTTGAACTGTGTCTGGACGTGAACGCGGTCAATGCGGTATTACCGCTCAATCAACTCTGCCTGCTGGATCCGGCGGAATTAGCCAATCCACTTGACCCGGTCTCATTTCCGGATAATTTCTGGCCGGAGATCTTCTATACCCGGGTGGATTCGGATTTGCCAATCAGTACCTTCATTGACCCTGTCACACAGCAACCGGTGGGCGGCAGCACATTACTGGTGATGGCGCTGGAAGGTGCTTTCTCAAGCGTCACTGGCGACGCGTCGGTCGGGGAGAACATCACTTTCGCACGGATTCGAGTGCGTATCGACAATCCGATAGAGGGCGCAAACTTCAAAGTCACCCATCCGTACGGTGTAGTGACGTTTACCAATATTCCGCAAGGCGCCAGGGCCGTCAATTTCACCGAGGACATTGGCATCCCGGCAGTGCTACCGCCACCAACCGACTTTAGTGGTGCCCTGCTCGGCCCGATTGGCCCGTTTCTGCGCTGGACCGCTCCGGACTTCCCGGTGCTGGATCAAAATGGCAATACCTATATTGGCGATCCCGCCATTCCGCACTCTGTGACGGGTAGCCCCTTTAATACCAATTTCTACCGCATTGAAGGGCCGGTGGGGATATTTTCTGGGGTTAGCGCTCTTTGTGCAGATCCAGCGCTGGGTGATGACCCGGTCGATTTGACTGACTGTATCGAGACGGACCTGTTTCTTGCTTCCGGAAAACTTGTCAATGACATAGACCAGGACGGTATTGTGGATACGGCAGACAACTGCCCTGCCACCGCCAACCCCGGACAGGAAGATGCTGACGGCGATGGTGCTGGTGATGTCTGTGATAACTGCACACTGGTGGCCAATGGTCCGCTTGCACCGGATGCTGGTGGTAACAGCCAGCTCGACACTGACGGGGATGGTTTTGGCAATATCTGCGATGCGGATCTCGATAATAATGGTCTTGTTGCCGGAGCGGATGCACTTACTTTCAGAGGCCTTATAGGGCAAGCAGGTGTAAGTAGTGCGGCAGATTTTAACGGTGATACAGCTGTAACTGGGGCGGATGCGCTGATATTCAGAGCGTTGATTGGACTGCCGCCAGGCCCCGCCTGCTGTGCAACTCCGTGATCTTCTGGCAATGCACCCAGGACAGCGTTATCGATATGAGGAATAGCAATAACCTGAAGCAGCTACGGCTGTAATTAAACGAACGACGTACAGGTAACGGCATGAAACATGAATGCGACGTGCCAATAGCCGGCGAAGGGAACTCCGACATTGATGAAATGAATGTGGGATACGTAAATGAAAATGGGGATAAATATATGAAACGCATATATGACATAAAAAAGAGGCATGGGATGAAGAACAAAGTCTACCCAATAATTTTAACTCTGTGCACTGCGACGCCAGTGAGCGCCGCCGTAAATGCGCCTATTGGCGGTGAGGTCGAACGCATTATCGTTGACAACCCCACCGACATCTGGTCAGGCGGCACCATGGTGGTCAGTGGCCGGAATATTATTATTCCGCGCAATATGGTGCTGGAACTGCCGGCCAACCGGCTGACACTACAGCAGATGTTTACCAATTCACCGTCTGCCTGCCAGTCGATCGATGTCAACCTTGACGGTATACCGGATCAGACCGGCCTGGCCAAGGGTGATAGCTGTAATGGCAGTGGCACCGGGGCGCTGGTTGACATACTCGCTAACAAGACCAATGCGGGCAACATTGTTGCCGGTTTCGTGTTCGTGCAGAAGGCGGCTGAGCTGGTTTCTGGCATTGTGAACTTTGTCAATTACGATGAAGGTTACTTCCGTGTCAACGGTATAGCGGGCGACGATACCACGGGCGCCATGGTACGTGTGAATGACCCGGAAGGTCGGCATACGCACCAGGTTGGTGCCAGCTGTGCCGGCAGTGTCAGCAACTGTAGTGCGGATACGCGTTACACGAATGATCCGGATAACTACACCTTTACCGCCAGCACCGGTTACCCGATGTGTATACCGAGCACGATTGCACGTGGTCCCTTCGACTTCGACATCAATCGCGATGGCGACACCCTCGACCCTGGTGAGACAGGTATCATCGCACAGGCAGCGGCCGATGGCACAGGCGATTTCCTCTGTCCGCAGAGCAATCGTCCAGGTGCTGGCGTAGTTGTTGACGATTCGCGACTGTTCGCCCCCGTTCAGATAGGTGATAGCGTCAATGCTGAAGGCAACTTCGAAACCATTGGCGGCGTGACTTTCCTGTCCGCCCACACAGTGGGTGTCAACGCTGGTCTGACTACAGATGATACGCTTGTAGGGGGGGTCTCTTTCCAGCCCGACTATATCGTGTTCGATGAAGTTGGCTGGGACATACCGGGTTACCAGAATCAGCGTGTACGTGATCTGCTGATCGGTTTTGCCACGGATAGTACTCCCGAGGTGGACATCTTTGCCCTGTATGGCGATCCGGACACCAACAGCTTCCAGGAGCTGGTTTTTGCCACCACCGTCGGTTGTGATATAGCAGCCGGACTCGGTTCCTGCACGACGCAGGGCATTGTCGGTAACACCGCCATCTTCAAGATTGTGCACGATGTGGACTTTATCGAAGCCGCTCTCGGAACACTGCCGAAAGATATACGCTCTCCCTGTCAGCATCTGAATGCAGCCTATACCAATGGCGGCATACCGGATGCCAGTGGCACCTTCATTACCGTGGACCCCAAGGGCCGCTGCACCTTACCACTGACCCTGGCGAAGGAGTTTGAAGTACTGACTCCCGCCACGCGTGACCTTATCGGTCGTAGCCGCCACAAGCATGCACTGCATCCCAGTGTCGTTACCCTGGACTTCCACGGCACACCTTCGCAGAACGGTGAGTACCTGAACCCGGTAGGCTATGGTCATCCGGAGTTTGTGGAAATCAACCTGAACGCCCTGCAGACACCGCTGATCTTTGCCGGCGTGTCAGAGAATATGGACAGGCGTCTTGGTCCCGGTGGTTGTGATCCGGACTTAGGTTGTGAACCTGTAACGGGTGTCGGTGGTATAGCCATCGGTGATCCAAGCATGCGTCTTGATCCGTTCCCATTCTCTGATCTTGATCCGGGCACCCAGGCGGATGCTGTAGGACCACCTCCATCAGGTGTACCTGTGGTAGTGGGTTATGCCGACCAGAAAGGGCGTCCGCTGGCGTACTGGCCGCTTACCCCAGGAGTCGATGTCCTGCCATGGCCACCGGTTGATCCAGGTCCTCTGGATATTACACCGACCGATCATGTCAACCTTCTTTTCTGCACAGCGCCGTAAGCTGGCTCGAATCGAACTCCAGGAAAATATCCAAGAGGATAACAAAATGAAATCAACAAACGAGATAAAAGCCGGTTTGCAGGGGCAAAGCCACTCGAAGGCTCCCGTGTGGCAACCGACGCTGACACGCAGTGCGGTGTTACTCGGCATGCTTATGATGGCTGGCTACAGTACGGTATCAGCGGCTGCAACAAGTGCCCCAATCGTTGGTGAAGTGCAACGCATTATTGTTAATGACCCCACTGACATCTGGTCTGGCGGCATCATTGTGGCGGGTGGTACCAACGTTATCATTCCGCGAAATATGGTACTGGAACTACCGGCCAACCGGCTGACACTACAGCAGATGTTTGTCAATGCACCCGCGGCCTGTGCGGCCGACAATAATGGTGACGGTGTCCCTGACGAGACCGGTCTGGCCAAGGCTGATAGCTGTAATGGCAGTTTTACCGGTGCCTCAGCCGATATTCTTGCCAACCGTACCAATGCGGGTGACATCATTGCCGGCTTTGTGTTTCTCCAAAAGTCCACCGAACTGGTCAGTGGTGTCGTGACTTTCGTCAATTACGATGAAGGTTACTTCCGTGTTGATGGCATCGTGGGCGACGATACCACCGGCGCCATGGTGCGTGTGAATGACCCGGAAGGTCGGCATACGCACCAGGTTGGTGCCAGCTGTGCCGGCAGTGTCAGCAACTGTAGTGCGGATACGCGTTACACGAATGATCCGGATAACTACACCTTTACCGCCAGCACCGGTTACCCGATGTGTATACCGAGCACGATTGCACGTGGTCCCTTCGACTTCGACATCAATCGCGATGGCGACACCCTCGACCCTGGTGAGACAGGTATCATCGCACAGGCAGCGGCCGATGGCACAGGCGATTTCCTCTGTCCGCAGAGCAATCGTCCAGGTGCTGGCGTAGTTGTTGACGATTCGCGACTGTTCGCCCCCGTTCAGATAGGTGATAGCGTCAATGCTGAAGGCAACTTCGAAACCATTGGCGGCGTGACTTTCCTGTCCGCCCACACAGTGGGTGTCAACGCTGGTCTGACTACAGATGATACGCTTGTAGGGGGGGTCTCTTTCCAGCCCGACTATATCGTGTTCGATGAAGTTGGCTGGGACATACCGGGTTACCAGAATCAGCGTGTACGTGATCTGCTGATCGGTTTTGCCACGGATAGTACTCCCGAGGTGGACATCTTTGCCCTGTATGGCGATCCGGACACCAACAGCTTCCAGGAGCTGGTTTTTGCCACCACCGTCGGTTGTGATATAGCAGCCGGACTCGGTTCCTGCACGACGCAGGGCATTGTCGGTAACACCGCCATCTTCAAGATTGTGCACGATGTGGACTTTATCGAAGCCGCTCTCGGAACACTGCCGAAAGATATACGCTCTCCCTGTCAGCATCTGAATGCAGCCTATACCAATGGCGGCATACCGGATGCCAGTGGCACCTTCATTACCGTGGACCCCAAGGGCCGCTGCACCTTACCACTGACCCTGGCGAAGGAGTTTGAAGTACTGACTCCCGCCACGCGTGACCTTATCGGTCGTAGCCGCCACAAGCATGCACTGCATCCCAGTGTCGTTACCCTGGACTTCCACGGCACACCTTCGCAGAACGGTGAGTACCTGAACCCGGTAGGCTATGGTCATCCGGAGTTTGTGGAAATCAACCTGAACGCCCTGCAGACACCGCTGATCTTTGCCGGCGTGTCAGAGAATATGGACAGGCGTCTTGGTCCCGGTGGTTGTGATCCGGACTTAGGTTGTGAACCTGTAACGGGTGTCGGTGGTATAGCCATCGGTGATCCAAGCATGCGTCTTGATCCGTTCCCATTCTCTGATCTTGATCCGGGCACCCAGGCGGATGCTGTAGGACCACCTCCATCAGGTGTACCTGTGGTAGTGGGTTATGCCGACCAGAAAGGGCGTCCGCTGGCGTACTGGCCGCTTACCCCAGGAGTCGATGTCCTGCCATGGCCTCCGGTTGATCCGGGTGCTCAGGGTATTACCGCGACAGGGTTTGCCGGTCTCATGTGTACGTTCCTCAGCGGCGTGGATACCGATCTTGATGGCGTTGATGATGCCATCGACAACTGCACCCTGGTTGCCAACGGGCCCCTTCTGCCGGATGCAGGTGGCAACATCCAGCTCGACACTGACGGGGATGGTTTTGGCAATATCTGCGATGCGGATCTCGATAATAATGGTCTTGTTGCCGGAGCGGATGCACTTATTTTCAGAGGCCTTATAGGACAAACAGGTGTAAGTAGCGCGGCAGATTTTAACGGTGATACAGCTATAACCGGGGCTGATGCCCTGATATTCAGAGCGTTGATTGGACTTCCGCCGGGACCCTCTGGACTCAACCCGTAGCCTCAGGCAGAGGCCATGCTGCACAGGTTGACGATCAACCTGTGCAGCAATGAGGGGAAGCAGTAAGGATAAAAAATAAATTTGTACACGCGTCACATTGGGATTGACGGTGAATGCAGCACCGGTAACCGGCTTCTCCAGGTATACCGGGCTTTTGATGAATAACAGTAATACACGGCAATGCTACATAACTGATAAATAGTACAGCGACACCTGTCCCTTAGGGGCGGAGCAGTACACGTCTTCTGATTAAGACTAAACCAATCGTCTGAACGAAGGCAGCTGCGAGGCAAGCGACTATCCTTATGCCTTATAACTTAATGAAGTGGGTGCGAACTGGCGCCGTGAAAAATTATAACTATGAGATTTATGGAGGCGTGTGAAATGAAAAAAATTCACGGAGATAAAGGGGCCAGTCGTACCGGGCGACGCCGATGCACCACGATGGCGATTATAAGCACACTGACCGCGGCTGGTTTGCTGAGCCTGGCTGGTTCCAGTACGGCCATCGCGGCGACCGTCGACGCACCGAGCGATATGCCGGTCAGTCCACTGTTCGGGGCATCGGACTTCAACCAGCAAATGCTGCGTTTCGAGGAGTTCGGGGTGCATCCGGTGCCGACTGTCGCAACCCCACCCAAGGTGATGCCGCTGCCCGTGGGCGACGCCACACATCCCAGCGTTTGTAGCGGCAGGCCGCCCGCCCAGGCAATGGATGACTTCCTCGCCGCACCGCTGTGGCCAGCCCCGAGTCGGGAGGCCAATGTCGGTCTGCCCAATCAGTGGGCATCCCTGGTTCAACCCTGTGTCGCCGGCATACCTGTTGGTTTCACCGGCGTTGCGGAAGGCCGTCCACCTGGGGAAAGTTTCGCCCACCAGCGCTGGGATGAGTTCCCGCCTGCTGTGGCTTTCCAGACCGCCCAGGGTCAGGCACGAGCGGGTACCGGGCGACTCGATGCCGATCAGAGTCATGGCTGGGCCGCGGGGACTGAATTCGGGCCCGGCGGGCTGTACTACAACACCGTCGGTGTGTCGGGCTTCCCGAATCACACGAACGCCGGTATCTCAATCAAGTTACACCCGGCCATGCCGGCGCAGGATTCGCTCTCCCTGTGGACCTTCGGTGACGGTACCCTGCCGCCGAAGCTGCTACGGGCCCGCTACGCGGAACCCATCCTGAATCGCCACTACAATGCGCTGCCGATCGACGTCACCGCCAATGGTGGTCCCGGAACGATCGGCTTCGGTGAGCACACCATCACCACCCACGAGCACAACGGCCACCAGCCGGGCGAGAGCGACGGCTTTGCCGGCGCCTATTTCTTTCCGGGCGAGTTCTACGACTACCGTTGGCCGATGCAGCTCGCCGGCTACGACTCCATCAATACCGATGCTTCGGATCCGCGTGCTTCCACCCCGTGTTCGCCGGGTGAAACGCTGATGATCTCGAATCCCATCACCCACGTGCCCGAGGCCAAGCTCTGCGATCCTGACACCTTGACGGTCAATATCCCGGGTGACTGGCACGAGACCATGAGCACGCACTGGTTCCACGACCACATGATCGACCGCACCTCGGAGAACGTCTACAAGGGCAATGCAGCGATGATGAACTACTACAGTGGCATCGACCGAGGCAAGGAGGGATTCCGCTGCAACTACGACGATCCGGCCAACAACGTCAACC
>Ga0210064_1000579_pt1 | contig 17255 bp, 9 predicted proteins | sample Muzzi_CordC_D2_FD_185531 | JGI IMG/M metagenome (GOLD analysis project Ga0210064, IMG submission 185531) | Wetland microbial communities from San Francisco Bay, California, USA, that impact long-term carbon sequestration - Muzzi_CordC_D2 (SPAdes) | ecosystem: Environmental > Aquatic > Marine >...
CCTGCTCCGGCGTCAGGTCGAGGTAATCCATGTTCTGCATCACGAGTGGCAGCAGACTCGGGTGGTAGGAGATCTTGTCCAGCAGCATCAGTTGCCGCTCCAGCTCACCGGCATCCGGCCCCTGTTCTGCAATGGCTGCAGCCGGCGCATACAGCGAAAACACAAACAGCACGCAAATCCACTTGCCCATTTCCACCACTCCCTTTCCAGAGCCACACAGAATAACCTGGCAACCCCTGTTTACGGGCAATATCCGTGCCGAATAGAGATTTACTGCAAGCTTATGCTTTTTATGCAAATCATTACGACCCTGCGCCTGCCCTCCCCTGAAAATTGCCTGTTATCGAGACAGCAGTACCGCCGGCTGCACCGTCCCTGTGCAAACAGGCAGCACCCGGGCTACGCCAGACAGGAGAAAGCGGCGTCGCTGCATGCATCGCCTGGGCGACAGCAGCGCGGCTTATTTGCGCCGCCCTTCCCTGCCGTACAACCGGCGCAGTTCTTCCTTTGCCTGTTCCAGGATGCGCAACTGGTTGCGGTCCAGGTTCTTGCCCGCACGGTTGATGTAGAACACCAGCATCGACATGGCGGAGCGAAAGGGTGGCGATTTGCGCCGGCTGCTGCACTCGGCGGAACGCTTCAGCGACGCGGCAATCCGCTTCGGGTCATCCCAGGTAAATACGCCCTCCTCCAGATCCAGTGCATTACTCTCGCGGGTAACCCTGCCCGACCAGCGCGGTGTCGTTGGAGTGTCCTGTTCCCTTGCCATCGTTATTTCAATCCTTATCCGGGGGTGGTGCACACTTCAACCATTCAAAAAACTGTCCTGCCCATATTCTCGCGATGTGAAGATTGTTCTGACCGGCTGCCTGTGCAGGGCATTCATCAACCACCCGGCAACGCCACGCGATAATCCCGTTACAGTCAACCGGGCGATTGTTCTCCGCCTTTGGGCGCAATACACAGATCGATCAGCCCGCTGCTTGCGGTCGTGAGTCCTCTGCGTGGGCGCATGTCGATATACTTTACATCCTTGCGTGTCCGTTTTCAGCGTGAGAAACCCTTGATTCGTTTAGCCCTGTCTGGGCTGATTTACAGATAGCGCATTGAATATATTTCCATGATCATTGTGATCGCCTATAAAGAGACGAAACCCCTTATGCAGGCACCATTGGGGTACGATATCTTTTTGCAACTGGCAGGAAAAATGAGCGTATCTCAAGCCGGCTTCCATGGGACTGCACATGACTCCCGCGCTCCGACCTCCCTGGCTGCGCGGTCATGGTCTGGCATATAACCGGAATTCATGATTTCAATCCGCATTCAAATCATCCAGGCCAGCTCCCGATCCAGGACTGGCCGGCAGACGGGACTGGCAGCGGTACTGATCGCCTGCATGAATCTGTTGCCAGGGCGGGTACTCGCGGGTGGTGGCCCCGAAAATGTACTGGTGGTCGTCAATGGGGATTCACCGGTTTCCCTGCAAGTCGCCAATACCTATGTGGAGATGCGCGAGATACCGCAGGAACATGTGCTCTGGTTGCACGATATTCCCTATCCGGACAGCATCAGTATCGATACCTTCCGGACCCGTATATGGAAACCCATCCGTGAATACATTACGCAGCACCAGCTCGATGACGAAATTGATATCATTGCCTACTCGGCAGATTTTCCCTATGCCGTCAATTTCTCCGCAGACCTCAAGGCCAGCAAACTCCCCAGGCTGAAATATCACGGGAAAGAGGCCTCCCTGACGGGGCTAACCTATTTCGCCCGCCATGTTGAAGCCGGCGATCCGTATTATCTGGCAGGTAATGCCAACCGGTATTTCCGCCGTAACCTGGTCTCGGGCAGTCAGCTGCCGCGCTCCCCGACAGATGCGGAAACCCGCTTGTATCGCGCGGCGGAAAAGGCACTCCAGAAAAAGGATTTTCAGACCGCAGTTACAGACTATGAATCACTGCTCCAGGGTTTCCCGGAGCATGGTGGCCTGTGGCATGGACTGGCCCGGAGTCATGCCGCCCTGGGAAATACCGGGGAGGCCCTGGAGGCATTGCAGCAGGCTGTCGATCATGGCTGGTCCAACAGCCTGCAAACCCGCAATGACCGCTATCTGCAGGTACTCTCTGGCGATCCATCCTGGCAGCCTCTGCTGGATCGCATGGAAGCGCACAACGGTCCCTTTCAGGCAGCCCATGGTTTCAGCTCCCGGTATGAATGGACCGGTGCGACCGAGCCGGTTGATACGTTCAGAAGCGACTCTCTCTCCAGCTACTATCTCGCGACCATGCTGGCTTACACCGGCACCTATGGGAATAGCGTCCCCGAGGTGAAAGACTACCTCACGGCGGCGCGAGCCAGCGACGGGACCCAACCCGACGGCACGGTGTATCTGCTGGTGAATAACGATGTGCGTTCCGAGACGCGGCAACCTCTGTTCCTGGAAACCGTCGCGGCACTGGAACGCCGCGGCCGCCGCGCCGCGATATTAACCCGGGGTCGTGAGCAGCAGGACGGAATCCTTCCGCAGGGGAAGCAGGATGTCATCGGTGCCGTAGTTGGTGGCAAAAGTTACAAATGGCAATCCTCCGGCAGTCGCCTGCTCCCCGGCGCCATCGCCGAATCCCTGACCAGCTACGGGGCGAAATTTAGCAGTCGCAGCCAGACCAAACTCACGGAGTTTCTCCGTTACGGGGCCGCCGGTTCGAGTGGCGCAGTGGCGGAGCCTTTCAGCATCCAGGCAAAATTCCCCGTGCCGCTGCTGCACGTGCATTACGCCGACGGCTGCTCCCTTGCCGAGGCCTTCTACCAGAGCGTGAAAGCCCCGTATCAGCTGCTGATCGTGGGTGATCCACTGGCCCGGCCGTATGCCCGCTTTGCCAATGTCGGCCTGGCCTCACCCGACCCGGACACACCCTGGTCCGGTGTGGTCACACTGCAGCCGAAAGTCGTGCCGGCACCTGACCGGCCGATTGCCCAGCTGGAATTCTGGGTCGACGGGCAACTGGAGGCCTATGCGCTGCCGGACAAGTCGTTTACCTGGGATACGCGAAATTGGGATGATGGCTTTCACGAGCTCCGGCTGGTGGCCCAGGAAACCGGCCCCATAGAAACCCGCTCATTCGCCCGTATTGGTGTGATGCTGGCCAATAGCACTCAGCGTCTCTCACTGGATCCACAGCAGCGGCCGGTCCGCCATGGCGAGACCCTTACCGTCTCAGGCACGGCCACCGGAGGCAGGGAGGTGTCGATCTGGCAGGGCAACCGGAAGCTGGCAACCGCCCCTGTGAACGCGGGACGCTGGCAGCTGCAGCTTGCATCGCGACCACTCGGCGTTGGCCAGGTCTCATTGGGTGTGCGTGTAGTCTTTGGCGACAATCGCGTGGTGCGCAGTGCCCCACTGAAGATCGAAATCGCACCACCGGAGTTTGCCAGGAAAGCACCCGGCAGTAACCGGCCAGACCCCGAAAAGCCTGAAGCAACCGCAACCGGAAGCAACAAAAAAGAGCTTACCCAGGTACGACTGGATGGCAAGCTGCGTAATTTGACCGCTGCGCAACATATCACCCTGGCGGGGAAGTTAACGGTCGAGCGCTCCGGCTTTTATGAACTTGTCGCTAGCGGTGCGGGAGAAATCACCCTTGTTGTCGATACACGCACCCTGCTATCAAACCAGACCATGGACAGGGAACAGATACAGTATTTCCCGCTGGCACTGGAGGACGGCCCGCATGATCTGACTATTGAGTTCTCACCCGCAGACAACAGTCCGTACCTGAAGCTCATTCTGGAAGGCGATCAGGTTGCCACCATACCCGAGGTCAGGGTGGTCAGGGAAATTCACAAGAAGGCAAATGCAAAGCCCTGAATTCCCTCCTGGCTGACCATGGTTTTTGAGTTGTTACACAGACCGAACCGGAAATTGCCGTGTCACCCGTCCAGATAATTCAAGGTGGCTTTTGGGTTGCCTGAGCACTTCCTTAAATACTGATCAGATCAGCTCTTTTTGCTGATCTCGGAAAGAAAGTCAGAACAATCGACCTCCTCGACCAGAATATCATTGACGCGCCGGGTTGGAAGGCGGCGACGATCAGATTCGATGATTCCGCGCCGTTGGTCGAATAGCGGGAAATCCGTGCTCGCCTGGTAGTGTCTGCGGTGGACTGTTCTTCTTTCTATCATCCCTGTCTCACTTGTCTCACTCGATTTTTTCCAGGCAACATCCGCCTCGGGCTTGTATCAGATCATTCTGCGCGTAGCATTGCGAAATAATGACGAATCAGCCAGAACCTACCTAAACAGATAATAGTAAAACTGCCAGAGATATCTATTCCAACTCACTTAGAATTGTGTAGCAGTTTGTTTTATTTATTGCGCCGCATAAACTTCACGACAACCGCCGCTGCAATACCAAGTCCGAGAAGTGGCAGGAGGTCAGGTTCGGCACGGCGGGAATACTACCCGCATGGGCCGAAAAGAATGCCAGCAATACCACCAGCGTAACCAGGAATGCATGCTTCTTTTATCAGCACCTCGTCTCGGGTTGTACAAATACTCATCTCGGCAACAAGCAATTCAAAGACACTCAAGATCCATTCCAAAAAGATATATTTTCAATTTTTTCAAAATTTTAGCCAATCTCAGGGAACTGGAACCAGCCTGCTTCCGACACCACCTGTAAAAATTCCTGACAGTCGCGACCGCCTGTTCCTGACAATTGACTTCGAGTGAGCGACGTACCCCGGGAGCAGGCTAACCGGCTTGAGAAGCAGTCTTCACAAACCGTTCCGCCATGGCCAGCCGCTAACCGCAGGCAGCCGGCGGCGTGTAACACCCGGTCAGCGGTGTCACTATGGTCAACGGAGCATGACTACACTGCAGGTTATGTCGTACCAGCCATGTTGCAATACCTCGAGGCCCATGCCGGCACCCTCTGTGTGATCGCCTTTACAGGCGTATGATCGGTGTCGTGATCCGGGAGGTACAGCCCCCCGCCATCAACCGGTTTTTTCATCCCGGGTTCGCTGGTTCGGCAACTTCGGCGTTTTTAGTCTGGATACGCTGATTCTCCACCTGCTGTTACCGCTGAGCGCTATCGCACTGGCGGCCGCCACGGCGGAGCACAACCGGGGCCTGATCAACAACATTTCTGCACCGCTGCCGCTTTGCCATTGCCGGCTCGATACTGGTGCTGGATGTCCTGCATTACCTCAAGCACATTGTGTTGCACAAGTTTCAGTTGTTCTGGCGCTTCCACCGGGTTCATCACACCGACCTGGATTTCGATTTCACCACCGGCATCCGTTTCCATCCGTTCGAATCGATACTGACAGCCTTGACCACCATGGCAGCTATTGCAGTGCTTGGCATCCCGGTCGCTGCCGTTGTCATTTTCGAAACGTGACTGGTAATGGTGACCTTCATCGTGCATGGAAACATCAGGTACCCCGCGACCCTGGACAATGTACTGCGGACTCTTCTGGTAACGCCCGATATGCACCGCGTCCACCACTAGGCGAGCCCCCCCGGAAACCGACAGCAACTATGGCGTAATCTTTTCATGGTGGGACAGGCTCTTCGGTACACATGTCGCGCAGCCCGGAAACGGGCACGCAGGCATGACTCTTGGCCTGCTCGAATTCCGGGACAGCAAGCACCAGACATTGTCCTGGATGCTGGCTTGCCCGTTTCCGGGTGTCGCAAGGTATCAGGCTGGTGCTGAACAGGAAGACGTGACGCCTGAAGTACAGAAGTGATTTGTATGCCGGGAAGTAAAACAAGGAAACATGCGCGCAGACGTGGCTGGCATGGCTGTGCCGGAGATCCAACAATTGTTAACAACCCGAATAGTCAGGGAACCGCCCGATTTGACCTCCATGCCCTCTCTCGTGTATTTCACCTGATCGCGACCTACACAGCCGTTCACAGCTTGTCCAGCACCGCCTGTTGCACGAATTCACCGAATGCGGCCAGTTCGTCGTGGCGGCAGGCAACCTCGGTGACGTAGCCCAGGGTGCGGGGGATATCGGCGAGATAGCCGGGCTTGCCGTCGCGGTGGTTGAGGCGCGCGAAGATGCCGGCGGCCTTGAGGTGGCGCTGCATGCCCATCAGGTCAAACCAGCGCAGGAACTGTGCCGGATCCTCGTGTTCCTCGCGCAGGATACCGGATTGCAGCGCAAGCTCCTGGTAGCCCAGGGCCCAGTCCTCGACACGTTCCCGCGGCCAGGCGATGTAGCAGTCGCGCAGCAGGGATACGAGGTCGTAGGTGACGGCGCCGATCACCGCGTCCTGGAAATCGAGAATGCCGGGGTTGTTGCGGGCGGTGACCATCAGGTTGCGCGAGTGGTAATCGCGGTGCACGCAGACCTGCGGCTGCTCGAGCGCGTTGTCGGCCAGCCACTCGAACACGCTGTCACACAGGGCTGACTGCGCCGCCGTCAGCGTGGTGCCGAGATGTCTTTCCAGCAGCCATTCACGGAACAGCTCCTGTTCCGCCAGCAGCAGCTTGCGGTCGTAGCGCGGCAGGCTGCCTGTCTCCGGGTGGCAGGCCTGGATAGCGACCAGCGCGCCGAGGGCGTCGCTGTAGAGGCGCCCGGCGCTGGATTCATTCAGGGCGGCGAGATACGGCCGGCTGCCAAGATCTGACAGCAGCAGGTAGCCCTGCTCCAGGTCGGTGTCGATGACCTCGGGAACATTGAGGCCGGCATCAAGAAACAGCTTCGCGACCTTGATGAACGGACGCGAATCCTCCTTTTCCGGCGGCGCATCCATGACTATCCAGCTTTCACCTTCATGGGTAATGCGGAAGTAGTGCCGGAAACTGGCGTCGGTCGAGGCCGGATTCAGGTTGTATTCGCTGAAATTCAGCTCGTTTTCCAGCCAGTGTTTGAGTCGTTCGAGTCGTTCAGGCACGGGGCTTCCCCTGTGAGGCAGCTATGCAGGAGCCGGGATTATAGCCTGTCCGGCGACACGGTATTCACATCACCAGCGACCGGGTTATTCGGCTTCCACGTCTTCCTCGCGCGGAAACCAGGCACGCATGCGCGCGCACACGAATTCACGCAGGTCGTCGGCAATGAGGTAGAAGCACGGAATCGAGACAAGGATGATGGCGGTGGCGAACAGCAGACCGAAGCCCAGGCTGACGGCCATCGGCGACAGGAAGGCGGTCTGCCCGGTGGCGAAGAAGATCAGCGGCGAGATGCCAAGGAAGGTGGTGATGGAAGTCAGCAGGATGGGGCGGATGCGCACCCGCCCGGCCTCGACCAGCGCATCGACCCGGTTCATGCCCTCGTCGCGCATGCGCTTGGCGAAATTCACCAGAATGAGTGAATCGTTCACCACGATACCGGTCAGTGCCAGGAAGCCGATGACCGACAGGAACTGCAGATTGTAGCCTAACAGGACGTGCCCGAAGATTACGCCGATGGCGCCGAAGGGAATCGCGAACATCACCACCAGCGGGTCCAGCAGGGAGCGGAACAGGGCCGCGAGGATGAAGAAGATGAGGGCGATCGAGATCACCAGGGCATCGCGCATCCCCTGGAAGGATTCCGACGCATCCTTCTTCTCGCCGAGGAAAAGCAGCGCATAGCCGGGGAGTTCCTTGGCGAGGTCGGCGAACTCGCGGCGCACCTGCTCGGTCACCTGCAGCGGAGTGGTCACCTTGTCGTCCACTTCCGCGGTCACGATGCCCAGGCGCCGGGCGTCGCGCCGGCTGATGCTGTTCATGCCGCGCCCGATAGTCACCTGCGCAACGTCGCCGAGGTAGACCAGGCGGCCATCGTCCAGCACGATGGGCAGACGCTCCAGGTCGCTGGTCTCGCGCACGGCATCGGGGTAGATCACCCGCACCGGGACGCGCTTGTCACCCAGCGTGACATACACCGCATCGACCCCGAGGAAACCGGTGCGCACGGTGGCGGCGAGGTCGCTTTGTTTCAGGCCGAGTTCCATACCGCGCGCATTCAGCGAGTACTGGTATTCCAGCTTGCCGGCCTCCAGGTTCTGGCGCACATCGTGCACCCCGGGCAGCCGTTCCAGGAAGTCGACAATGCGCACGGCCTGTTCGTGCAGCACGTCGACGTCCAGCCCGGTCACGCCGACCTCGATGTCGGCGCCGGCCGGCCCGCCCTGGGGCCGCTGGATGGAAATGCGCTGGATGCCGGCGATGGCCTGCAGCTTTTCACGCAGCTCGTTGATGATGTCTTCCGTGGGCCGCTCGCGCGTGCCCTTCCATTCGAAGTCGAAGCTGACCAGTGGGGAGACAAAGCGTTCAATGAAGCCTTGTGGCCGGGTCTTGTGCAGGTCGACCACCAGCTGAATATACTGGTTGCCGAGCTGGAAGCGGTTGAAGTCGATGAAGCTGACGCCGACGTTGGTCAGCAGGCTGCCCAGCTCGGTCTCATCCAGCGACTCCAGGATCACCGTCTCCATCTGCGCGGCCAGCCGCGCCGTGTCATCCAGGCTGTAGGTGTTGGGCGCCTCGGCATTGATGAAGAACTGCCCGACATCGACGTTGCCGAACAGCTGGAACGGGATACGCGTGGCCGCGAGGATCAGCATGACCAGCAGCACGCCCATCGTGAACAACGCCACAAAGTAGCGGTTCAGCAGCGACCAGCGCAGCCAGCCGATGTAACGCGCCAGCAGCGCGGTCCAGTCGACACGGCGCTCGCGGGTGTGGCCATTGCGGACATGCAGCAGTTCCGCCGCGTGCGACGGCAGCACGCCAAAGGCCTCCCACAGCGAGCCGACCAGGGCGGCGCTCACCACGACCGGGATCACGGCAATAAACGCACCCATGATGCCCTGGATCGCAAACATGGGCAGGAATGCGGCAATGGTGGTCGCCGTACTGGCGATCACCGGCCACAACACTTCTCGTGCGCCATTACGCGCCGCCTCCGGCGCCGGGATGCCCATCTCCATGTGGCGGTAAACGTTCTCGGTGACGATGATGGCATCGTCGACGATCAGGCCGAGGGCGATCAGGAAGGCGAACAGCGACACCATGTTGATGGTGTAGCCAAGATAGTAGATGGCGACCACCGCGACCAGGAACGACACCGGGATGCCCATGGCGGTGATCAGCGCGACGCGGAAATTCAGGAACAGGTACAGCGACAGCAGCACCAGGCACAGGCCCACCAGGCCGGAGGACTTTACCGTGTTGAGGCGGGTTCGGACGTAGCTCGACAGGTCGTTGAACAGGCCGACCTGCAGGGTGGGTGGCAGCTCGTCGCCAAGTTCGGCCGCAAAGGCGCGCACCGCGTCCGCGACGTCGATGGTCGAGGCATCGGCTGTCTTGGTCACCGTCAGGTTGACGGAGGGACGGCCGTTGAAGCGCCCGATGGTCTGTGCTTCTTCCAGGCGCAGCTTGATCACGGCGATCTCGCCCAGGCGCAGCTGCCCGCCGCGCGCATTGCCGCGCACGCGAACCTGTGCGACCTGCTCGGGGTCGGGCGCCACGCCCTTGCCGCGCAGCAGGATGTCGCCCTCGCGCGCTTTCAGGGAACCACCAGGCAGGTCACGCAGGTTGCCGCGCACCGCCTCCAGCACCTGCCCCAGGGAAACGCCATGGGCCGCCAGCTCGAAGGGGTTCACCTCGACCCAGATCTCCCACTCGCGGTTGCCCGCCACACCGACGCTGGCGACGCCCGGTATCTGCACCATGCGCTGCTTGATCAGGCCCGCCTGGTCATACAGGTAGCCGCGGGAGACATCCCCGTAGAGGCTCAGGCTGATGACCGGGAAGCGCGCCTTGAGTCGCACCAGTTCGGGCTCCTCGGCCTCGTCCGGGAGGTCGGTGATCTGGTCGAGCGCGGTCTGGGCATCGCGCATGTACTGGTCCACATCGGTGCCAGGTTTGAGTTTGATGACAATGGTCGCCATGCCCTCGTTGCTGGTCGAGGTCATGACGTCGATCTCGGGCATGCCGTCGAACTGTTCCTCGACGGGTATAACCACCTGGCGCTCGACCTCCTCGGGCGAGGCCCCTTCGAACTCGACCCGGATGCTGACAGCATCCAGTTCCACGGTGGGAAACATCTCCTGCGGCATGGCGCGCCACGAGAGCACCCCAAGGATCAGGATGATCCCGAGCAGCAGGTTGGTGACCAGGGGATTATCGATGGAGAAGCGGATCAGCCACATGGACGCAGTTCCAGCTGTGCGACTGGCGCCGCCGGGTCAATCCGCCCGCAATCCTTGCAGCGCACCCGGGCTACCGGTCGATCACGGCGACGGGCGTGTCGCTTGCCGTGACCGGCAGTACTTTCTGGCCGTGACTGAGCGCCGCGACATCCCGGGTCACGATCCGGTCGGCGGCACTGATCCCCTGCTCGATCACCTGCAGTTCGCCCACTCGCTGACCCAGCCGCACCTCGACCAGTTCCAGGGTGTCGGCGTTGACGCGAAACAGGTACGTCCGGCCTTCGTCGTACAGCACCGCCGTGGAAGGCACGGCGGCGACCTGCTGCAGCGGTTCCAGCGGCAGGCTTGCCTCCGCGATCTGCCCGGGCCGCGCCTGGTCACCGGCGAGGCGCACCCGAACTGCGTGGGTAAAGGTCACCGGGTCAGGATCGACCTGCAGCGCGAACACCGTGCCCTGCAGACGCATGCCATTGACCCTGACCTCCACGGCCTGGCCCTGCACCAGGGCATGGGCCACGTCACCGCGAACCTCCAGGTAGAGGTCGAGCATGCTGCTGTCGATCAGGTCCACCACGGTCTGGTTAGGTGTCACGTAGTCGCCGCGCTGCACCTGCACTGCGTTCACCGTACCGGCAAAGGGGGCCGGCAACCGGGTCCGTTCCAGGTTGCGGGCAGCGCGGTTGCGCGCGGCCTCGCGCAGGGCCAGACGGGAATTCGCGGAAGCCACGCTGGCCTTGAGCTGGGCGGCTTCCGCTTCCAGCTGGATGAGCCGGATACGGCTCTCGTCGAGACGCGACTCGGAAACCAGTGAATCGGCCCCCAGTTTTTCCAGTCGCGCCAGCTCGCTCTGCTGTAAGGCGTAATTGCGCTGCGACAACTTCAGCAGTTCCCTGTCGCGCTCTATGTTGCGGGTTTCCTGCGCCAGCTGCGCCTCGGCCTCGGCCAGGGCATCGACAAAATCACCGGAATCCAGCGCCAGCAGCAGCTCACCCTGCTGCACCGCCTGCCCCGGCTCTACCGGCCGGGCATCGACCTGGCCGGAGAGTTCGAAGTGCAAGGCGGTCTTGCGGGCGGGTTCCAGCCGGCCGCTGACTGTTGCCACCGGCTGCAGGTCGTGTAACCCAACGGCCTCAACCTGCACCCGTGGACTGACGGCCTCGCGCAGCACAGGGTTCTGCTCCGGACGGGCTACAACCAGCAGGATCGCGATCGCCGCAAGGGCAAGCAGGGAATACAGCTGTCTGGATGGCTTGAGAGATAACACACTGATTATAAAAAATTTGAAGTTAAAGTCATTCTATGCGATTTTACCTCGCGCCCGCCAGCAGGCTGGCATGGAGCAAACGACTTCACCTGTTGCATAAATGATTCCCAGCTGCATGATTTCTAATACCATTTCCGGCACAACCCGGTTGCCCGGCGCGTGAAGCGGCTGGCATCCCGACGACTGCTGGCACTGGCCCTGCTGCTGCCTGCGGCGGCATGGGCGGAATCACCGTGGGACTGCATCCGGCAGGCGGACGGCCAGTGGGTCTGCAACAGCAAGGTTCCGCCACCCCGGCCGGCGCTTCCGGCAGCGGACAGCAACCGGGAGCCCGCCCCCGAAACCGGAAAGCCTCCCGCTACCGACAGCGCACCAGCCGCACCAACCGGGAATGAGACCGGCGATGCGGACAGAAATTCAAGCTTGCCGGGGACCGGAGCTGCCGGTACGGTCAGGCTGGCAACGGAACCGGCCGCAGCCGCAGCGGATGGAGCGGCGGCCGAACCGCAGGCGGCACGCGGCGATACGGGCAGCACCGCCCCCGCCGAAGATGCCATCGATAGTGGCACAGCGGCCCTGCTACCGCCGGCTGCTGCAGAACAGCCCATTGCTGTGGCTGACATACCCGCGGCACCCGCCGCCGAAGCCACCGCCGACGAGCAAGCCGACTACGACCGCTGGGGGCTGTGTCCGCCGGTTGTCCACCCCGTCGCCCTGCAGGATGATATCGATGCGGACACCATCAACCTGCAGGCAGACAACGCGCAGGCCAGCGAGAGCGGTGTCTACACCCTGGATGGCAACGCAGTAGTGCAGTATGGCAGACAGCGCCTGGAAGCCGAGAACATTGTCTACAGGCAGGACAGTGGCGAAATCGAGGCGCAGCAGGGCATTCGCTACACCAGACCGGGACTGTATGTCAGCGGTGAGAGTGCCACCCTGTACCCGGAACAGCAACGAGGTGAGCTGCACAACGTCGTCTATACGCTGTATGAGCAGCACGGCCGCGGCGAGGCAGAGGTGTTGCATCTGAACGGCATTAAGGAGCAACGTCTCGAAGGTGCCTACTACACGACCTGCCCGCAGGGGAAAAAAAACTGGATCCTGTCAGCGCGGGAAGTGGAACTGGACCAGGCAGAGGGAACCGGCACGGCACGCAGCGCGAAGCTGACCCTGAAAGGGGTTCCGGTTCTGTATACGCCCTATGCCACCTTTCCGATCGATGACCGCCGCAAGTCGGGGCTGCTGGTTCCGAAGATCGGGCAGACTAACGAGACCGGCTTCGAAACCAGCGTGCCGGTCTACTGGAATATCGCACCCAATCGCGACATGACCATCATTCCGCGCTACATGAGTGACAGGGGCACCATGCTGGGCGCCGAGTTCCGTTACCTGAATGCCCACAGTGGAGGCACCCTCCTAGGAGACTACCTGCCATCGGACAAACTCCGTGATGACGAGTACCGCAGCCTGGTCAGTGTGCGGCACTATTGGGCTCCGATGCCGCGCCTGCGGACCCGCATCATCGCCAGCAATGCATCGGATCAGAACTACTTCGAGGACCTGGGAAACAGCCTGCTACAGACCAGCCAGACCAACCTGGAGCGCACCGCTGCGGCGGATTATACCGGTAACTGGTGGGACCTCAGCATGATGGTGCGGGACTACCAGACGGTCAGTCCGGACATCCCCTCGGCAAAACGCCCCTACAAGCAACTGCCGCAGATCGCCTTCAGTGCCAGACCGGACCGGCGCCTGCTGGGCATGAAAATCGAAACCAGCGCCGAGCTGAACCACTTCGTACACAGCGACGACAGTATCGTGGAAGGCAGCCGCCTGGATGTACAACCACGGTTCAGCCTGCCTGTATACCGTGCCGCCTGGTACGTAGACCCGGCCGTCAGTGTGCACCACACAATCTACGACCTCAACAACGCGGCACCGGGCACCGATGACAATCCCTCACGTACCACGCCTATCGTCAGCCTGGATGCGGGTACCTTCTTCGATCGCGAGGGTCGCTGGGGTGACAACGGCTACGTGCAGACACTCGAGCCCCGCCTGTTCTACCTGTACGTGCCGTATAAGAATCAGAACAACCTGCCGGTATTCGACACCGGTGACTATGACTTCAATTACTGGACCCTGTTCCGGGAGAACCGCTTCAGCGGCCCGGATCGCATAGGCGATGCCAACCAGCTGGCACTGGCACTCACCTCGCGCATCCTCGACCCGGCAAGCGGCCGGCAGCTCATCAGCGCCAGCCTGGGTTCGCTGCTCTATTTCAGCGACCGCGAGGTAACCCTGCCCGGTGACCCTGTAGAGACCGACGACAGTTCGGACCTGATCGGTGAGGTCACGATGGCGCTGGCGCACCACTGGAATGCCGATGCAGAGCTCCACTGGAACCCGCGCGACTCCACGACCAGCCGTAACGACTATCGCCTGCAATACCAGCGCGGGCCACGGCAGCTGATCAACCTGTCCTACAGGCAGCAACGTGGCATCCTTGAGCAAACCGACCTGTCCTTCCTCTGGCCACTGTCACCGTCGTGGCATATGGTCGGGCGCTGGTATTATTCCCTGGAATCAAGCGAAACCATCGAGGCACTCGCCGGCATCGGTTACGAGAGCTGCTGCTGGGCACTGCAACTGCTGACACAGAGCTACATCAACAATACCGAGGGAGACCGCAATAATTCCGTATTCCTGCAACTGGAACTGAAGGGTCTCGGCAAGCTGGGCACCAAGGTCGATGAGGCACTGGAACGTGGTATTCTTGGCTACCAGGCTGACTACTGACAGGTTTCACACTATGAAGCTCTACACCCCGCTGCTGATTCTGCTGCAGCTGGCGTTCGCATTCCCGGCGCTGGCGCAGGACGCGGACGACATGATCAGCACACCGCCAGTGGCAGTTCCGGACGCCGTAACGGACAGCGGCGGCGCCTCAGCGGAAGCGGACACCGGCACCAGGAAACACCAGCCGCTGAACCGCATCGTTGCCATTGTCAACGACGACATCATCCTGTCCAGCCAGCTGGAAGAAGCGATTACCGACATCGTCAGGCAACTGCAGGAAAAAGGCACGCCAGTGCCGGAGCAGGCGGTCCTGGTCAAGCAAGTACTGGAACGCCTGGTCATGGAAACCCTGCAACTCGACCTTGCCAAAAGCAACGGCATCACTGTCGATGACGGCACGCTCAACGAGGAAGCCCAGCAGCTGGCCGCGAAAAACGGCCTGACATTGACCGAGTTCCGCGAGGTGCTGGAAAGCCAGGGATTCAGCTACGCGAACTTCAGGGAAAAACTGCGCAAGGAGCTGCTCATTCAGCAACTGCGCAGGCAGATGGTCGGCAGCCGCATAACAGTCAATGATCAGGAAATCGACAACATGCTGGCCACGCTCAAGTCCAGCGGCCAGGGCGATGTTGAATACCACCTTGCCCACATTCTTGTTGCCATCCCGGAAGGTGCCGATGAGGAAACAGCCGCCGCAGCGGAACAGCGTGCCGAGAACATCCTCACACGCCTGCGCAACGGCGCCAGTTTCACCGACACAGCGATCGCCGAGTCCAACTCACAGAGCGCGCTGGAAGGTGGGGATATCGGCTGGCGCAGTCTCGGGCAGATGCCCAGCCTGTTTCTCGAGCCGGTGAAAACGATGCAGGTGGGCGACGTCTCGGATCTGATTAAAAGCCCCGGCGGCTACCACATCATCAAGTTGCTGGAAAAGCGCGGTGACGAGCGCCATATCGTCGCACAGACAAAAGCCCGCCATATCCTGCTGAAGACTGACGAGGTCAACTCGGATGAGGAAGTGCGGCAGCGTATCGAGCAGCTCCGGGTACGCATCGAGAACGGCGAGGATTTTGAAGCGCTGGCGCGCGCCCATTCACAGGACCCGCTATCGGCTGCACGCGGCGGCGATCTGGGCTGGCTCAGCCAGGGTGACACGGCCCCGGAATTCGAGGATATGATGAACCGGCTCGAACCCGGTGAACTCAGCAAGCCATTCAAGACCCAGTTCGGCTGGCACCTGCTGCAGGTCACGGAGCGTCGCAACCATGACAGCACCGAGGAATATGAGCGCAGCCGGGTCAGACAGCTGATTCGCAGCCGCAAGTACGACGAGGAACTGTTCCTGTGGCTGCGCCGCCTGCGTGACGAGTCCTACGTGGATTACCGGATCGACGATAACTGAGACTGGCCAGGACCGCGCCACGGCACCAGTTGCGTCCGGCGACTGCCACCCACGGACTGCACAGCCACAGATCACCAGATACCAGGCGAACCGACGTGCCCGATACCCCGCTCCGCATAGCCCTGACACCCGGCGAGCCTGCCGGTATCGGACCCGAGATCTGCATCGCCCTGGCACAACAGCCGCAACCCGTGGAACTGGTGGCCGTTGCCGACACTGCTCTGCTGCAGGAACGGGCAGCGCTGTCCGGACTGCCGCTGGCGCTGCGCACCCTGAAACCGGGCGATCCGCCGCAGGCGACCCGCGCCGGTGAACTGTGCATCCTGCCGGTATCCCTGCGAACCGCCTCCCGCTGCGGACAGCTTGACAGCCGCAACGCGGCCTACGTGCTGGAGACCCTGGACCACGCGATCCGGGGTTGCATGGCAAACACCTTCGACGCACTGGTTACCGGACCCGTGCACAAGGGGATCATCAACGATGCCGGCATCCCCTTCACCGGGCACACCGAATACCTGGCGCAGGCCACGCAGACAGCGCACGTGGTCATGCTGCTGGCTACCGGCAGCCTGCGTGTCGCGCTGGCAACGACCCATGTGCCGCTGGCACAGGTCAGCGGCCTGATCACAGCGCAGCGCCTGGAACGGGTCATACGCATCCTGCATACCGACCTGCAGGCACGCTTTGGCATCCCCCGGCCACGCATCAAGGTCTGCGGGCTGAACCCGCACGCAGGCGAAGGCGGTCACCTCGGACGCGAGGAGATCGATGTCATTATCCCCGCACTGCAGGCATTGCGTGACGCCGGTATCACACTGGACGGGCCGGTTCCGGCAGACACGGCATTCACGCCGGACAGTATCCGGCAATCCGACGCCATCCTGGCGATGTACCATGACCAGGGACTGCCGGTGCTGAAACATGTCGGCTTCGGCCGGGCCGTGAATATCACCCTGGGTCTGCCCGTGATTCGCACCTCGGTCGATCACGGCACCGCGCTCGACCTGGCCGGCAGCGGCCGCGCCGATAGCGGCAGCCTGCATACCGCGCTGGAAGCCGCCATGGACATGGCCCGCAGGAGTCGCTAGCCAGGATTTCTCAACGGGCGGCGTTGGCAAGTTATATTTTTTTGAAGGGAACGGGGTAATGGCGAACAATCAGCAACCAGTGTGTTTCACGGGGAACCCATAACAGCTTGCTAAAAAGGTTTCTTCTTACGTCATTGCGAGCATAGCGAAGCAATCTCCATGCGCCATGGATCAACAAGCTGTGAAGGTGACTTCCTGTTTGCTGTCGAGTTGTCTCGTCAGATACCTGGGCCGGCGTGTCGTTTCCAGTTTGGTATGAATGGATGAATACTATGCAATCATTAGTGCGTTTTGTCGGCGTTTTAGTTACGGCTGCCGTTTTTCTGGGTGGTTGTGCCAGTTCAGGCAAGCTGTCGAAGGGCGGAGCTGAAATGGCGCAAGTGCCGATAACAGACACCCCCAGTGGCAAGACTTACCCGGCAAGTTTGTCTGGCATGACCTGCTGACACCGGATTCCCTGTCGGCCGGGAAGTTTTACGAGGCGTTGTTTGGTTGGCAGATTGAATACCACGAACGATACGCGGTAGTACGTAATGGCGAC
>Ga0210064_1000580_pt1 | contig 17251 bp, 11 predicted proteins | sample Muzzi_CordC_D2_FD_185531 | JGI IMG/M metagenome (GOLD analysis project Ga0210064, IMG submission 185531) | Wetland microbial communities from San Francisco Bay, California, USA, that impact long-term carbon sequestration - Muzzi_CordC_D2 (SPAdes) | ecosystem: Environmental > Aquatic > Marine >...
TGCGTTTCGGCAGAAACAGCACGAACCAACGAAAAAACAGGTGCGCCACCGTGATCGATAGTTTTTACTGGGGCGAGGACTCGTCAGAATGTCACTCGCCCTGTTGACCGGAGACGGCTAATGGGTGACCCCTTTTACTTGCGGCGGCCTGTGGGTGCCCGGATCGCGGGGATTCAGCGGCAGTGGTAGCGATGTGACGGCCAGTTCCCGGGTGGGTTTTCACGAAATACGTGGGTTATGCTTCCTATACCCGACCTACAGATACAGGCGGCCATCAGCTTAGTAAAGCCTCAAGAAATATAAATCATGACCTGCAGCTGCAGTCTTAGCGGCTATCAGCGACGTCAACAGCAATGTCTTTCTTATCAGACGGTACAACCGTACCCACCAGTTTTCATCGGCACCGGATGTGAGTTAGGACCCAGATATGACCGAATTGATCGGGCACATTGCAAATGTGGTCCTGCCAATAGCGCTGTGCGTATTGACCGGTTACGGCCTCGCGGTACTGTTACAGCAGTGCCATCTACAAGCGTCGCCAGGCAGCGACAAGTAAATCAGCTTGTTGTCAATCAGTTTCAGCGGCACGTCAATTAAGTGTTACCGGACAACGACACAATCGCCTGGTAATTCGGGAAATATTTCCCACTACACTATTCTGTGGCGATTAACTCATTGTCTCTTAGTGTAAAAATAAAGCGGGCACTTTTCTTGCACTTATTGACCCGAGCGTTGAGTAACCCGCTGCCAGGTGAGAGCTGAAAACTTGCCGTAGCTGCCGCAGAGATCGATCCAGCAAGCATCTGCCGCTACCGTTTATACCTTCGCGATTTTCATCACAGGCGAGGACGAGTCACTGGAGTACGTTCAGGCAGTTGTTTGCGGAGACACTTTGTCGGACTGCCAGGATTGGTCAGCGCAAGGTGTCATCTACCGTGCGGATCGACGGTGCACGAGTAGCTACCGAGTTCCATCGGCAGGAGTTGACAGGGTATGGAGCACAACGTCAACAAGACTTACAGATAGAAGAGGTTGAAAACAATGAACAACTATTCTCCATGGGTAACACCCGCATCAACCATTGAACTTCTCAGGCGCTGTATACGGAATGTGCCTGCTATCGCAAGCATTGCGCTTGCCCTGTTCCTCCTGGGCGGCATGAATACTGCCCAGGCGGCCAAGTTTGATTGTTCCATTAATAGCGTTTCGCCAGTCACTCCGAATCCGAATGAGGTGGTGACGTTTGAGGGAACTGCCACCGGGGGCGGGTCTCCCTACAACTTCACCTGGGATTTCGGTGATAACAACTCCAGTGTTGATACGGGAATTAGCGACGGTGAAACCTCCTCCGTGACCCATGCCTACGCAGCCGCCGGTACCTACACGGTCACCATGACTGTGAACGGCAAGGTCGATAGCAGGAAGGAATCAACGTGTAAGGTCCAGGGACAGCTGCCGACGGTGACGGTTGAGGTCGAGTCCGCGGGTAACAACGCCCCTCCAAGCGTCAATGCTAACGGTCCCTACAGCGGAACCACGGGTGTCGCCGTGAATTTCAGCAGCGCCGGGTCAAATGACCCCGACGGCAACATTGCCGCCTTTTCCTGGTCCTTCGGTGACGGTGGTACCAGCACGCTGGCCAACCCGAGCCATACCTATACGGCCGCTGGTACTTTCAATGTGACCCTGACGGTGACGGACAACGACGGTGCCACGGCCAGTGACTCGATGACAGCTACCATCACCGGTCAACCGCCTGTTAACGTACCGCCCACGGCCGATGCCAACGGTCCCTACAGCGGAACCACGGGTGTCGCCGTGAATTTCAGCAGCGCCGGGTCAAATGACCCCGACGGCAACATTGCCGCCTTCTCCTGGTCCTTCGGTGACGGTGGTACCAGCACGCTGGCCAACCCGAGCCATCCCTATACGACCGCTGGTACTTTCAATGTGACCCTGACGGTGACGGACAACGACGGCGCGAGCGATAGCGACCCGACCACGGCGACCATCGGCGGTGTAGCGGCTGATTGCAACTCTGTGGACACCGGAAACCTGTCCATCAACTCGACCAGCCAGGGCGGCTGTCCGGAACAAACGGTGTCCGAGGCCGCACAGGTACTCAACAGTGCCTACCGCGTACTGGCCATCAATGATCTCGGCATGCACTGCGGCGACCTGGATACACGTATATCCAGTATCCTGCCACCGTTCCAGGTGCTGCTCGGACAGGTGATCCAGCGTGGCACCACACCGACGTTGAACCCGGCGGGTATTGGCCTTGAGTATTCTGCAGCCTCCAATCCCAATGATCCGGTCCTCGGTGTGCCCGGTGCACAACGCGGCCTGATGGGCGACGGCAGCACCTACAAGACCAACTTCTGGGATGCGGTAGCCGGAGGCGCATACGATCCGTTCTACCCGGCTGGCGTTACGCCGCTGCTGACGGGACCGTTCCCGGTCACATCCGACATCGGCCTGCCGGTACCCAACGTTGAAGATCTGTATATCGGTCCTGACGGCGTGGTCAACAGTGGTGACGAAAGCCTCACCGCCGTGCAGCATGCGATGCCCGGACTGGCCAACCCGTACGTACTCAATACGCCACAGACGGTCAATGAGCACTATGGCGACAAGCCGTTCTTCGTCAACTTCCCGTTTGGTTACGTGGCGGCGGACGTGAACTGGTACGAGGGTGCAGGTATTCCGTTTGCAACCTACGACGACTTCGGTCGCGAGAACGCCTATCCGCTGGTGCGCGTTGAAGCCAGGCAGGGCAACACCACTGTGGCCACGGTGGACACGGTGCTGCCTATCTCGGGTGAAGCGAGCTGCACCAACTGCCACTCCGACCCGACTGACGTGCAGAACAGCCGCACGAGCGCGCCCACCGACGCACTCGCGAATGCCGGCCTGCCGGTGGTGACGAGTCTGGATGATCCGGAACCGAATATGCCGACCGACGTGAGTGTCGAATATGCAGCTGACATCAACATCCTGCGGCTGCACGACCTGAAGCACGGCGCCGATTACGTCGATACTTCGGGCGCCTCGATCCCGTGCGACGTCACGGCGAATGCCGGTAACGGCGATGCCAGCTGCCTGATCAACAAGGCGCTGGTGCAGGGCGAGCCCGCGGTTTGCCAGACCTGCCACTACACCCCGGCGCTGGATCTGGCTCATGTCGGCCCGGTCGCCGGCCCACCGGGAACGGATGCCAACGGCCGTAACCAGCTGGCACATTCGAGCAACTCCAACGTGATGCACAGCCACCATGGCAACCTGGGCAACCTGTTCCCGCCGATGCCGGCGCCGGTCCAGAGCGCCAACGGTACCATCACCAACCAGACGGAACGCCTGGCGGTGCTGGAAGATACCTGCTACCAGTGCCATCCGGGTGCCAATGTCCAGTGCCTGCGCGGTGCCATGTTCAACGGTGGCATGCTGTGTAACGATTGCCACGGCGACATGCTGCAGGTGGGTGCGGATTTCTCGCAGAATGTCACACCGAACAACCCGGCACCCGGCTCCCTGCTTCTTGGCGGTGATTACTACGACCCGGCCGATCCGCAGCCGCGCGTGCCCTGGGCCAACGAACCGGGTTGTGGTTCCTGCCATACCGGCGATACCGGCAACAATCTGGCGGGTACGGCCAACACGATTGTCAATACGATGGACGTGGACGGCAACGTGGACGGCCTCCGTCTGCGTCAGGCCTACCGTACCGGCGATGCCAAGGCAACGCCGATCGTGCCGACCAACAAGCGCTTTGCCGAGCCGGCCGTGCCCGCAAGCTTCAATGGCTTTGCCAACCCGGGTGCGGGCAATCCGCAGCTGTATCGCGTCAGCACGGGGCATGGCGGGGTGATATGTGAAGGCTGTCACGGGGCCACCCACGCGGAATGGCCGAACGCCAATCCGGCAGCCAACGACAACATCACGGCGGGGCAGTTGCAGGGTCATACCGGGACCATCATAGAGTGCAGCACCTGTCACTCCGGTAGTCTGGGCAACACCCTCAACGGGCCCCACGGTTTGCACGTGGTGGGCAACACCAACTTCGCCGACGGCGGTCACGATAATATTGCGGAGAGCAACCGCAATGCCTGCCGCGCCTGCCATGGCCAGAACGGTGAAGGTTCGGTGCTGTCGCGCACCGCCGCCGATCGTAACCTGCCGGATGTTGGTTTCGTGCCCAAGGGTACGCCGATTCGCTGCGACATGTGCCACAGCAACGAGTTGTAAAGGCATCACGCAAACAAACCAGGCGGCAGGGATGCCGCCACTTGCCTGAAGGCCCCGCCGGGAAATCTGCGGGGCCTTTTATTGTCGGCCCAGGGGCGGACGCACCCCGTCTCGTGTAAAGTCGGCATTACCCGCGCGTGGCGGGCGCCGCCCGGGATCGATTATTGTGAAAAAAATGGGCATTCCATTCAGCCTGAAACGATTCCGGTTGATGACCACCATGAGTAGACGAACTGTACTTCGGAATACGGCAGGGATAGTTTTAATGCTGTCGGTCCTGTGGTTTTACCCGCTGTCGGCTCCTGCCGGTGAGCTGTTGGAGATACCTGTTGCGCTAAGACCCGAGCTGAATCTGCCGGACCTGTCCGGGCAGCAGCGAAACCTGGGCGAGTTCGCCGGCAAGGTGCTGCTGATCAACTTCTGGTCGAGCTGGTGCAGGCCGTGCATCGAGGAGGTGCCCGGCATTCAGCGACTCATAGCGGTGATGGGAGAAAAGCCCTTTGTCGTGATCGGTGTGAACGTTGGTGAAGGGGAGCGACGGGTAGAAGCGACGGTAGCGCGATTGCACATGGAGTACCCCGTCCTGCTGGACAAGGACAGTGCCGAATTCAAAAGCTGGGGTGCCAATGTCCTGCCCACGGCCTACGTTCTGGATGGCAGCGGCCGGGTTCGTTACGTAGGTCGTGGCCCCCTGGTGTGGGACCAGGACGATATCGTCGACGTGCTGGTGCAGCTTACAGAACAACAGGAACACGGAAAATAGTGCGCGGTCGAGTCTTCTCTCGACTGCCAATGACGACCCAGCACCGTAGTACAGCGCAACCGCAGCGGGAATAGCGAACGGACCGGGCACTACCTGGAGTGTCAGTGGTTGCTGGCGCACGACATGGACAACAGTTATCTGGCGCTGGAGTCGGCGGATGAGACCGGCCTGGCGGAGGTGCTGGGCAGTTCCATCACCTACCGTATTGCCGCTGGACCGCCAACCTCGCCTTGCTGGCTGCCCTTGCCCTGTTCGCCGCACTGTTCGTCCAGGAGCTGGTCGAGGCGTTTGCGGTGTAGTCCTGCGGGTATCGACGGCAATGACCGGAAGACGACGAATACTTGTTATCAAGTACCTCTGACCCCTGGGGGTGTGCCTGGGTCTTGTAACATACGCCTGTGTGACCCTGTCGCGGGTTGATGGTTACCGGCCAACCGGACCCGGAACACCGGAAGCCGCATGGTAACCGCACTCCACAAACTGCGACCTGTCCCGAATGGCGCGTGCTCAAACCCTAACCTGGCCAAATGGATGTCAACAGGGGCGGCGTTGATACGTAAGCGCCATGACAATCAGCCGCCATGTGCGCGCAAAATCGGGGTCTCCTGCACGGAGACCCCGATCGGAACTACTCTCGATGCGCGTGTTTTTCTATCAGAACATGGCGTCGAGCTCCTGATAGGCCTCCCCGGTTATCGTGACAATCGAGTCCGCGGTATCGGCCAGACCTTCGGCGCCGTTCAGGACCCGGTCGGCGAAATCGGCGACGGTCATGTCAGACAGGTCAACGGGATCGCCGTAGTCAGACCAGACCGCGGAAAGCTTCACTCCGCCCTTCAGAAGCTTGTCGCCTCCGCCGTTGACGTTCGCCCTGACCCCGGCGATGCGGTTAAACTCGATGGTCAACGGCAGCGGCTGAACCTGCGAAAGGGCGCCGATCAGCTGATCCGTGTCGAGGCTCTCCATGGTGGAGGCCACCGCATCAACCAGCGCGCGGGGGTCGATGTTCGGGAAGCCCTGCACGAGCTCGATCACCGGCGTCAGGTCGATTGCGCCACGCAGGTTCGACCCGAGTTCGGCCGCTCCCTGGCCCGGTTTGAACTCGAGCGTCGGCGCCACGCCGGCCCCGGCCATGACGTTGACATCGTAGTTGAAGACCTTGCTGCAGAAATCCTTTCCGCCCGAGGCGATGCCCTTGAGTTCAGCGCCGATTTTGAGCGTGCCCTGATCCTTCAGTTCGTAGCGCTGCGTCTCACTACTGAGCGTAAAGACCAGTTCATATTCAATGCCGGTGTGTGTGCCGAGCTCCACGCCCGCGGCTTCGGCCCAATCCGGCAGGCTGACCTGGCCGGAAGACTCGTTCACCGCATTGATCACCACGGCGATGGTATGGTCAATGTCATTGACCGCGAGCTTGATCGCCCGTGCGCTGGTGGCGCCGGCCGCGGCCTTGCAGACGGCTTTGGCGTCCACCGAAACGCCCCTGGAGAACGCGACTTCGGTTCCCTGATGGCTCCGGTTGAGGAGCTCCACACCTTCCACAAGCCGGGTAAGCGCGATCTCGAAGGGGTCGATCGAGGCATCTTCCGGCAACAGGGCCAGCTGCCGCTCAGCCTGCGTCACGGCGAGACTGGCCCGGTCGAGGGCGGCAGTCGCCTGATCCAGTCGGTCGCCCGCCGTGGCGACTGCGGTCCTGGCGGTGTTCAGGGCGATGCTGGCTTTGGCGGCGGCTTTACGGGCAACGTTCAGGGCACTGTTGGCCGCCGTGAGTGCTGCTTTTTTGGTCAGGCAGAACCTGGCGCAGGCGTTCAGTGCGGTCCGGGCGGCATTGACTTTCCGTTGGGCATTGACCAGTTTCTGCTGTACAGCGGCCTGAACAGCATGAGCGGCAGTGAACACCTTGTGCGCCTCCTCGAGGGAACGACTTGCCACTGCAACGCCGGTTTCGGCTGCTTGCAGTGACACCCGGGCGGCGTTCAGCGCCTTCAGGGCGTCGTCCCGGCTCAGAGTGAAATCAACGCCGGTGAGATCAACAAAATAGGATCGAACCTTCCGGGTGAAGTCGGCGACCTGACTGAGGTCGATACCGGCGCTCTCGAACGTGTTCATCTCCTGCCACAGGCCCTGCAGCAACATGAAGTCCATCATGCCCCTGGCGGCATCGGCGGGGCTGTTGAAGCGGAAGACTTCGCGGGTGCTGGATGACGCAGTGACTTTTCCGGAGGCATCGGTGCCTTCCGGCATGTCCGGAAGCGATGCGCCGAAGCTGATCCCCTGCGCCCGTTCGAATGCAACTTCGTAATAGGTGACGTAATGCTCCTGATCCTCAACGACCTTGATTTCCGGTGTCAGGGCAAGCTGGATACCCCCGTTGAACAGGCCGGGCGGCACGTCGGGTATCGGGATCGGAAACTCGACCTCGCCCTCGATCTTCAGGGTCAGGGTGTCGCCGGGGGAATTGAGCGCCAGGTCGAATGCGTTCGCGAAGTTGCGGGCCAGAAACTCGGTCGTCACCTGGGCCGCCTGATCCGGTGGCAGATGGATCGCGGGATCGACCGATTCCGCGGGGAAAGCCCGGGACTGTCCCGGCGGGACAGTCAGCGCCGCCGCCAGCAGCAGGCTGGTAAGGATGCCCGGTTTTACAGGTACGCTATATCTGTTCAAGGTGTTGATTTTCATGTTCATATCTCCCGTTCTGTGATGTAGGTGATGGTTGGTGGAACGGGGGGCTGGCTGCCCAATCTCCCTGCTCCTGTTCTGTAAAGCGATGTCTGGAGAAAAATCCCCTCATGCTTTGCAAAAAAACTTTTTTGGGGGGCAGAGGAGGGCGTGAAACGGTGTGTGGGCGGGCCGGATCCAGGGCCGGATACATGGGAGAGGCTGCGGGTGCCGGCGGGGAGGTGGCTGTGGGGATGGCCGGGTCAACGTGGGCAGCGGGGTGCGGGGACGGCAAAACAGGGGGCATCGACAGCAGGGAGAAGGTGATAGCGGGAACCGGTCGAGAGGCTGGCCTGGGCCATGCTGTCGCCGAGCGTACAAGGAGGTATTCACAGCGAGTCCTTGTTTTGCCGCCCCCGCACCCGCCGATCCGGCTGCATGCGCCTGGTAGCTGAGTTTCAGGGATTGGCGGGCAAGCAAAAACCCCGGCAGACAGCCGGGGGGAGTCGCATTGACGGGGGTTTACTCGTTGAGCATCTGCATGGCATTGACCAGGCTGCGCCGCATGCGGTTGAAAGACTCCGCCAATGAGGCGATCTCGTCACGCCCGCGTGGCACACACTCCGGTGCATCCAGCTTGCCCATGCTCACCTCGTGCGCGATCCGGGACATTCGGCAGACGGGGCGGATGACGACGAAATGCAGCAGCAGATTCAGGATCAGCAGCATGCCGGCCATGGTTGCCGCCACCGCCACCATAAAGGTCCGGAAGGTCTTCTCGGCCCGGGCCAGGGGGATCGACATCGGTACGCTCACCAGCTGTGCACCGACGATTTCGTTAAGCTTCCAGCCGAAGCCGTTGGAGGTCCCATATCGCTCCAGCATGGTTTTGGGCGCATCATCGATCCGGCCATGACAGACCAGACAGCTCGCGTCCTTGATCTGAATGGGCCGCGCCATATAGAGGCTTGGGCCGACAGCGGTCTGGCGAGTACCCACCAGCTCTTTGGCTGCCGGCGTGTTGCGGAAGTATTCAACCACCGTGGTTTCCCAATCGGTGGCGCGCGAAGCCTGATTGGTCGGGTTCAGGGTCGCCTCCTTGTAGGTGTATTCCGGGTATTTTTCGCGCAGGCCGCGGATGTTCCGGGTTGCGGCATAGGCGGGCACGGTCTGCGGCAGGAACTCGCGCTTGATCTGCACCGCCAGCAAGGGCCGGATTTCGTCGACGGTGTAGCGGCGGATCGCCGACGCCCCCTCCATCATGATGCCGGCGATGTGCAGGATTTCCTCCCGGGCATTGTCCTGGAGCATGCTGCGGGCCACGACGGCGATACCGGCCAGGCCAAGCGAGAAGGCGACCAGCAACACCAGATTGAACTTGACTCTCAGGGTCATAAAACAGTCCTCGAAAAAACTAGTCGTGATCCGGCGGTTCGCCCGTGGTCTGGCAGTGCCGGAATGCAGTGTACGCCCGGGAAAATCCAAGCAGGCTGAAGCGGGCAACAACGGTGTCGCTCCTGGGCCAGGTCGGCCAGAAACCCACGGCAATTTGCGCCTGCCGGCCTGCGATAAACTGCTCCTTGATGGCATCAGCCCGTGACGAGAAGATCAGGTCCGTGCGATTCTCGACGCTATCCACTGCGAACGGTTCCTGCCCGTCGACCCGCAGTCCGACGTCCGGATAGCTAAGGTCGATATGGGATTGAGACGTCATGCGAAACACGCGGCCATTGTATATGAGCTGCAGAGGCGTGTCGGTCTGGCCATCGAACACCGTCAGTGGCTTCGATTCCAACAGACAGGCCGTCATGTGCTGCAACGGGTCATAACCGATGACGGCACGCCAGTTCCCGTCACTCGCCATCGCCGGCCCGAGACAGGCGAGGAAGAGGAAGACACACAGCTTGCCGTTCATCGACGTCTCATGTGCAGAAGCCGTCTCAAACTGCGTATCGACCGCCACTGCGGTGTTGCGGACCCTGCACCGGTGCTCATTTACTTGAGTGAACTCCGCTCCACGCAGGGACCGCACCTTGCCCTGGCGCCCGATCTGCTATTTTGTAACGGGTTCCGGTCATTTGATCTTCATGCGTTGCAGGAACAGCGCCTTGTCCTGTTCGCCCGGGAGATAATCCGCCAGCGTCCGGCACAGGGCCGGCAGGTCGTGACAACTCGCCGCCTGGCGTCGTATCAGGGCATTTGTGACAGGTCCCAGCACAGGCCTCAGCAGCGATTCGAGCTGAGCCAGCTGCTGCGGGTCAAAATGCCGCACCGTCGTGTCCGACCGCACCACACCGGTCACGGCGGTGGCCGGGGGTCCGTTTCGCGGCAGCGCCTTGCGTAGAAAGTCCGAGCGGGAAGCCTCGTCTGGCAGATGATCCGCCAGCCGGTTGCACAGTGCGGGCAGGGTCGAGGCGGTTTTTGCCATGCGTTGCACCAGCACCGGTGCTATCGGTCCGATCTGCGGGGTGAGCAGTTCAACCAGCCCCGTCAGTCTCTGCTCATCCCAGTCACTCGCTGGCAGAGCCGCCGCGCTGGAAGCATCGAGCACGACGGCGCGCAGATCGTCGAGCAGCGCATCCGCCGAGGCATGGCGTGTCTTCAGGTCGGGATCGAGTGCGCGACCGATGATGGGGTGCAGGGCTGCCGGGATTGCCGCGGGCAGCTTTCTCGGGATGTGCATCTCTGGATTCAGCACGGCGTGCATGCTTTCCGCCATGCGGTCACCGGCAAAGACCCGCTGTCCCGTGAGCATTTCGTAGAAGGTCGCGCCGAGCGACCAGATATCAGCGCGCGCATCGACTTTCTCGCCCCTCAATTGTTCCGGCGCCATATAGGCGATGGTGCCGATGCTGAGTCCGGTGCTGGTCAGATTGATGCCATCGATTTTGGCCACCCCGAAATCGAGTATCTTTACGCCGCCACCCTCGGTCAGCATCACGTTCGCCGGCTTGATATCACGATGGATGATGCCTTTCGCATGGGCCGCGGCCAGACCATCGGCCACCTGGATCACAATCGCAAGCGCATCCTGCACACTCAGGGGGGCGTGTGCGATGCGCTGGGCCAGGGTCTCGCCCGTGTAATAGGGCATGGCCATATACATCTGGCCACCGGGCGTTTCACCGATGTCATAGATGACGCAAATATTGGGATGATCGAGCCGCGAGGCCGCGCGTGCCTCGGCGATGAACCGCTGGCATATATTCTCATCGATCTTCAGATGACGCGGCAGCAGTTTGAGCGCCACATCGCGTTGCAGGCGACCATCGTGCGCCCGGTACACCACGCCCATGCCGCCGGCGCCTATCTGGGCGATGACCCGGTAAGGCCCGATCTCCTGCTCGTTCTGCAGCAGCGTTTCGCGGGTCGGCTCCGCACCGGGTTTCAGGCGCGTCCAGAGCGAGTCGGCCTGCGCGTCAGCCGCCAGCAGGCCGTTGACGTCCTCCAGCAGGTCCGTGTCTCCGTCGCATGCGGATGCGAGGTAAGCCTGGCGTTCCTCAGGCGCGAGCTCCAGCGCCGCGCTGAACAGATATTGAACTCGCTCCCATCGCTCCATCTGCATATCGAAACAGGCTCCCTCTGGCCCGGGTTGACCCCGGGAGATATCCCCGGGATGAGTCGCCTGATTTTTTATTACGTCGATCGTTGCCCCACTCCGCTATCCTAAGGTTGAATGCGCGGACTGACAACATAATTGTCTGTCAACAGCCGACTGGAATCAAAGGCCGGCTGGTTGCCATCCGCCGGTTCTCGTCCGGGCGGGACAGCCGGCAATCGGGAGACTACAATCAGGCCTGCAGACGAAGGCCCGGACGATGAGTGATAACAATGACGTAACCCAAATCCTGCTCGACTGGCGCGCCGGCGATCAGGGCGCATTGGCTGAACTCCTGCCACTGGTCGAACATGCGCTGCATCAGATTGCGGCGCGTCAGATGCGTGGAGAACGCCCCGGCCACACCCTGCAGGCCACGGTCCTGGTGAACGACGCCTATCTGAAGCTGGTCGACGCCTCGGTCAGTTGGCAGAATCGCGCGCATTTCCTCGCCGTTGCGTCACACATCATGCGCAACATCCTGATCGACCATGCCAGGGCGCACCGGCGCGACAAACGCGGTGGCGGCGGCGTCCGCGTGACCTTGTATGAGGCGGATATCGCCAGCGCAGGCCCGGAGCCGGACATCCTCGACCTGGAGGAAGCGCTTGCCCGCCTGGACGCGTTCGATAAACGCAAGGCAAAAGTCGTCGAGATGAGCTTTTACGGCGGCATGACGTATGACGAGATCGCCGAGGCGCTCGGGATCTCGCCCGCCACCGTCGACCGTGAACTGCGTATGGCTAAGGCCTGGCTGTATCGCGAGCTGAAAGATGCCGGAGTGTGTGAGTAATAGCCCTACATAAGGGGTCTACATAAGTGGTCAGTACCCTTATTATGTGCCATGCACGATAATCTGACCCGTCAGCATTAAAAAGGGTGACCCCTTTTATTGTTTATTTGGCACTGCCTTGCTCGTGTGTCCGTGGAAATCTGCTAAAATAAGCTTTCATCAATACAGATTCAGCAGGATAGACAATAACAAATGATGACTCGCTGGCCACTATTCACTCTCTTGTCCGGGTTGCTGATGGTAACTGCCTTGTCGGCGCAGGCTGTGGTACTCACACCCGAGATGTTCCGTGACGCAGCAATCCGCTATGAAAGAGGCCTTGGCGTAGAGCAAGATCAGCAACGCGCCTACCAGCTCTATTGTGTCGCCGCGCTCCGTGGGGATACCGAGGCCGCCCACCACCTTGGCTTGATGTACATGAACGGTCATGCCGGCCTGGCAGCTGACAAGTCAATTGCTGCCGGCTGGTTTCTTGTTACATCAGAAAACGGCGATTCAAGTTCTAACCGAGATCTTGAACAGCTGGACGGAATCTCTCCGGCGCCGGACCCTGCCTGTCCCCTAGTACAAGGGCAGCCTGATCGTTCAGTAATTGAAACGTGGGTAAAGCTGCTCGCGCCGGAATACGGGCTTGACCCCCGACTGGTACTTGCGCTCATAGCCGTGGAATCCAATTACAATTCACGCGCGTTGTCTCCACGCAATGCCCATGGGCTCATGCAACTACTACCCGCCACGGCGGAACGCTTTGCGGTCCGCGATATCTGGGATCCCGTACAGAATATCAGCGGCGGACTGTCATACCTGCGCTGGTTGATGGAATACTATTCAGGCAAGGTACGGCTGGTACTGGCGGCCTATAATGCCGGAGAGCATGCCGTCGATCACTATCAAAAAATTCCTCCCTACGATGAAACCAAGCGATATGTGCGGAACATCCTGATAAAATACCGCAAGCTAATTCATCCGGTAGATCCCCTGCCGATTACCGAAATCGAGTTCAAAACCGTTGACATTGCCGACAACAAAACGGTCATGCTGACACCCGTGCAAAATACCCCGCAATAAGCCCCCTGTGTTTGCAAATCAAGCAGCAACGTATCCAGCGATTGTCAAATGAAGCATCCGCACACAGGCATGCATGTCAAATACGTGAGTATGTAGCTCGAGTACAAGCTTCGGTAGTTAGTTCGTCGTCACAGAAAGACCTTGAGCAGGTTGATTGCCGGGTAATATGGGCCAGGATGAAAGCCGATGACATTGACCTGTCTGCCAGCACATAACAGGCTCAGGGCAGCAAGGCCTTCAGCCTGCAGACCCTGCCGCCTGCGGGCAGCCTGGAAGAATCGAGTGCCCGGGCGGCGAAAGCGCTACATAAGGGGGCAGTTGCTGGATTGTCTACTTGCCCGGGTAAGTTTCCAGCAGGACCAAAGGCTTTAATGCAACTCCATCAGTGCCCTCAAATGGGCCTCCACGCTGCGCGCGAGGGAGCGCAGTTCATAGCCGCCCTCCAGGGTGGAGACGATGCGGTTGCCGGCGTGCCTGCGCGCCAGTTCCACCATGTGCGCGGTTACCCAGGCATAGTCGGCGTCGGTCAGGTTGATGGCAGACATGTCATCGTCGCGATGGGCGTCGAATCCCGCAGAGATAAAGATCATCTGCGGCCGGAAGCTTTCCATTGCCGGGAGAAATTTCTGCTCCACCGCGGTACGGAATTCGGTGCTGCCGGCGCCTGCAGGCAAAGGCGCGCAGAGGATACGGCTGCCGTTCTCCTCGAACGGGAAATCCGGATAGAAGGGATGCTGGAAGGTCGAGCAGATCATGACCCGCGGGTCGTCGGCGAAGATCTCTTCCGTGCCGTTGCCGTGGTGGACGTCGAAGTCCAGGATCGCGACCCGTTCCAGTCCATGGGCTTCCAGTGCGTGCGCCACGCCGACAGCGATATTGTTGTAGATGCAGAATCCCATGGCCTGCCGCCGCCGCGCGTGGTGTCCGGGCGGCCGCACGGCGCAGAAGGCGTTGTTAACCTCTCCTCCCATGATGTGGTCCACCGCCGTGACCGGGGCGCCCGCTGCACGCCGCGCCGCTTGCAGGCTGTGTGGTCCAATGACCGTGTCCGGGTCCAGGTAGCGTAGGCCGTCCGGTACCGGGTCGGCATCGAGTGCGTCCAGATAGCTGGCGTCGTGGACCCGCAGCAGTTGCTCCCGGGTTACCTCGCAGGCATCGAGGTGGTGCAGCAGGTAATACAACTGCACCTCGATAAGGCGATCCTCGATGGCATGCAGCCTGGCCGCCGACTCTGGGTGACCCAGGCCTGTCTCATGCCTGAGGCAATCGGGGTGACTGATAAAGGCTGTCAGCACGTGTTTCTATACCTCGCTGTTGGACACCGGGTTCCTGGGGAGCACTGATTCATTACTAAGGAACCTGTGATTAATTCGTCATTGCGAGGAATGCAGTGACGAAGCAATCTCCAAGTGACTGATTCCCCATTATGAGATTGCCGCGCTGCGCTCGCAATGACGAGGATTTGGAAATTAATCAGAGTTGCCCTGATTCCTCGTTCACTGCGAGGAACGCAGGTTGCAGATTGGCTTGAAGAACGTGAAGCCCAACATGGCAGGACCGGCGGGATTCCCGCTTGTTGGGCTTCGCAGGCCCAGCCTAACCAATTTGCTGATTAATTTATTTCCGTCATTTCGAGCGCGACGTACAAGGATGAATGAGTGCTCGGGAGGCAGGACACCGGAAGCGGCCAGCGAAGCAATCTCGTGACCAGTGAATCAATCAGTTACAGGTTGCTTCGTCACTTGCGTTCCTCGGTAACTGCTCCTGCGTTACCCTGCCTCCTGCATGGCCCAGGCCAGTCTCGGTCTCACCTTCTCCCTGCAGTCGTCGCAATGACGTCATGCGTGAATTAATCAGCGCTTCCTTAACAGTTATTTCAAACTGAAAAGTCTATACTGCTGCCGTTGAATTTCAGGAGTCCGTCAGTTATGCGTCCACACTATCTCAACCCGTTGTTTGCACCCCGGTCCATCGCCATGTTCGGGGCCAGCGAGCGCGAGGATTCGGTTGGCCAGGTGGTGTTCAGGAATCTGCTGCAGGCAGGGTTCAAGGGCGCGATCCATGCGGTGAATCCCGGGCACAAGACGGTGCAGGGACAGCCGTGCCATCCCGACCTGGCGAGCCTTGGCGAGCCGGTGGACCTGGCGGTGGTTGCCACGCCGGCGCGGACGGTGCCGGCAATCGTGGATGCCTGCGGCGAGCACGGGGTCAAGGCGATGATCATCCTGTCGGCCGGTTTCCGCGAGGTCGGTGCGGCGGGACGCCAGCTGGAAGAGCGGGTGATGGAGGCCGCACACAACTACGGCATCCGCATCCTCGGTCCCAACTGTCTCGGCCTGATCCGGCCCGTCTGGGGCCTCAATGCCACTTTCGGCAACAACAATGCCCGGCCGGGCAACCTGGCGCTGGTTTCCCAGTCCGGGGCCCTGTGCACGGCCATCCTGGACTGGGCCGAGCAGCGCCGCATCGGATTTTCCGCGGTTATCTCGACCGGCATCGCGGCGGACCTGGATTTTGGCGACATCCTCGACTATCTGGTCACGGACACCCGAACCGACAGCATCCTGCTCTATATCGAAGGTCTGCAGGATGCCCGGCGCTTCATGACCGGGCTGCGGGCCGCGGCCCGGGTCAAGCCGGTCATCGCCATCAAGGTGGGGCGGCACGGCGAAGGAGCCAGGGCCTCCATGTCGCATACCGGCGCCCTGGTGGGCGGCGACGAGGCGTTCTCCGCAGCGATGGCGCGTTCCGGTGTCGTCCGGGTGCAGACCATCAGCCAGCTGTTCTCAGCCGCCAACACCCTGGCGTCGCGCTACCGCGGGAGCGGCACCCGCCTGGCCATCGTGACCAACGGCGGGGGCCCCGGCGTGTTCGCCGCGGACCACGTGGCCGATCTCGGTCTGCAACTGGCAACCCTGGGCGAGGACACGATGCAGGGGCTGAACGGACTTCTGCCTGCCACCTGGTCCCATGGCAATCCCGTGGATGTGATCGGGGATGCGACGCCGGAGCGCTATGCCGGTGCCGTTGACCTGTGTCTCAAGGATCCGGGTGTGGACGGCGTTGTGGTGATCCTGACGCCCCAGGCCATGACGCGGCCCCAGGCCGTGGCGGAGGCCCTGGTTACCCTGGCGGATCAGCACAAAAAGCCCGTGTTCACCGTCTGGATGGGCGGCGACCAGGTGGAATCGGCCCGCGATACCTTCCGCGAGGCGCGCATCCCGACCTTCACCACGCCCGAGGCGGCGGTGGATGCGGTGCATTACCTGGCCGCCTACCAGGCCAACCAGAAGCTCCTGCTGCAGGTCCCGCCCAAGTCGCTTAACCTCCAGAGGGAGCCGGACATCGATGCCGCCCGGCTGATCATCGAGGGGGCCCTGGCCGAACAGCGCAAGGTCCTGAGCGAACCCGAGTCCATTGCCCTGCTGGACGCCTTCATGATCCCCTCGGTACGCAACGGCATCGCCCGTTCGCCGGAGGAGGCGCTGGTACTGGCGACCTCCATCGGTTTTCCGGTGGCCATGAAAGTCTATTCCCCTGACATTTCCCACAAATCAGACGCCGGCGGGGTGCTGCTCAACATCAACGTGGCATCGGCGGTGCGCGGGGCCTATCGGGAATTGCTGGAGCAGGTGAAAAAGAATCTACCCGATGCGAATGTCGAGGGCGTGACCGTGGAAAAAATGTATCGCAGCCGCAACGGCAGGGAGCTGATGATCGGCGTCATCAGCGACCCCGTGTTCGGCCCGGTCATCAGCTTCGGCAGCGGCGGCACGGCCGTCGAGATCATGCAGGACAGTGCCGTCTCCCTGCCGCCACTCAATGTCCGTCTGGCCCACGACCTCATTGACCGGACCCGGGCGGCCAGGATGCTGGGCGAGTTCCGGCAAATGCCACCCGCCAGGGTGGATGCCCTGGTGGATGTCCTGCTACGGGTCTCGACCATGGCCTGCGAGTTGCCCTGGCTGAAGGAGATGGACATCAATCCGCTGATCGTGGACGAACACGGCATTGTCGCGGTCGACGCCCGCATCCGGGTGGATTTCCCGCGGGCCTCCACGGACCCTTACCACCACATGGCCATCCACCCCTATCCGGCACACCTGGTGACCCGCTACCAGTTGCC
>Ga0210064_1000581_pt1 | contig 17250 bp, 10 predicted proteins | sample Muzzi_CordC_D2_FD_185531 | JGI IMG/M metagenome (GOLD analysis project Ga0210064, IMG submission 185531) | Wetland microbial communities from San Francisco Bay, California, USA, that impact long-term carbon sequestration - Muzzi_CordC_D2 (SPAdes) | ecosystem: Environmental > Aquatic > Marine >...
TCCTGCAGCCCGGGGCCGGCCGGGATTACTTCATCTTCTGCTACGGTGTCGCCTGGGAACTGGCGAACGGCAGCAGACTGCCGATCACGGTCAGTATCTTTGTCGATCCGAAGGAACTGCGAAAGGAGGTCAGCGCGTTTCGCGCCGGCCTCGGTACTTCCCTGGGCGCGGCGGGGGTCATCCTGTTGCTGGCCCAGCTCCTGTTCCTGACGCTGGGCATGCGGCCGTTGCGGCGCCTGACGCGTGATGTCGCCGGTGTCGAATCCGGCCGGACCCAACGACTCGAAGGCCAATATCCCCGGGAGCTGGAACCGCTGACACGCAATCTCAACCGTTTGCTGGAGACCGAAAAGACCAACCAGACGCGTTACCGCAACGCGCTCGATTCATTGGCGCACAGCTTGAAAACGCCGTTGTCCGTGATCCGCTCCAGCATGCCGGCCGACACGGCCGCGAAATCCAGCGCGATCGAAAACGCCGTTACCGATATGCAGCGCCTGATCGCCACCCGGTTACAGCGCGCCGCGGCGTCCGCGCGCAGTTCCATGGCCCCGGCTGTCGATGTGGGCCGCCAGGCCGAGCGGCTGATCCAGTCCCTGGGCCGTGTCTATTCTCACAAAATGATAGACATCGATGCCAATATGGATCCGGGCCTGGCGTTTTACGGCGAACAGCGCGACCTGCTGGAGTTGCTCGGCAACTTGCTCGACAATGCCTGCAAGTACGGGCACGGCAAAGTGCGCTTGCGGGCCGGGCCGCTCGTTGCGGACAAGCCGAGGGCAGGAATCCGTCTCAGCGTCGAGGACAATGGCCCCGGGATCGCGCCGGACGCTCGCCGGACGCTGCTCAAACGCGGTGTCCGCGGCGACGAGCGGGTCGACGGGCACGGGCTCGGGCTGGCGATCGTGCTGGAGATCGTCAGCGCCTACAATGGTGAGATCGAGATCGATGAAGGCGACCTGGGCGGTGCGCGGGTCAGCGTCGTTTTGAGAACGCAATAAGGAGGCAGGATCAGGAATGCGTCAACTGCTCGAAATCATGCAACGTCTGCGTGACCCGGAACACGGCTGCCCGTGGGATATCGAGCAGGATTTTTCGACCATCGCACCCTATACCATCGAAGAAGCCTATGAAGTCGCCGACGCCATTGAGCGGGGCGACATGGAAGGCCTGAAGGACGAACTCGGCGACCTGTTGTTCCAGGTCGTTTTCCACGCGCAGATGGCCAGCGAGCAGGGCAGTTTCGATTTTGAGGGGGTACACGATTCGGTCTGCGACAAGATGCGGCGCCGTCATCCCCATGTTTTTGCCGGCGAGGTCGTTACCGGCGCCGCCCAGCAGACGCGGCTGTGGGAAGAACACAAGGCGCGGGAGCGCAAGGCCAGGGGCGACGACAGCCTGATGGACGGGGTGCCGGCCGGCATGGCCGAATTGCAGCGCGCCGTGAAGTTGCAGAAACGGGCGGCCAGGGCGGGGTTCGACTGGGACTCGGCAGCGCCGGTGCTGGCAAAGATCGACGAGGAACTGGCCGAAATGCGCGAAGCCGTCGCGAGCGGGGATGCCGGGGCCATGGAGGACGAACTGGGCGACCTGCTGTTCGCCGCCACCAACCTCGCCCGGAAACTGAAGCTTGACCCGGCCCGTTGTCTGCGTCATGCCAATGCCAAGTTCGAACGCCGTTTCAGGGCCATGGAACAGCGCGCCGGCGGCGATGCCGCCCTCGCGGCCATGGAACTGGAGGAGATGGAAGCGCTCTGGCAGGAAGTGAAGAAAACCGCGCGCGGGGATAACAGCGCATGAGCGCGTGGCTGGCTCAATGGGGTATCGACACGGCGGCGTCCGGCCTTATCGCCGGCTTGCTGACCGGTCTCGTGGCGGTTCTGACCGCGGCCTGGCTGGCCTGGCGCAAAGGTGCCGGCGAGCGCGAGGCGCAGTTGTTGCCCGTCAACACCGAGCTGGAAGCCAGGCTGCAGCAACGCGAACAGGAACTGGCCGACGTCCGCCGCGATTTGGCCATCGCGGAAACCCGGCTGGATGAGCAGAAGCAGCACCACCAGGCCGAAAAGGCCTCGCTGGAAGAGGCCGAGAAACGTCTCACCGAGGCCTTCGAGCGTCTCGCCGGCAAGGTCTTCGACGAGCGTTCGCGCCGGTTTACCGAGCTCAGCGAAAAACAGTTGTCGGGCTTGTTGAAGCCACTCAGCAAGGACCTGGAGAGTTTCCGCCAGACGGTCGACAAGAACAGCCGCGAGGACATCCGCCAGCACGCCGCGCTGCAGGAAAAACTGAAACAGATGGAGGGTCTCAACGAACGCCTGCACAAGGAGGCGCAGAGCCTCACCCGGGCGCTCACGCACGACGTCAAGACCCAGGGCAACTGGGGTGAGCAGCAGCTCGAGCGATTACTGGAACTCGCCGGGCTGAGAAAGGGAGAACACTACGCGACCCAGGTTTCGGTCAGCGGCAAGGGCGGTGAGCGCCTGCAGCCGGATTTCGTGCTGCGGCTGCCGGAAAACCGTTGCATCATCCTCGATTCCAAGGTGTCGCTGACCGCGTGGACGCGTTTGCAGGCCAGCGAGGATGCGGCACAACGAGAGGCTTTCCTGTCCGCCCACGTGCAGTCCATCCGCACCCACATCAGCACGCTGGGGCGGAAGAACTACCCCGAGGCGGAGGACCTTAACGCGCTGGACTTCGTCTTGCTGTTCGTACCGATCGAGGCTGCCCTGATCGCCGCGTTGCAGAGTGACCCGACGTTGCCGGAGTTCGCATTGAAAAATCGTGTTGCATTGCTGTCGCCGGCCAATTTCCTCGCGACGGTGCGGACCGTGGCCTCGATCTGGCAGATCCACAAGCAGAATACGAACGCCCGCGACATCGCCGAGCGCGCCGGTCTCCTTTACGACAAGTTCACGGGCTTTGTCGAAAACCTGAAAGACGTGGGCAGCCGGCTCGAGCAGGCACGGCGGTCGTTCGACTCGGCCTATTCACAACTCTCGACCGGCGCCGGCAACCTGGTCGGCCAGGTCGAGAAGCTGAGCAAGCTCGGCGCCCGCCACGCCCGCCAACTGGACTCGGGGCTGGTGGAGAAGGCCCTCGAGCACGAAGCGGAAGACGGCGAAGAGCAAGCGCTGATCGAGCAGCCGGACGAGTGAGGCGTTAGCCCGCCTATTGCGCCAACCGGCCCGCCGTCACACGTTCGTGGCCCCCGAGGTCTCTGCGGGTTTCGATATCCACAAATCCATCGCTTTCGAGGATGTGCCGGACCGCGGGTCCCTGCTCACAACCGTGCTCGAGGATCAGCCAGCCGCCGGGGTGAAGCAGCGGTCGCGCCAGCGCAGCGATCCTGCGGATGGCGGCGAGGCCGTCGGCGCCCGGTGTCAGGGCCACGGCCGGCTCGAAGCGCAGATCGCCCTGGTCCAGGTGGGGATCGCCGGCGTCGATGTACGGCGGGTTGCTGACCAAGACGTGGAACTTACCCGTCAGCGGCCCGCTCCACGCACCCACATGGAATTGCACCCCGTCGAGGCCGAGCAGTTCGCTGTTTTCGCGTGCGACGCCGATCGCGCCGGCGCTGATGTCCGTGCCGTGTATTTCACAGTTGGGGCGTTCCGAGGCCAGCGCCAGCGCGATCGCACCGCTGCCGGTGCCGAGGTCCGCGACCCGCCAGCTGGCCGCCGGCGGAATTTTCTGTAAGGCGGTTTCCACCGCCAGCTCGGTTTCCGGGCGGGGTATCAACACATCGGGGCTGACCTTCAGGGCCAGGGACCAGAACTCGGTTCTTCCGACCAGGTAGGCGATGGGCTCACCGTCCGCGCGTCTTTTCAGCAGTTTCCGAAAGCGTTCCACGCGCTTGTGGGGCAACTCCAGTTCCGGGTTCGCGTAGAGGAAGGAGCGCGTGGATTCGAGCGCGTGCGCCAGCAGGATCTCCACCTCCAGGCGCGCGGCCGGGCTGCCGGCCAGCTTTTCACGGCCGCAGGTCATGAGTTTTTTGATGGTCGGCGCCAGCGGCCCGTCTCCTCAGACCGTCTTCGACGGCTGCCCCACTTCGGCCGAAGGTTTTTGTCTGAATCGCCTCGGTGTCGCGTGCCGCCAGGCGGCTTTCCACCAGTGCCTGAGATCGTCCAGCATCAGGTAAAGCGCCGGGATCATGATCAGCGTGATGACGGTCGCAAAGAGGATGCCGAAGGCCAGCGACGCCGCCATCGGCACCACCAGCTGCGCCTGCAGGCTCTTCTCGAACAGCGCGATCGGCGCCAGGCCCAGGAAGGTCGTCAGCGAGGTCAGCAGGATGGCGCGGAAACGCGCGCGCGTGGCGTCCTTGATGGCCTGGGCCAGCGGCACGCCGCCGGCGCGTTCCTGGTTGATGAAATCCACCAGGATCAGGCTGTCGTTCACGACCACGCCGGCCAGCGCGATGATACCGATATAGCTCGTCATGCTGACCGGGATATCCAGGATCAGGTGGCCGAGCAGGGCGCCGATGGTGCCGAACGGGATCACCGTCATGATGATCAGGGGCTGGCTGTAGGACCTGAGCGGGATCGCCATCAACGCGTAGATCAGCATGACGGCGAACAGCGCGCCGCGGACCAGGTCATGCTGGATATCGACGGTTTGCTGGCTGCTGCCGCTGAGGCGTGAGCGAACGCCCGGAAAATGCGACAGGATTTGCGGCAGTTCCTTGTTCAGGATTTCAGCCTGGATCTTGCCGGGTTCGTATTTGTCCTTGTCGACCTCGGCCGATACACGCACCGCCCGTTGCCGGTCGAAGCGCTGGATCAGCAGCGGGCTTTCGGTCATCTCCACCTCGGCGACGGCACGGAACGGAACACGCCCGCCCGATGGTGTCAGGATTTTCATGTTGTCGAGGTAACCGACCGAGTCGCGCTCGTCACGCGGGAAGCGCACCATGACCTTGACTTCGTCCTGGCCGCGCTGGATACGCTGCACCTCGGCACCGTAGAATCCGGCCCGCACCTGGCTGGCGAGATTCTGCAGCGTGATGCCGAGCGCCTCCGCCTCGGGCTTGATGTTGAGCTTGATTTCCGGCCGCCCGCGCTCGTAGGTGTTGCGGATATCGTAGACACCCTCGTAGGTCGCCATCCGCTTGGCCAGTTCCTGCGAGGCCCTGCCGACTTCCTTGATATTGGCGCCGATCAGCTGGATGGAAATGGCGGCGCCCTGGCCCGGTCCGGTGGCGCCGGAAAAGCCGAGTTGCTTGACCCCCGGCAGTTCGCCGACCTTTTCACGCCACAGGCGCAGCACATCCGCACCGGCAATCACGGCCTTGTCTTCCTTCACCAACTCGGTAATGATCTGGCCGGCCGTGTCGCCCTGCGCGAAGGACAACACACTGGAGACGACTGCGCCGGGCTCCTTGCCGTGTTCGGCGCTGACTTCCTTGTCCACCTGCCAAAGGCTGTCCTGCACGCGCCGCAGGACCGCTTGCGTGGCGGCGGCCGGCGTGCCTTCGTTCATCTGGATATCGACCCTGAGGAAATCCGCCTTGATGTCGGGGAAAAACACCGAGCGCAATACGCCGCCGGCCAGCAGACCCACCGACAGGATCAGCATGGATACGAACACCGACATGGTCAGGTAGCGCCGCCGCAGGCACTTCTCCAGGAAGGGGGTGTAGTAGTTGTCGACGAAAGTGTGCAAGCCTTCGCTGAAATAACGCTGGAAACGCACCAGGGCGTTGTGTGTCTCGGCACCGTATTGCTTGACCCGCATATGCGCCAGGTGGGCCGGCAGGATCAGCTTGGACTCGACCAGCGAGAACACCAGGCAAAGCGCGACGACCCAGCCGATGGCCGCGAAAAACTTGCCCATCACGCCCGATATCATCAGTATCGGTATAAAGGCCGCGATGGTTGTCAGTACACCGTAGGTGGCCGGCAGGGCCACCTTCAGCACGCCTTCGATGACGTTTTCGACCGAATGGCCCTTGGCGCGCATATTCGTGTACGCGCTTTCTCCGATGACGATGGCGTCGTCGACGACGATACCCAGCACCAGTATGAAGCCGAACAGGCTGATCAGGTTGATCGAGATATCGAAGACCGGCATCAGCAGCAGGGTCCCGAGGAATGCGGCCGGCAAACCCATCATGACCCAGAACGCCAGCTTCAGGCGCAGGAACAGCGCCAGCGACAGGAACACCAGGACCGCGCCGTAGATCATGTTCTTGACCATCATGTCGAGACGGCCCTTGAGATAGTACGTCACGTCGGCCCAGGCTTTCAGGTTGACGCCCGAGGGGCTGTTGGCCTGCTTGTGGCTGACGTATTCACGCACGTTCTTCGAGATATCGAGTTCGTTCTGGTCGCCGACCGACAGCACCTGGATCGTGAACGCCGGCTTGCCGTTGAATTCGGAGAAACGGCCGGTGTCGGCAAAGGCGTCCTTGACCTCGGCGATGTCCTTCAGGAGGACGCGGGAGCCATCCGGATTTGTGCGGACCACGAGGTTCTCGAAATCCAGGCCGGTGTAGGCCTGGCCCTTGGTGCGCAGCTGGATGTCGCCGGCGTCCGAACGTATGGATCCGGCCGGCAGGTCCAGTGAACTGCTGCGCACCGCCTGTGCGACCTCGGCCAGGCTCAGGCCGTAGCGCTCCAGCGTGTACTCGCTGACCTCGATGCTGATTTCATAGGGCCGCGAGCCGAGCAGTTCCGCGCGCGTCACGCCCGGCAGCGTGACGATCTCGTTCCTGACCTGCTTCGCGTATTCCTTCAGCGTGCGCTCGTCGACATCGCCGTAAACGGAAATCAAGCTGACCTGCTGCTGGAAGCGGTTGCGTGAAATGGTGGGCTTCTCGGTGTTTTCCGGGAAGGTCGAAATGGCGTCGACGCGGTTCTTGACCTCGTTCATGACCTCCAGTACATCGTAGCCGGCGCTGACCTCGATGCTGACCGTGCCGACACCACGGCGTGCGGTCGAAGTGATCTCGTGGATGCCGTCGATGTCTTGTACGGACTCCTCGATCTTGATCAGCACGCCTTCTTCCACGTCTTCCGGGCTGGCGCCGAGAAACGGCATCGCGACCCTGATCGTATTGGTCTCGATCGGTGGCTGCGATTCCTTCTTGATCGTGAATACCGAGTAGAGACCGCCGACGATGAGGATGAGCATCAGCAGGTTGGCCGCGACCGGGTTGGTCGCGAACCAGCGGATGATGCCGTGCTTGGAGGCCATTTCAATCAGTACCGGGCGCCACGGGTTCATTACCCGGCGCATTGACGGCCAGCAAGGTGCCCGGCACCGGTACGTCGAGCGTGGTCGTTATGACCCGGTCGCCGTCATTGATCCCTTCGCTGACATAGACGTTCCTGGGCTCGGAACGCACCACCTTCACCGGTCTGATTTCCAGCTTGTCGTCCTTGCCGACCACCAGCACGGTGTTGTCCTGGCGCAGAACAAAGCGTGGCAGCACGGCGACGTTGTCGGCGCGCACACCCTGGATCTCGGCGTTGACGAACGTGCCGATACGCAGCTCGTTCTGTCGGCTCTCGCCCAGTACGCCATAGGGGTCGACCACCTGCGCGACCGCGTAAACCACGCGGCTCGACTCGTCGACAACGCCCTCGGTGCGTATGATCTTTGCCTGCCAGCGCTGCAGCTTGCCCTCGTTCCGAGCGCTCAGCGTCACGGGTATGGTCATGGGCTTCTCTTTCTCTATCTCGAGTTCGGAAGGCAGGTCAAGGTAGGCCAGGTCGTTGCCGGTCAGCGGTAGCCTGACTTCGGCGCTGTCGATGGCAAAACTGACGCCCAGGCGTGTGCCGGGCGTGACGTACTGGCCGATATCCACCAACTTCTGCCGGATCAGACCGGCGTAGGGGACCGTGATGCGGGTGCGCTCCAGGTCGCGGCGCGCTTTTTGCACGTCCGCCTCGGCGGCCTTCACATTGGCCCTGGCGTCAGCCAGTTGCGGCTTGCGCAGCACGAGGTCGGATGGTTGTCCTTCCCTGCCGAGGTTGCGCCAGTCCTTCAGCGCCTGTTCGGAACGCGCCTGCTCGTCCGACAGCTTCGCCTGCCTCGAGGCCAGGTTGGCCTCGGCTCGCTTAAGTGCGGTCTCGTAGTCGCTCGGGTCGATCTGCAGCAGGACCTGGTCCTTGCGGAAAAAGCCGCCGGCGACGAACTCGGGCGACACCGACAGAATCTTGCCTGAAACCTCGGAGACGAGCGTCGTCTCGGTCCGGGGTTTGACCGTGCCCTGCGAGGCGACGGAGAAATTCAGCGATTCCACTTTGGCCGTGATGACGTCGACCAGCACGGCCTGTTCCCCCTGGGGTTTGCGCGCCGCCTGTTTGGACTTCGCATGGATTACCAGGCCGGCCACGACAACGATCGACAGCAGGATCAACAGCAAAGGCAATATGAACTTGAAAAACTTCCCCATTTGACAAAACCTTTATTCTTTGTGCGCGATCCATTCAGCCCGGCAGGCAATGACTGCTGATTATCCCCTTTGCCAGGGCCACCGTCATAGGGCATTAGTTGGGGTTCGCGAATGGAAATTGCCAGCCGGCTGCGGCCTGAGTCGCCCCGGAAATGCCGGCGCTGCCGTACAGTACCGGTCCGGCCTGACCTCTTTCGTGCCCCGGAAAGACGTGGGTGACCTGTTTCTTCGCTGTTTCTTCGTTGCAGACCTTGCGTCGACGGGTGGTACCATTTTCAATGATTGAAATCGACCGGCCATCAACGGGTACAATGAGTGCTCGTATGAAACAGCTGCATCAATTCGTCGCGAAACGGGATTGGAATGGAAAACACGACATGGGCATAGTGCTCAAGACAGCGGAAGAAATCGAAGCCATGCACGTCGCCGGCCAGTTGGCGGGCGAGGTCCTGCGCATGATTCGCGAACACGTCAGGGTCGGCGTGACGACCGGTGAACTGGATCAAATCTGCCACGATTACATCACGCGGGAGCAGCAGGCGATACCGGCGCCGTTGAATTATCGCGGTTTTCCCAAGTCCATTTGCACATCGATCAACCACGTCGTGTGTCACGGAATCCCGGGGGACAAGCAACTCAAGGACGGCGACATACTCAATATCGATATCACGGTGATCAAGGACGGCTGGCACGGTGACACCAGCAAGATGTTCCTCGTTGGCGACCCGACGCCTCGCGCCCGCTGGATCTGCGACGTGGCCCGCCAGGCGATGATCACCGGCATCGAGATGGTCAGGCCGGGTCTGCGTCTCGGCGACATCGGGCACGCGATCCAGCGCTACGCCGAGGGTGAAGGCTGCTCGGTCGTGCGCGAGTATTGCGGGCACGGCATCGGCAAGGTATTCCACGAGGACCCGCAGGTTCTGCACTACGGGCGCCCCGGCGTCGGCGAGGTACTGGTTCCGGGCATGGTGTTCACAATCGAGCCGATGATCAACGTCGGCCGGCGGGAAACCCGTTTGCTGGGTGACGGCTGGACGGTGATCACCAAGGACCGCAGCCTGTCGGCGCAATGGGAGCACACTATCGCGGTGACCGAAACCGGCCACGAGGTCCTGACCCGTCTGCCGGGCGATGAACTCTGACGGGCTGAGCCAACCGGTTCCCGGTCTATGAAAATCAGGTTACGCCGCCAGCTTTCCAAGCCCGCCATCGCCGACGGCTGTTTGGATCCGGGCCTGCTGAATGGCGATGGCGGTCAAGCGGACCGTAGACAGCTCGCGAGGAAACTCAAAAACGCGCTGGTTGCCGCCGATGCCTGCCTGGCGGAAAAGTTCTACAGCCGAGGCGACGTCAACCAGCTCGTCAAGGCGCGCGCATGGGCGGTCGAGCAACTCATTCTGCACGCCTGGAACACGCTGGTCGGCAAGCGCGATGACGTCGCCCTGATCGCCGTGGGCGGTTTTGGCCGCGGCGAACTCCACCCCCATTCCGATGTGGACCTGCTGATCCTGTTGGACAAGCTGCCGCCCGACGAGGCCCTGCGTTCGGCCATCGAGGCATTTGTCACGGTGCTCTGGGACGCCGGCTTTTACCTGGGGCACAGCGTACGGGACCTGGATGCCTGCGTGGACGAGGCCAAAAAGGACATCGCAACGGCCACGAGCCTGATGGAAAGTCACCTTCTGAGCGGCCGTCAGCAAATGCTCAGAAACATGCTCGACGCAACCTCGACGGACGATATCTGGTCGCCCGCCGAGTTTTTTGACGCCAAGTTCAAAGAGCAGGTCGAGCGTCACGAGCAATACAACGATACGGCCTATAACCTCGAACCCAACATCAAGGAGGGCCCCGGCGGCCTGCGCGATATACAGATGATCGGATGGGTGGCGAAAAGGCGCTATCACACCCAGTCGCTGCATACGCTGGTGACACGCGGTTTCTTGAGCAAGTCGGAACTCAAGGAACTCAAAAACGGCCGGACTTTTTTATGGGCGATCCGTTATGCTCTGCACCTGCTCGCCGGCCGCGGCGAAGACCGGCTCTTGTTCGAGTACCAGCAACAGGTCGCGAGGCACTTCATCCGCGATGACGCGAGCACGTCCAACGCTGCCGTGGAAGCGTTCATGCAGCGCTACTACCGCACCGTCATGAAGCTCGAGCGTCTGAACGAAATGCTGCTGCAACTGTTCCGCGAACAATTGTTGCCGTCGAAAGCAAAATACCTGAAGGACCTCGGCGAGGATTTCCGCATCACCCGCGGCTACCTCGAGGTTGTGGACGAAAACCTGTTCAAGCGAAGACCGGTGGCGCTGCTGGAAATGTCGCTGTTGCTGGCCAAGAACGAAGACATTCCCGGCGTGCGGGCGGCCACGATACGGTTGGTGCGCGACCACCTTTACCTGATCGACGACGACTTTCGCAAAAAACCCGACGCCATCGCCTGTTTTTTTGAATTGTTGTGCCAGCCGAGCGGGGTCTATACGCAATTGCAGCGTATGAACCGCTACGGCATCCTGGCGGCCTTCATCCCGGCGTTCGCGAAGATTGTCGGGCGTATGCAGTTCGACCTGTTCCACGCTTACACGGTGGACCAGCACATCCTGTTCGTGGTCAGGAATCTGCGCCGCTTCGCCTATGGCAAATACCGTGCGGAGTTCTCCCATGCCGCCGATATTTTCCAGCAGGTCGATCACCCGGAACTGCTGTACCTGGCGGCCCTGTTTCACGATATCGCCAAGGGCAGGGAGGGTGACCACTCGGTGCTCGGCGCCGTCGACGCGCTGGAGTTCTGCCGGCGGCTGCCGCTGAAAGACGCCCACCGCCGGCGCGTGGCGTGGCTGGTGGAGCAACACCTGGTGATGTCGCAGACAGCGCAGCGGCGGGACATCGCCGATCCGGAAACGCTGGAGCGGTTCTGCGGCATCGTCGGCAACCAGACCCGGCTCGACTACCTGTATCTGCTGACCATCGCGGACATCGCCGCCACCAGCCCCAAGTTGTGGAACAACTGGAAGGACAGCCTGCTGTGGGAACTGTATTCAGCGGCCTCGGAGGCGCTGAGCGAGGGCAATTCGAATATCCTCGACCGCGGCCACCGCATTCAGCAAGCTCGCACGCACGCACGCGAAAAGCTGCTCCGCGACGGCTTCGATGCCGATGCGGTCGCGGCGCTGCTGGACAGCCTGCCGAAGAGCACCTTTCTGCGCTTGTCGATCGAGCAGCTGGAATGGGCGACCCGGGCCGTCCTGGAAGCGCCCGTGGCCGGTGCCCCGCTGGTGGCGGTGCGCGAGGTCGAGGCCCAGGGCGTGAGCGAGTTGCTGGTCCACGCCAGGGACTACGACGGCCTGTTCGCAGCCGTCACCGCGGTCATCGACGAAATCGGCATCGACGTGCTGGCAGCCCGCGTACTCAGCACGACGGCCGGCTGGAGCTTCGACCTGTTCCAGTTGATGGACCGGCACGGCCAGGTGCTCAACGACGTGGATAGCGCGCGCCTGAGCAGCCGCCTGCGGGAGGTGCTGGGAGAAGCGGCGGTTCCGGTCCCGGTCGTGCGCAGGCTGCCGCGGCGCCTGCGGCCGTTTACGGGGCAGGCGCGTATCCGCTTCTCGGCCGCGCTCGGCGGCAGCATGACCCTGATGGACGTGGAATGTACCGACCGTCCCGGACTGCTCTCGCAGATATCCGCCGTGCTGCAGGACAAGGCCGTTCGCATCCACGACGCCAAGATCGCGACCTTCGGGGACCGTGTGGAGGACGCATTTATCATCAGCGACCGTTACAATGCTCCCCTGGACCGCAAATTGCGCGCGGAGTTGAGAAAATCCCTGGTCGAAATGCTGCAGCAGAAAGAGATTTGAAGAGATGGACGGTGCAATGAACACGATACGGGAGCGAATCGAGACCGCTTTCGAGGCGCGCGACACGATCAGTCCGCAAGACGCCCCCGCGGATCTCGTCGAGGCGGTAGAGGCCGCGATCGGCGGGCTGGAAAGCGGCCGGATGCGCGTGGCCGAACGGGGCGCGCAAGGCTGGCGGGTCAACGAGTGGCTGAAAAAGGCGGTGCTGCTGTATTTTCGCATCCACGACAACGAGGTCCTGGAGACCGCCGGCAGCGCGTGGTACGACAAGGTCCCGCTGCGCTGGGCGCCCGGTTCCGGTGACGATATCCGCCGTTGCGGCGCGCGCGTCGTGCCGCCCGCCACGGTCAGGCGCGGCGCCTATATCGGCCACGACGCCGTCCTGATGCCGTCCTATGTAAATATCGGTGCCTACGTCGGCGCCGGCACGATGGTCGACACCTGGGCGACGGTCGGGTCCTGCGCCCAGATCGGCGAGCGGGTGCACCTGTCCGGCGGCGTCGGTATCGGCGGTGTGCTGGAGCCGTTACAGGCGGCGCCCACGATCATCGAGGACGGCTGTTTCATAGGCGCCCGTTCCGAGGTCGTCGAGGGCGTCATCGTCGGCAAGGGCAGCGTTCTCTCGATGGGGGTCTACCTCGGCAAGAGCACACGCATCTATGACCGTGAGAGCGGTGAGGTCACGTACGGCAGCGTACCCCCCGGCGCGGTCGTCGTACCGGGCTCGCTGCCGTCCAGGGACGGCAGTCATTCCCTGTACGCCGCCGTCATCGTCAAGCGCGTTGACGAACGCACCCGCTCCAGGACCAGTGTCAACGAATTGCTCAGAAGCAGCGTCGGGCGCTGAAACGGGAGCCCACCGGGCCGCGGCCATGGACACGACACTCGAACTGACCCGCCAACTGATCGATCTGCCCTCGCAGACGCCCGACGACGCGGGTTGCCAGCGCTTGCTGGCCGACCGCCTGGTCCCGCTGGGCTTCGACGTGCAGTGGCTTTATTGCGGCGACGTCAGCAATGTCATCTTCAGCCACGGCCGCGGTTCGCCGTCGCTGTGGTTCCTGGGCCACACCGATGTCGTGCCCCCGGGGCCCGTCGAGGACTGGGCCTCGCCCCCGTTTTCCGCGCAACTCCGGGATCGATGCCTGTACGGTCGCGGCGCCGCCGACATGAAAGGCGCGGTCGCGGCGATGGTGACCGCTGCGGAGACGTTCGTCGCGGCACACCCCGGTCACGGCGGTCAGCTCGGTATCGTGCTGACCAGCGACGAGGAAGGGGACGCCGTTGACGGTATTGCCCGTGTCGCAGAGGCTTTGCAGCGCACGGGGCGCGCGCCCGCGTACTGTCTCGTCGGCGAACCGAGCAGCCTCGAGCGGCTGGGCGACACCATCCGCATCGGCCGGCGCGGGTCCGTACACGCCCGCCTGCAGGTGCACGGCGTACAGGGCCACAGCGCCTTTCCTGAGGGGCTGGACAACCCGGTCCACAAACTGCTGCCGTTTCTCCAGGCTCTCGTCGCCGAGCGCTGGGACGAGGGTGACGGTCAATTTCCGCCGACACACTGCCAGGTCACGAATATCCATGCCGGCACCGGCGCGGAAAACGTCACGCCGGGCCACGCGCAGGCCTGGTTCAATTTCCGTACGTCGCCGGCGTCCCCGGCCGCGGCGCTGAAAACCCGGCTCGAAGCGCTGCTGCATCGGCACGGCATCGAAAAGTACGAGTTGGGCTGGCGCGTGTCCGGCGAGCCGTTCCGTTCGCCTGCGGGCGGGCTGCGCGAGGCCGCGCTCGAGGCCGTGCGGGCGGAACTGGGTATCGAGCCCGAACTCAACACCGGCGGCGGCACGTCTGACGGCCGCTTCATGGCCCCTCTCGGCAGCGAGGTGATCGAACTCGGTCTGCTCAACGGCAGCATACACAAGGTTGACGAACACGTCCCGGTGAGCGACCTGGACGCCCTTTCGCGGGTCTACCGGCGCGTCATCGAAAGCCTGCTAGGGAGCTGAAGCCGACCGGAACCGAGTCCAGGCCCGCGCGTCATATTGGGGCCCGTCTGCAAGAACACAACTGCTTGATAAACGGCCTCTCCGGCCGCAAATAGTCCTCAGATATGCACGTACAGTAACGCTGCCCGACACCGCTCGCCGGTCTCGGACAATACGCTGCTGGGGTGCGGAAATTCCCGGAGGAATACACGATGCGAATGGATAAACTAACCAGCAAGTTCCAGTTGGCGCTGGCAGACGCGCAGAGTCTTGCCGTCGGGCAGGACCACCAGATGATCGAGCCGGAGCACGTCATGGTGGCGTTGCTGGACCAGGAAGGCGGATCGATCCGGCACCTGCTGACGCGGGCCGGCGTCAGGGTCAATGCGTTGCGCTCGCAACTGGGCGAACGCCTCGACAAGCTGCCCAAGGTGTCCGGCGCGGCGGGCGAGGTCAACCTGTCGAACGACACGATCAAGATCCTGACGGTGACCGACAAGCTGGCGCAGAAACGCGATGACCAGTACATCGCCAGCGAGTTGTTCATCCTGGCGGCCCTGGAGGTCAAGGGCGCGGTCGCGGACATACTGAAGCAGGCCGGCGCCGAGCGCGGCGCGGTGGAAAAGGCCATCGACGACATGCGCGGCGGCGAACAGGTCAACGACCCCAATGCAGAGGAAACCCGCCAGGCGCTGGACAAGTACACCATCGACCTGACCGAGCGCGCCGAGCAGTCCAAGCTGGACCCGGTGATCGGCCGCGACGAGGAAATCCGCCGTTGCATCCAGGTGTTGCAGCGCCGCACCAAGAACAACCCGGTCCTGATCGGTGAGCCCGGTGTCGGCAAAACCGCCATCGTCGAGGGGCTGGCGCAGCGGATCATCAATCACGAGGTGCCCGAGGGGCTGAAGAACAAGCGGGTGCTGTCGCTGGACATGGGCGCCCTGATCGCCGGCGCCAAGTTCCGCGGCGAATTCGAGGAGCGCCTCAAAGCCGTCCTCAGCGACCTGGCCAAGCAGGAGGGCAACGTCATCCTGTTCATCGACGAGTTGCACACGGTGGTCGGCGCCGGCAAGGCCGAGGGCTCGATGGACGCCGGCAACATGCTCAAGCCCGCGTTGGCCCGCGGTGAGTTGCATTGCATCGGTGCGACCACGCTGGACGAGTACCGCCAATACCTGGAAAAGGATGCAGCGCTGGAGCGGCGCTTCCAGAAGGTATTCGTCGGGGAGCCGTCGGTCGAGGACACGATCGCAATCCTGCGCGGTCTGCAGGAGCGTTACGAGGTCCACCACGGTGTCGAGATCACGGATCCGGCGCTGGTGGCGGCCGCGACCCTGTCTCACCGTTACATCTCGGACCGCCAACTGCCGGACAAGGCCATCGACCTGGTCGACGAGGCGGCCTCGCGCATCCGCATGGAGATCGATTCCAAGCCGGAGAAACTCGATCGCCTGGAGCGCCGTCTGATCCAGCAGAAAATCCAGCGCGTGGCGCTCAAGAAGGAGAAGGACGAGGCGTCCAGACAACGTCTGGCCGAACTGGAGGAAACCATCGACGAACTCGAGCGGGAATATTCAGACCTGGAGGAAATCTGGAAGTCGGAAAAGGCCGCCGTCCAGGGCACCAGCCATATCAAGGAAGAACTCGAGCGCACCCGTGCTGAGTTCGAGACGGCGCGCCGCGCCAACGACCTGGCACGCATGTCTGAACTGCAGTACGGACGCATACCGGAATTGGAGAAGCAACTGCAGCAAGCCGAGCAAGGCGAAAAACAGGACTTTCAACTGCTGCGCAGCAAGGTGACGGAGGACGAAATCGCCGAGGTGGTTTCGCGCTGGACCGGGATTCCTGTTTCACGGATGCTCGAGGGTGAGCGCGACAAGCTGCTCAGAATGGAATCCGCCCTGCACAAACGCGTGGTCGGCCAGGACGAGGCCGTCATGGCCGTGGCGGACGCGATCCGGCGTTCGCGGGCCGGCCTGTCGGACGCAAACCGGCCGATCGGATCGTTCCTGTTCCTGGGCCCGACGGGTGTCGGCAAGACCGAGCTGTGCAAATCGCTGGCCGAATTCATGTTCGACACCGAAGAGGCAATGGTGCGCATCGACATGTCCGAGTTCATGGAAAAGCATTCCGTGGCCCGCCTGATCGGCGCACCCCCCGGCTATGTCGGCTACGAGGAAGGCGGTTACCTGACCGAGGCCGTGCGCCGGCGTCCGTATTCCGTCATCCTGCTCGACGAGGTGGAAAAGGCCCATTCCGACGTCTTCAACATCCTGTTGCAGGTGCTCGACGACGGCCGCCTGACCGATGGCCACGGCCGCACGGTGGATTTTCGCAACACGGTTGTGGTCATGACCTCCAACCTGGGGTCCGGCCGTATCCAGGAACTGGCGGAAGAAGGTTACGAGACGATGAAGAAGGCGGTCATGGAAATCGTGACGCAGCACTTCCGGCCCGAATTCATCAACCGCGTCGACGACCTGGTGGTCTTCCATCCGCTCGACCGGACGCAGATACGCGAGATCGCCGGTATCCAGCTGGAGCATTTGCACAAGCGGCTGCAAGACGCCGGGCTGGAAATGGAAATCACCGACGCTGGTCTGGACATGCTGGCCAAGGCCGGTTTTGACCCGGTCTACGGCGCCCGGCCGCTGAAGCGCGCGATCCAGCAGGAAATCGAAAACCCGCTGGCGCAGAAGATTCTGGCGGGCGATTTCAATACCGGAGAGACCGTGCACATCGACGTGGCGGATGGGGTGTTCGAATTTAACTGAGGAATGTGAATCCAGGGCCTAGTACGGGAGCAGGGCCGCTCTGAAACCTGTCCCTATTCCGATCGGGGTCTAATGCAGACTCTTGAGAAACAGGGCCCTTAACTCTTCGTGTTTCTCCAGCGCTTGGCGCAGACGGTTTTTTGCACGGTACAGCACGCGGTCGAAATGGGCTGACGACAGCCCCAGGTCATGTCTGAGCGCCGTTTTTTCCTCTCCTTGGAGATAAA
>Ga0210064_1000582_pt1 | contig 17240 bp, 14 predicted proteins | sample Muzzi_CordC_D2_FD_185531 | JGI IMG/M metagenome (GOLD analysis project Ga0210064, IMG submission 185531) | Wetland microbial communities from San Francisco Bay, California, USA, that impact long-term carbon sequestration - Muzzi_CordC_D2 (SPAdes) | ecosystem: Environmental > Aquatic > Marine >...
ATCCAGATAACTCAAACTGATCGGCGCCGACTGCCATGGCCCCAGATGATCGACCAGCAATTGAATTCGAATCTGTCCGGGTTTGATAATTTGTTTAATAATGCTGAGGTCGTCAAGCCCTTTAATTTCAGGCGTTTGCGGCAACCGGCCGCCTTCCGGCAGACGGTAGTCCAAAGTGAGCCAGACCACCCCGCCCACCGGAACCGATGTTTGATCCAGGGAAGCGGTTAGTGTGCCGGTTTCAACATTTGTCGCATCAACAGACCCGGCAGCCCAATGTAATAAAATTAAAACGATTAGGAAATAAGTCGGAAGTCGGAATGCGGAAGTCGGAAAAAAGGATTGCTTCATCAATACCTTCTGGAGAGCCCTCCTTATGAGTTTTAATTTCCAATTTCCAACTACCAAAATCATTGTCGCTTCCCGTCCTTTCATCATTAGAATTCTTTTTTACAATGAGCTATGAGCTACAAACATTATTTCCGACTTCCCACTTCCAGCTTACGAATTCCGCATTCCGACCTCCCACTTCAACATATTCCGACTTCCGCATTCCGAATTCGCAATTCATTTAATTCTTTGCCTCCGGCGCTCAAAAAGTCGCGTCAGGGGCTCCACTGCGGAGCGATGGGTATAGACTTCTTCCACATCAACGCCGGCTTTCTTAAAAAGCTCGAATAATTGGGCGGTCTGCTGCCGGTGAAAATTGCGCCATTTTTCCCGCAGTGCTTTGCTGCGCGTATTTATCAGGACAACCTCCCCGGTTTCAGGATCCTGCAGGGTCATCAAACCGACAGCGGGCAATTCATCTTCGGCCGGATCACAGACTCGAATCACGGTCAGATCATGTTTTTTAGCTGTCAGCCGAACCGATCGGTCAAAACCCGTGTCCAGGCAGTCGGAGATTAAAAAAACAATTGCCTGCCGTTTAACAACCCGATTCAGATAATTGAGGACTTCGCCGATATTGGTCGTCAACTGCTGCGGTTCATAGGTGAATATTTCTTTGATCAGCCGCCAGACGTGGGCCGCACCTTTTTTGGGTGGAATGTACTTTTCGACCCGGGAGCTGAACAGGATAGCGCCCACTTTATCGTTGGTTCGGATAGCCAGAAATGCCAGCATGCCGGCGATCTCGGCCAGCAGCTCTCTTTTAAATTTGCTTTGTGTGCCGAATAAATGGGAGCCGGACAAATCCAGCAGAAGCATCACGGTAAGCTCCCGCTCCTCATGGAATACCTTCACAAAGGGATGCCCGAAACGGGCTGATACATTCCAGTCGATGGTGCGGATATCATCCCCGGGCTGATATTCACGGACTTCTGCAAATTCGATCCCCTGCCCTTTGAAGGCGCTTTCATACTGACCGGCAAACAGGTCATTGGCCAGATAGCGGGTCCTGAAATGTAACCCCTGTATTTTTTTCAATAGTTCTTCGGAAAGCATACTACGGCACCTCAATCCGTTCCAATAGCACCCCGATCAGATCATCGGTGGTTTTGCCTTCGGCCTCGGCTTCATAACTTAATATAATTCGATGCCGCAGCACATCCGGCGCCATGGATTTGACATCTTGCGGCGTTACATATCCCCTGCCGTTTAAGAACGCATGGGCCCGGGCTGCCAATCCCAGCCAGATAGAGGCCCGGGGCGAGGCGCCGTAACTGATCATGGAACCGATGTCCAGGCCAAAATTCCCTGGGTTTCGCGTAGCGCCGGACAGTCGCACAATATAATCAATGATTTTTTCTTCCATGTGAATCGAGCGCATGGCCGCCCTGGCCGAATCAATTTCAGACACCCCCACGACACCCGAGATCGTTGCGGCCACGCCGCCGTATACGCGGTTCATGATTTCTTTTTCTTCCTCGGTGGACGGATAATCGACCTTAATTTTTAACATAAAACGGTCGATTTGAGCCTCGGGCAGGGGATAGGTACCTTCCTGTTCAATCGGATTCTGAGTGGCAAGCACCAGGAATGGATTGTCAAGGAAAAAGGTTTGCGCACCGATGGTTACCTGACGCTCCTGCATCGCTTCCAACAACGCACTTTGAACTTTGGCCGGGGCCCGGTTGATTTCATCGGCCAAAATGATATTGTTAAATATCGGACCTTTCTTAATCTCGAAGGAGCCGTTGTCCGGCCGATAAATTTGAGTACCGAGGATATCCGCCGGCAATAGATCCGGTGTAAACTGAATTCTTTGAAAGGATGTTTTGATGGCGGTGGCCAGGGTTTTCACCGCAGTGGTTTTCGCCAGTCCGGGCAAACCTTCCAGCAGCAGGTGCCCGTCACATAGAAGCCCGATGAGCATTCGATCCAAAAGCCCCCTCTGGCCGACAATGATTTTTTCGACTTCTGCCATAATCTGGCGCACAACCATGCTCTGTTTTTCAACTTGTTGCGTTATTTCCTGGATATCCATCGCTTATAATTCTCCTGATTAACTATTCATTAAATGATAATGATAAAGGATAACACTAAACCTTTTAATTGTAAAAAATATCAATAGGATGTCAAGGCCTGTTTCACTATTTGATTTCCTTGCTATTTTCTGGCTCCGTATTATCGTGTGATTATGCGAAGGGTGTTTAAACATATAGCTTTGATTTTCAGTCTGATCATGATCAGCCTGGCGTTGCCGTTCAATTCGGCTGGATTTTCAGTAGATTATTCACTCGGGTTCAATGGTCATTTTCTGCTAAACAACTGGACACCTTTAAGCATTGTGATAGACAGCAGGGGCCGGGCGGTCAGCGGAACGTTGGAGATAATCGTTACCTCCGGCAGTGAATACCAGGGGGATGTATACCGGACCGTCTATACGACAGAAGTTGATTTACCGCAAAACTCTAAAAAACAGTATCCATTTACAATTATCCTTAAATCCTTTAGCCATGATTTGATCATTCGGCTCAGGCAGAAAAATGCCACCCTTTTTTCCAGGTCAATAAACCTGCGGCCCCATTTCACTGAAAAAAAATTTATCGTTGTCGCCGAAAATTATGTTGCCCCGGATATCCTGTCCGTGTTGCCGGATCAACTTTACCCGGCCAACGTTCGTCCGCAATTCCTGCCGGAAAACGACTACGGCTATGACAGCGTGAAACTTCTCATTTTGCAGGCCGACACCATCAGACAGCTGCGCGACAGACAGTTTCAGGCCTTAAGCCGATGGGTGGAACAGGGCGGATATCTGCTCCTTGGGGCCGGCCTGAACTTCGGCTCACTGGGCAACCCGAGGCTGCAGGATCTTTTGCCGATCCGGGTAAGCGGGCACCGGCAACTTTCTGAAATAAAATCATTGGGAAAATTTTGCAGTCGGGAACTTACCGGTAATGAACCGTTTCTGGTGCTAAATGCCGGAGTCGACGATTCCAGAGTCCTGCTGAAAGAAAAAGATATCCCGATTATTACCCGGAAAAAACTTGGGTTCGGCCATATTGTTTTTTTATCCTTTGATTTTAACTCACCACCGTTCAGCCATTGGGATGGCCGGCGGCTGTTTTGGAATAAAATCCTGTCCCTGCAGCCGGAAATCGACAGGCCCTTGCTTGAAGGAGATGATCAGCAGATCGTAAGCTCCATGTTTGCAGGTATACCGGGAAAATTTCCGGATAATGGATCGGTTGTTATCTTTGTTGGTGCCTATCTCATTTTCCTATGGTTTTTGTTGAAGAAAATTAAAAAACCCGGCAAAAGCAGATGGCAATACAGCCTCTATTTAATGTTGATGATCGTTCTTTTCACGGCTATCGGCTACCGGGGCTTTTATTATCCCGACCTGAAACAAAAATTTACCTACAACAGTTTTTGTCAAATAGACGTAGCGGATACCCATGCGCCGGCAGCCGTCAGATATTTCATCGGCCTGTATACTTTAAAAAATTTAGCGTTCGCGTTGAATTTCAAACCCTATTCCTACTCGCTGAGCCACATTATTTCAGAAAAGTCTCCCACTAAGGTTCCCAACCCGTATGTCGTGCAGATAAAGGATGGCGGGCAGCATATTCTCGGGTCTCTTCAACGCTGGTCACATATCTTCTACAGTCTGAATCTGCATCTGGCTTCTCCCCTGGCGGGTGATGCCCGGCGCGATAATTCTTTTTTAACCCTGGAGATTGATAACCAGTTGCCTGAAGATCTCGTCGACTGTCTGATTTATTACCGGAAACGATTTTTATTTGTTGAGGATATTTTGGCGGGCAATCGCCAATCAATAAAAATAGATCTGGCGAAATTGAAAAAAATAGAAATTTTCAGCAAACATGCAGTCGATTCGATTATGCGGCGCTTCGACGGCAATGAATCGGCTGCCTATCTACGTGAAACCCAGCGGCATCTTACGCCGGACCTCTTGCTTGAAATCCATGAGAAATACAGATCGAGCCCCGACAGTATTATCCTGGTCGGATGGATGCCGGCCGGTTTGATTCAACCGCATTTTAACCATATCAGCCCGCCGGGTGCCGGAGTTACCATGATCAACTGGAAGCTTCCGGTGGAGATAGCCCTATGAAGTATTATTTTTTGACCGATGATTCCGATAGATCCCTGGCGCCTTTTTTTTCAACGCGTTTGTTGGAAACCGTTATGGCCGGTGTCGTAATTGTGGGTGTGTTTTTGATAGTATTCAGGTCCCGGCAGCCAATATCCGAATTAATGGTAAGCGGTAATAAGCCGCCTGACTTTTTCCTTTCTTTTGCGGCGACCCTGATCGTTATCTCCTATGTCAATCTATGCTGTGGCGGTGGTGATCTGGTTTCAAAAGGCTACTACATCATAAATTATCAGACCGATAAACCCACCTATGAGAAGGAACTTGGCTTTTATCGCTACGGCATGATTGAGTTTTTAATGCATGCGTTTTTATTGTTGCTGCCGTTTTTACCCCTGCTGTCTCTGGCGGCATTCAGCTCGGCGATATCAATGGGCACATTTTTGATGGCTGTTGGCGTCCTGTACACCTCGTCTTTGTTTTGTCGGATGTCCGGTTTTCTGGCTTACTTATCCTGGGGCAGATCAAGTACCCTGGGCTTCTTTGCAGCCCGGGCCCTGATGATAATTTTTGTCTTCCTGACGGTCTTATTTGCTCCGGCAATCAATCCACTGCACCTTCTTTACCGGTTAAATCAAAGCCCGGACACCGGAGGCTATCCCTTTGCGATTTATACGGCGGTGGTGTCATTTGCCATACTGATCCTCATCCTGGTAAATAGTGCCCTGATCAGACGGCATATAAACAAAAGTGACCGTTCAGGGGTTCAGGGTTCAAAGGTTTATGAATAAGGGGTTTTCGCAAAAACCAAATATCTTTTGAACCAAAAAATCCGTTATCCCGGATTTGATCCGGGACCGGCATGACGAATTCAGGACTTTATACGGGATTGTCAACCTTGAACGGTGAACTCAGAACCTTTAAACCCATACGGAGTATGCATCGTGAGTGCCGAAACCTTGTTTATCAGTCAAATCACAAAAATTAAACAGCGGCTGGCTATCCGGGCCGTTCACCGGATATCGCTCAATGCTGCTTTGATCTTTCTTGCCGTCAGCACATTTTACTTCATCCTTGAAATCGCCGGATTAGCAGCAAACAAGCCAAATGGATTATGGTATTTTGTCACCAGCGCAATCTCTCTTTCATCGGCGGTATTCATCGGCATCATAACGCGAAGCAATTTATTGAATGTTTTAATCGATATCGATCAGCGCTTAAAGCTCCAGGACAGACTCAGTACTGCCTATGAATATTTGAAATTGAAAAAGAAAAATGCATTTGCAGAATTGCTGATGAATGATGCCGCAGCCAGGCTGGTTCAAATTAAAGGGCGGCAGCTTGTGCCTGCCAGATTTTCTTTACGGCATTTGCTGTTAGTCTTTTTGCTCTTAATCAATATATTACTGTATTCAGGCGTGTTGGGGTCATCACCGAGTAATGCTGCCATCCGGGAATCAAAAAAGATTGAAAACGCCGCCAAATTGTTGAAAAATTACACGATCAGCCGAATGAATAACCGGAATGTCCGGCCATCAAAACCCCAGTCTGTTTACTCAAAAAAATTAGAGCAGTTAGGCGATACGCTCAATGACCGTTTAAAACCCGTCAAACAGCGGTTTGCAGCGCTGGACGATAGCTTGAAGGAAGTTCAGGGTGAGCGGGCGCGCCTGGCCGATGAGCTTGCTGCCAGGCTGGTATCTGCGGATATTAAAGATTTACCGACTCAAAAAATTCCTGACCTGGCAAATTTGTCGTCCGATCAACTGGAGAAACTCAAGGGAATCCTTGAAAGAAACCTGAACAACCCGCCACCCGATTCCATTAACCAAAATATTGAATCTTTACAGGAACTGGACGGCATTGAAAAACTGCTTTCCCGGATTATCGATGATCTCAACGACGACCGAAACGTAAGCGGTGTCGCTGCTGAGTCAATAATTAATGAAGGGCGGAGTTCTCAATCAAAGGATACACTTGATGACTCATCTGATGTCCGGCCCGGACTGAATTCGAACGGGCAATTTTCAGCCCGCCATCCAGGCCCGGCCAATCGGAGCGGGAACCCGGGTTCCGGGAAATCGCAGAATAATGGTGATGACCTGATGGATGGAATGGAATTGCAGGAAGGGAACGCAACCTCTGCCGGAAGGGCCAAAGCACAAGAAGTCAACCAACCAGTCCATGAACTCGAAACAAATCCGAGCGGCGCGATTCAGGATAGATCAGCGTCTTCACCCGCCAAAACTTATCTCATCCATATTCGCGCCTTGACGGACGTCGGTGAAGCCCGCTTAAAAGAAGAAGAAGTCTTCCAAACCTATCGTAAGGAGGTGGAAGGCATTCTTCAAAAAGAAGATATCCCGCTAAATTACCGCGAGTATATAAAAAATTACTTTATTTCGATCGGAATGAATACGGAAGAAAATCCCCATGAATTTAAATGAAGAAGTTGAATCCGTCAGGCAAAATTTCGCACTGATCGGCAATGAGCTGGCAAAAATCATTGTGGGTCAGAAAATATTGATCAAACATCTTTTCATTTGCCTGCTTTGCGGCGGCCATGCCTTAATCGAGGGTGTTCCGGGCCTTGGCAAAACATTGATCGTCCGATCGTTGAGTAAAATTTTAGATCTCAGGTATTCCCGGATCCAATTTACGCCGGATCTGATGCCGGCCGATATACTCGGCACCAACATCGTCAAAGAGGATGGCCGGGGAAATCGCTTTTTTGAATTCTACAAAGGGCCGATTTTCGGCCAGCTTATCCTGGCCGATGAGATTAACCGGGCCAGTCCCAAGACTCAATCGGCGCTTCTGGAGGCCATGCAGGAAGGAAAAGTGACGGTATTCGGCTCCCAATATATTTTGGAACCGCCCTTCATGGTGCTTGCCACCCAGAATCCGATCGAAATGGAAGGCACCTATCCCCTTCCTGAAGCCCAGATCGATCGATTTTTTTTCAAACTTAAAATTAACTACCCCAATCAGGATGAACTCCACAAAATTTTAGATAAGACCACCGAAGATTACCACTATAAATTAAGCCGGGTTATCGGGGCCGATTCAATTCTGAAGATGAAATCCCTGGTCAAAAAAGTGCCGGTTGCTTCCCATATCAAGGATTTTACCACCCGGCTGGTATTGGCCAGCCATCCCGATAATGAACATGCCCCCGGCCGAATTAAGGAATACGTTCTGTTTGGCGCCAGCCCCAGAGGCGTGCAGAGCTTAATTCTGGCCGGCAAAGTTTCTGCTTTAATTGACGGCCGTTACAATGTTGCGCTGGAAGACATCAAAAATGTCGCCAAACCCGCCTTGCGGCACCGCATGGCGCTTAACATCAGAGGTGAAACCGAAGGCGTGGATACGGATGAACTGGTGGAGGAAATTTTGAGCAACCTCGAAGATAAATAGGCTAAGAGGATCAATTGCCTGACCATGGAAATCTAATGGAAGAAGTTTTCAGGTGTCAGGTTTCGGGTGTCAGGAAAATTGGATGCAGGATATAGCAAACGGGCGCACGGCATACGGCTTACGGGGCAGGGAGGGAGGCTCAAAGTTCGAGGTTAAAGGCTGAAAGTTGCAGGGATATGGTGTAAGGTTAAAGGCTAAAGAGAAAAGGCTTGGTGTAAAAAAACAAAGTGTGGGGAACTTTAGAGGAAGTGAATTTTTAATTTTGGATTTCAAACTGGCATTCAAAGGATTCCGACTTCCGAATTCTCCATTTCGACTTCGAATATCTGCCTACTATCCTCTGTAATCTGACATCTGTCTTCTGACTTCTGTCATCTGCCGTCTGATCGCGGTTTTCCTGACACCTGACACCTGAACACTGAAACCCTAGGAGCATCCCGATGCCCAACCAACTTGACTCCTTCATCGACGATGCGTTTTTAAAGCAGCTGGAACAGCTTAAGATCGTTACCCGCAAAAGCACGCGCAATCCGCGCCGCGGTGAATATCGCTCCTGGCAAAGCGGCGAAGGATTTGAGTTTCTGGATTTCAGAAAATATCAGCTGGGAGATGATCTGCGCTATGTGGATTGGAGTGTCTACGGGCGCCTGGATAAGCTGTTTATCAAGCTGTTTCACGCTGAAAAAGGGCAAACCGCCCACATCCTGCTGGATATGAGCCGGTCAATGGGCAGCGGCACACCGTCCAAAGATATCACGGCCAAAAAGATCGGGGCTGCTTTAAGTTATATCTGTTTATCCAATTTGGACAAAACCGGCCTGATGGCCTTTAGCAACCAGATTGTCAAAATCAAAGCACCGGCCCGGGGCAAAAAGCAATACCTGGAGGTACTCAAGTTCTTTGAATCTCTTAAACCATCCGATCAAACCAATCTTAACGGCAGCCTGAAGGATTATGCGGCAATCTGCAAAAACCCGGGGATTGCCATTATAATCAGCGATTTTTTTGATCCCCGGGGTTATGAAGACGGGCTGAAGGCACTGGCTTATCGAGATTTTGACATCAATTTGATTCAGGTGATGGACCATGAAGAACTCTACTGGTCAAAGACCGGCAACCTTCAGCTCAACGACTGTGAAACCGGAGAGAAAAAAGTAACCTTTGTCGATAAGAACTTATTGGAACTTTACCGCAAAAAAATCAGCGCATTTATGGCCGGCATCAAAGGCTATTGCAACCACTATGGAATGAATTACTTCCTGTGCGACACGCGTATTCCGTTTGAAAATCTTTTAACGGATTATCTATCAAAAGGCGCGCTGTTTAGATGATGCGAAATTGACTGCGATTAACTAAAAAATCGGATTTCATCCTTTTTCAATTCCGACTTCCGCATGCTTGCCACGCCATAGTCCCGCCTGATCGGAGGACGGCGGGACCGAAATCCGACTTCTGAAATATTCAGATGGTTAGATTAGTATCATGCAATTCCTTAATCCATACATGCTCTTAACCTTAGGGCTCATCCCCATCCTCATCATCATCCACACCCTGAGGCCGAAACCCAGGCCGGTTGATGTCACCAATCTCTTTTTGTGGAATGCGGTGTTAAAGGAAAGCCGCCGCAATCTGACCTTTAAACGCTTGCAAAGGAATCTACCACTTATATTGCAGATCCTTATGGTCGTTCTGGCCGCAATGGCCCTGGCCAAGCCCACCTGGACCCACCTGAGCGGCCAAAAAGGCGATATGATTATTGTTATCGATACCAGTGCCAGCATGCAGACCCGGTCCGGATCAGGTATACGCTTTGACCAGGCCCGACAAAAAGCGCTGCAATTAATTGAAAACCTAGGTCAAGGCCAAAAGGTTCTAATCGTGGAAGCCGGCAGCAAACCAGTCGTTAAAACCGGCTTGACGGCTAATTCGAGTCAAGCGGCGGACCAGGTAAAGCGACTTCAACCTTCCGATGCCTCTGCCGATTTAGAACCAGCCATATTTCTGGCCCTTTCTTTTTTCGATCCGGCGCGCGAGGATCTACTGTATCTGATTACCGATGGGGCCGGTAGAAATTTCTCCGACCTGCTAAAAGATTATCCGATGATCAGGCCGGTAATCATCTCCGGCGGGGAACATAATGTGGGAATAACAAAATTTGAATTCCGGCAGCAAACCGATCAAAGCGATCATTATGAATTCATGCTGGAAATTCGAAATTTCAATCGCTCCCCGGTTGAATGTCCCATCCGCTTGTCGATTGACAGGGTCGTGCTGTTTGAAAGGGTGCTCACGTTTGAAGCCCGGGGAAAAAGCCTGTTGATCATTCCTTATTCGGGTCTCATCAACGGCGTCGCCCGGGCAACGCTTACAATTGATGATGATTTTAAAGTGGATAACCGGGCTTATTTGTCTTTGAATGCCGCCAAAGAAATTTGGGTTTTGTTGATTTCGAAGGGCAATCACTTTTTAGAAAAACTTCTGGCAGCCTACCCGAATTTTAAGGTCAATTCGGTTAAAGAAATCATCCCTTCTTCCTGGTCCGAACAGACAGCCCGGCATGATATCGTGATTGTCGACCGCATGAATTTCCCGCAAATCACAAGGGGCAATTTTCTTCTAATTGACGCCTATTCTCCATCTATCCCGGTGGTTCAAACCGGCCGGGTGCGCTTGCCCGAGGTCCTGGCCTGGAACCGCAAAAGCCCTTTGATGGCAAATGTCAATCTAAGCGGATTGATCATCGAAGAAGGGGCAAAACTGCAAACCGATAAGCGGTTGAAACCGGTGATCCAGTCAGCCCGGACCGGTTTGATGTACGCTTTTGAAGAAAACGGATTGCGGGTCGTTCAATTCGGCTTTGATTTTACCCGATCCGATCTTCCTTTAAAAGTCGCCTTCCCGGTACTGATGAGCAATATTTTCAACTGGCTCAATCCGCACAAGCTTGATTTTTCAATTTTACAAACCCGGCCCGGAGAACCTTTTGATATCTACTTGAAGCCCCAAACGGATTTCATCTACACCCGGGCCCCGTATGAAAAATGGCAAAAGCATCCGGTTAAGATGAACCCGTTCAGATACGAAAACACCGGCCGCGTCGGCGTTTATACCATAGCTGAAAACGGCAAAGAGCGCTATTTTACGGTAAATCTGGCTGATAAGTTCGAGTCCGATATCAATTCAAAATCACTCGAAGACAAACCCGATCAATCTGAATCGCCTTCGGTCTCCCAGGAAGTTTCCGCGCAGCAGCCTCTGTGGATGCTTTTTATCTTATTGGGCTGGGCGTTGCTGATGACTGAGTGGTATTCATGGCTGAAATTAAGCTGACCGTTGTCTGTTGCAAATGGTCTGTTGGATCAGAGGATGCCATATCTATTCTCAAAAATGAGGTGTGCCGCTTGAGCGACTTCACAACCGGCATAAATCTGACAACGAACTACAACCCACTAACAACAAACAACTTGCAACATACATTGAGCATTTTGGCGCATTTAAATTAAAATGGTATTTACACTGGATAGACCGATATTTTTGAGTATTTGTCTGTTGATCCCCCTCGTCTGGCTGATGATGCGGCGCGCATCGGGAGGGGTTCGGTGGTCCGGACAAAAAACGATCGTATGCGTTCTCAGGTCGTCCCTGATAATTGTGTTGGGCCTGGCCCTATCAGACCCAAAACATTTGAGCCATTCCGACCAGGTGAATATTTTTTTCTGCCTGGATGTTTCCGAGAGTATTCCGGGCGATCAGAGGCTGAAAGCCGAAAGATTTATTGAACAAACAGCCGCCGAAATGCAAGGTGAAGATCAGGCCGGTGTCATCGTTTTTGGCAAGCAACCTTCTTTGGAGGTATCTTTAAGAACACAATTAGATGCCCTGAACATAAAATCGATTGTAAATTCCCACAACACCAATATTCGCGATGCCCTTCAGCTCGCAATCGGAAGACTTCCGCGGCAGGGCAAAAATAAAATTGTGGTCTTCAGCGACGGCAATGAAAATATACAGCACTCCCGTGACATGGCCTACCTGGCGGGATCTTTAGGCATTGAGATCTATCCGGTACCGTTAGCCACCTGGTTTGGCAAAAATGAAGCCTTTATAAAATCTTTGGCGACGCCTTCAAATGTCGCCCTGCATACGCCTTTTGAAATCAGGTTGGTCGTCGTCAGCTCGGTAAAAAATGCTGCTGAGCTCATTATGGTTCGAAACGGGAATCTGCTTGTTCAGCAACCCTTGGCGCTAAATGCCGGGACCAACGTAATTACTTTGGCCGACACCCTTTCCGAGCCCGGTCTGTATCTATACCAGGCCGTGGTAAATTTTTCCGATGATACTTTTTTTCAGAATAATGAAGGACTTTCTTTCACCAAAGGAACCCGTAAAGCGCGAATATTGTACCTGACCGATAAAGATCAGGTCTCAAATTTCCTGACCCGGGCACTGCAGGTACAGGGATTGGATGTTGACCTGAAGCATATCAAAAATATGCCGGGCGCCATTCATGGATTTGTTGATTATAACGCCCTGATTCTTGACAATGTCTCGGGACGCTCCCTCTCGTTTTCAACCATGGAACAAATTGAAAGATACGTGAAGGATACGGGCGGCGGCCTGATAATGGTTGGCGGCGATACAAGCTTTGGAGCCGGCTATTATAAAAATACCCCGGTGGAGCAGGCGCTTCCGGTATTTATGGATACACCCACGGATATCAAGCTATCCGAGTTATATCTTATTTTTGTGATTGATAAATCGTCCAGCATGACAACCGGCTATAAAGACAAAAGCAAACTGGAGATGGCCAAAATCGCGGCATTTTCATCCATCGAGATGTTAAACCCCATCGACAGCGTCGGCATTGTAACCTTTGACACCGAATTTAGCTGGACGGTTCCCCTGACCACCGCCGGTGAGCGGCAACAAATAGCCGAAGACCTATCCCGCATAATGGAAGGGGGTGGGACAGACCTGTATCCCGCCTTAAAAGATGTCCATCGCGTCCTCAATCAAATTACTTCCGGGCGCAAACATGTGATTGTCCTGTCCGACGGGGAGACGGAAGACGCTGATTTCCAATCACTGGTTCAATCCATGCGCGCATCCGGCATTTCGATATCAACCGTATCCATCGGTCAGGGTGCCAATATCAATTTAATGCGATCAATTGCCGAATGGGGCATGGGCCGGGCATATTACACCGATGATCCCGACAGTATACCGAAAATATTTTCCAGCGAAACGAAGATCATCAGCAAAAAGATGATTTCCGAAAAGACCATGCAACCGGTTGTAAAATTATCCAGTCAAATACTGCATGGCCTGGTCGACGTCAAGCTGCCGGTTGTCTACGGTCAGGTCATAACCTATCCCAAACCGGGATCCGAACTGTTGATTGAGACCGTACAGGGACCGCTGCTGGCTGCCTGGCAATACGGGCTGGGACGCAGTGTGGCCTTTACATCCGATCTGTCAAATCGCTGGGGCAAGGACTGGATCAAATGGGAGCATTACGGTAAGTTTGCATCCCAGATGGTCAGGTGGGCCCAGCGCAAGGAAACCGGCAGCCGATTTCAGGTCGCCATCGATCGCCAAGGGGAAAAAGGTAATTTCATCGTTGATGTTATCACCGATCAGAACCGATTTGTAAACCATCTGGACTTAAACACCAATGTTCTGTTGCCATCGGGAGGAGATCAGACTTTTGCGATGGAACAAATCGCTCCGGGCAGATATGTCGGCACTTTTCCGGCGGAAGAAACGGGTGCTTACACTTTCAGCGTTTACAGCAACTCGGACGATCAAGCTGCAACCCCACAGACATTTGGCTTTGGCATTCCCTATAACGAAGAATTCCAGAGCACTGCTGTGAATGAAGACTTATTGGAAGATCTGGCCGCGGCCACCAGAGGCAGGGTACTGTCAATCGACAATATTCCCGCCGATCTTTTTAAAGATCAGTCGAATTCAAAACAATTGCAAACCCCTATCTGGCCCTATCTGATTTTAATCTTTTTACTGATTCTGGTGGCCGATGTTGCTGCCAGAAGACTTCTCGCCTGATCCCATATTTTTCAGGGCGGCGTAATCAGGGTAAAGTGTTGACGGATCAATGGCTTTGCATTAGAAATGAAGACAAAGCAAACCGCAAACGTGATCATAATTGATTGGGGGAGAGACGGCATTGACGGCATTGCGTTCAATTTCAGGTGGGCTGATCTGGGTTTTGCTGGCGCCGCTGCTATATGCCGGCATGAGCATATCGGCTAAATTGGCCGGGATCTACCTGAGTGTCTGGCAGATTGGCGTGGGTCGTTTTATCTTTGGGTTATTATTGGTTCCAATTATTGTCAGGGCGTTAGAACTGAACCTCTGGGGACGACAGCGTTTTCTCCTGACATTGCGCGGCCTTTGCGGATCGGTGGCATTTCTGCTCCTGGTGGCTTCTTTTCAACTGATTCCGCTTTCACTGGCAATGGTGCTGTTTTACCTCTATCCGGCCTTTACGGCCCTATTGTCGCCCTGGATCACCGGCGAGCCGCCGGCCAAATTAAGCTGGCTTTTAATCGGCGGTGCCTTCATCGGCACCAGTCTGATCCTCTGGCCCCATGAAGCCTCGGTCGCCTTAAATTATGGGCACCTGTTTGCCGTCATTGCATCGGTGTTGTGTGCCCTGACGCTGCTGCTGGTGCGACGCCTGGGTAGAGACAACAACATTTATACCTTGTTTTTCTATCTTTGCATTACCGGAACCCTTGCCGGTCTGGGCCCCTTAATCCTGCAAGAGACGCCCCTTCTGCCCCAGTCTTCAGCAGCATGGATTAGCGTTGGAGCCGTGGCTATTTTTTCAATCGCCGCCCAGCTTAGCATTAACCAGGCCTTGATCCGCATACCTGCTGCCACCGTCAGCATTATGATGACGGCCGAAGTTCCTCTGATAGCCGCCTTTGGTGTGCTTTATCTGGGTGAGCCGCTCAGCTGGCGCCTGGTGATCGGTGCCTCACTGATCTTCGGCGGTGGAACCGGCCTCAATCTGTTGCCGCTGAAATCACGCTAGGGGCTTCGCCCAATTGGAATATTGGGTAAAATGGGCAGATATAAAGTGCAAGGTATAAGGTAAAAAGTTTGAAGTTAGACGGTGCCTGAACATTTCCTAAAAAGACGGAGCCTGGCGACACCACAACTTTAGGCATTTTAGCTCATTTTAGGCAATTTAGGCATTTTTTCGCCGAAACAGATTGGTGAGTCTCATACGACGCTAAGGATATTTAGAAGACTGGATACTCGATAAAAGAAATGGAGGAAAATCATGCCGCAAAAGTCGTTGATACCGAATATAAAAGCCTGTGTTTTTGATGCTTATGGAACATTGTTTGATGTGCATTCTGCTGTTGGAAAATATTATGAGCGCCTTGGCGATGTTGCCGACCAGGTATCCGCTTTGTGGCGCACCAAGCAGCTGGAATATACCTGGCTGCGCAGTTTAATGAAAAAACATGTCGATTTTTGGCAGATAACCCGGGATGGCCTCGACTACGCGCTGGATGTTTTTAACATCACGGATCAGCAATTGCGAAACGATCTGATCGAAGCTTATCTCCAGCTCCAATGTTATCCCGAGGTGCCGGATACCCTGCAAAAATTAAAAGCCGGCGGCCGAAAGATAGCGATCCTTTCCAACGGATCACCGGCCATGCTGGAGGCCGTGGTTAAAAGCAGCGGTTTGGCGGATCTGGTCCAGACCATCTTGTCCGTTGAAACGGTGGGAGTTTTTAAACCGCACCCCGCTGTTTACCAGCTGGCGGTCGATCGGCTCGGGGTGGCGGCGCCGGAAATTGTCTTTATGTCATCTAATGCCTGGGATGCCGTTGGTGCGACAGCCTTTGGCCTCAGGGTCGCCTGGATCAACCGGTTTGACCAGCGACCGGAGCGTTTGCCGTATCAACCGGATACGGAAATCAAAACACTTGCCGAATTGCCGGGTCTCTTAAGCGATTAGTCCCGCTGGAAGCGGGATTGTCGGTGTTTGAAGGAAGCTTGGAACAAAAATACCTAGTAAACCTGAACAGCCGGTGCATTATCTTCCATATTTTTTAATTCGCGGCTGGCATCTCTGTATTCCATGTCCAGATTTTTCAGTTCCAAACGAATTTTGCTTCGTTGCTCGTCAGTCAGATTGGATCCATACAACGCTTTTTCTTTCCTGTTTATTTTACTTTCAATGTTTTCCAGCTGTCTATGAAGGGAATCGATTTCTGACTCATATTGGTGAAGCGCTTTTCCTTTTTCATAGCCGGCACGAAAATCCGGTTCAAATTCGGGGGGACAAACATACCGAAAGGCCTTACCCTGGTGTCCCAGGTCAAAGCCTTTCTGCTCCGAGCAGAAAGATTGCATGCCTTTATCATAGCCGGCCCGAAAATCCGGCTCGAGTTGGAGCGGACAGACAGAATTGTAAGGAAAGCCTTTTTGTCCCAGCTCAAAACCCTTTTGCTCGGTGCAGTAATACCTCAATCCCTGGTCATGGCCTTTGTAGTATGCCTGGCGGTCCGCGCTGATGCCATGCTCCAGGCAGGCTTTGGCGCGACCCTGAAATGCAGTCCGTGGCTTGCCCTGTCTGCCGTCCATGCGGCCGATTTCATACCAGTCGGTCAGCAGGCAATCCTCCTTGGAAACTGAGGCGCAGCCGGCTGCAATAAGCATGATTGCCAACACCGAGATAATACCCATCGAATTTTTCATTATTTTTCCCCTAATAGATAGATTAAAACCCAATCGTCTATCCGAAGATTGTAACATTTTAATTTTATAGGAATTTTTTCCATTTTAAAAAAGAAGGCCTGCAGCGATATCCATTCCACCTCCGGCGAATCATTTTACAATCTTCAATTCCGGTTCGCCCGGGTTATGATAATAATCGCCCAAAATGGGGAAAACTTTAGCACGGCGGCTAGGAGAAATAATTGAAAAGCTTACAATTTTGCAGAGAAAATCAAGGCTGTGCTTCAGCGCCGCTGACAATTGCCACGCCAGCACCGGCACCGATCCTGGTGGCACCGGCTGCAATCATTGCGGCGGCGGTTGCAAAATTTTTAATACCGCCGCTGGCCTTGACACCCATCCCGGAGCCGACGGTTTTACGCATCAGGGCCACATCGATCAGGGTGGCACCTCCTGCAGAAAACCCGGTACTGGTTTTGACGAAATCGGCGCCGGCGTTTTGGGCAATCTCACAGGCTTTGACTTTTTCATCATGGGTCAACAGGCAGGTTTCGATAATAACCTTTAGCAGGATCGGATGCTCAGCTTCGCGGCGCAC